>OIZS01000472.1_pt1 | contig 17028 bp, 13 predicted proteins | sample 1588641 | NCBI WGS metagenome assembly OIZS01 (sample SAMN03283240) | human gut metagenome | biome: human-associated habitat; material: feces | host: Homo sapiens | place: Peru | collected 2012
ATTCAGAGCCTCAACGAGAGCCCCTTCGGACTTCATTAGGTTCTTTGCAATGTCACCAATGCCGCACTCTAACATAGCCTTGTCTTTCATGCTCAAATCCACTTTTTCGCCAAGAGCCGAATTAATGGACTTCTCGATCATGTCTCCTCCCGCATCGTCATAAGAAAATCCATGCGATTTGAGGAATTCGTACAACTCGACTTTCTTGTCATCCAACGATGCCTCGACAGATGCCTTTGTGAGTGCATTTTGATTCTTCAACTGCTTGTCCGCAAGTGATGATAGTTTCTCGACAGCACCTTTCAACTTGACGTCCGTATCGTTGAATGCCATCTCGGCGACCTTGATGTTATCCTTCGCGACACCAAGAACCGTGCTGATGAGGGGATTCGTCTTCGCAAGTTCCTCCATCTTCGCGGCAATGTCCTTCGTTTCCTTGATATTCTTCTCCGCCTCGTCCTTCTGCTGGATGAGATTAAGAATGTTCGCCTTAGTCTCAGCTATGTCTGGTTTCGGGGCCTCCAGCTTGTCGCACTTCGCGAAAACGCTAGCCATTGTCTCGTCAAGTTCTGGCTTCTTCGCCTTCACCTTCTTCGGCTTATTCGCGGGCTTCTTGGCCTCGCCGCCCTCTTCCGAGCTCCCCACTTCCGTCTGCGTAGTCGTCGCATCCTTGTCCGCTTCATTCTCTACGGTTGCTGGCTGCTCATTGGGCGGCAACGGCTCGTCCGTCTCATTCGCGGGGACGGTCTCTTCGGCTTGGACTTCTACGTTCTCCTTGTCTTCCTTTTGAGGCTCTTCGGATTCGGCCTTTGGCGAGGTCTCTTTGTTGTCCTCTTCCTGTCCCGACGCTCCTTCTCCTTCAGGATTCTCCACGCCAGCCTCCTCTTCGGCTTCCGCCTCGTTCGGGGCGGCATCCTCCTTGGGGTCTTTGCAGTCCTTGTCGAAGTAGTCCACCTTGAAGAATGCGTACTTGTCCGCCCCTTCTTCCTTGATGGCCTTGTCTGGGGCCATCAGCTTGATGCACTTCGATGCCTTGGCGAAAGCCTTGAGTGCCGAAAGCACGGCTTTCTCCTGGTTCTTCTGGCACGTCACCTCAAACTGGTAGGCGAGATTGTCCTTGTCGGAAAGGTCGAACGGCTTGATTTTCGGGTCAAGGTTGCCGATGCCCTTTGCCGCGAAGAACTTCTTGATGGAATCCTGCATCGCCGCCGTTCCGTGATAGCGGCATCTGAACTTGTTCTTCGCCTTGCATTCCTCGAATGTCGTCGCGACACGGAAGTTCCCGTTCGTGGCGTCGAGGGCGATTGCCTCGTCCTTTGCGAGGGCATCCTGATCTTCGTCCTTCACGTTCTCCGGCACGACATGGAAGATTCTCCGTATCGTCACCGTCTCGCCCTCTCCGCGAATCGGAAACGGCTCTGGGGACGCATCGGAAACGCCAGCATTCGGCATAGGCTCACCCTCCCCAACATCGTCTCCAGACGGCTTGGTGTCAACGATGTCGGATTCAACGGCATCGCAGGTCATCACAAACGGAAGGTCTTGTTCAATAGCTGTCGCCATAATGCAAAGTCTCCTCTTCTTCTCAAATTATGCCGATTTGACAATGAATCGCTCCATTAAAAAGGGATTGGCCACCACCTTTGTGGTAGTGACCAATCAGCCTATTCTACCTTATGTGTTTCTTGTCAACCATCACGATTCTTGAGACACGTTCATCATGCCCTTCCCCTTTTTCGTGATATAAAGATTGTGGACTTTAGCCTTTTCAACTAACTTGTCAAATCCTTCTTCATCAAGTTCTGCTGGAATTGGGATATCCATATTGCTTCCCAATGGAATGATTTTCTTAATGCTATCAGCAAATTCCGCAATCTGCTTGTCGGAATACTTCGGTGCCGCTTTCGGCTCAGACTTCTCCGGCTCTTTCGGCTTCTCTTCCTTCTCTTTCCCATTGCTCTTGGAGTTGAGCTTGGCCGTGTAGGCTTTTGCCGGACTATCCTCCTTGTGTGGCTCTTCAACCTTCCCTTTCGCCCCTACCTCTATGTCCAGGTAGCCCTCAAGAACCTTCCTGTAGGCTTCCGCCTCCTTCACCGCATTGGCTATCGCTCCCTTCCGCTCCTCCACGTTGCGTAGGACAACCTCAAGCCTATGGGCCGCCGCCCTCATCGCCTTGAGGTCTTTCGCCTCCTCGACCATCTTGCGGGAATCCTTGAGGTCTTTGATGATGTCGTCAATCGAGTTCTTCGCCGCATTGTAGTCGGAAGTTCCCGGAATTCCCTTCTTCCCCTTGAGGCCTTTCTTCTCCTTCATCTCGGCAATCTCGTCCGTCATCTTGACGAAATCACCGACCTGGTTGATTTGCTTCTCAAGATGCTCCATCAGTTCCGTGCAGTCCTCTGGCGTCTTGATGTGGGCAAGGTCGGCATTCCCCCGGAGCTCGTTGTAGTCTCTGTTGAACTTGTCGGTCGCGGCAAGGTAAGCCTGCCAGTCGGCATTGCTCTTCTTCCACTCCTTCGCCTCCTTGGACTGGCCGTTTGGTTCAAACCCTGCTTCCTTTATCGCATTATGCGCCTTGTCGGACAGCTTCTTCAGGTTCTCAAAGTCAGTGCGAAGCTGATAGAATTCGGAAGGCTCGATGTTCATCCCCTTCTTCATGTCCTTCTCAAGGGTGTCTAGATGCTCCTCCCTCATCCCGAAGTTATCGTCTCCGTGATCCATCTTCACGGTCTTCGCAATCGCGTCAACGTCGTCGGATTCCGTCTCGCTAAGCTCCGTGAATCCGTCCGATTCAAGGAACTTGTCGATAATCTTGTTCGCCGCGTCCTTCTTGGACTCCGGAACGGAGTATTGCACCCTGTAGGTGGATCCTTTTCCATACCGACCGACCTTAATCCTCTCAACGCCTCCGATTGCGTAGATGCCCGCTTCCTTGAACCGGGCATCAAGCAGCGACGTCATGAAGTCCGCTCCGTGATAGGGGCAGTACCTCTTGTCCTTTGCTCGGCAATCCTCAATCGGTGTCTTGGAATGGCGAGGGGACAAGTCCATCGCTACCGAAGACTTGGAGAGTTTGGACATGAGAGCTGCCTCAAGCGAATCCTCCGCATACTCTTCCGTATCAACGCCATCGGAGCAATGCTTCTGCACGGCGGCATTGTTCTTTGCCGGAGACCCGAAATCGGTCATGTCGTCTTTCGTGGCAAGGCAGGGTCTCCCAACAAGGTCTTTCTTGATGGTGAGCTCGTCTTCCGTAGACGGCTTCTCCTTCCCTTCGCCATCGTCATCGCCCCTGTCTTCATGTCCGAGTTCCTTCTGTACCTTCGGGTCAATCTTGAAGATCCTCCGAATCAAGACCATCTTCTCGTCCTTCTCATCCATTGCGACCGTTGTCGTTGTTGGCTTGTCTGAATGACCGAAATCGTAGAAAGAACCCATGCTAACCTCGTTTGTTGAATGTCACTTCTTACACTATATGCCGAGACTTCATGAAAAAAAATAGAGCCAGTGGGCTTTGCTTCCATCTGGCTTTTCGCATAGGTCGACGTGACCATCCGAACAAGGCTATGCTAGGACAGCGACTCCGTGAGAAGCCCGCCCATCTTCTCGCGAACCTCTTCGGAACACCTCTTGTAAATCGCGTCCGCCTCCTCTCCCTCAAGCGACGTCCGCACTTTCTTGAGGGCTTCCTTGACCCTTGAGAATCCATCCTCTCCGAGGCTTCCGTTTTTCTTGATGTCCGCAATGACTTTTCCAAGGCCAACCATCGCACCGATGTCCTTCCTTTGCCAGAACGACTTGAGGAGGTCAAGAATGCTCGCCTTGGTCTCGGTAGACGAGTAGAGCGAGAGAATCACCTGTGTCGCAAGGCGGCGGTTCGCAAGCGTCTCGCAGTCGATGCCTTTCAATGCTTCTAGTTTGGCTTCGTCAATGTCAACCCCAGCCTCACCCTCGGCTACTGCTTCGGCATTCGGCATCCCCTCATCATTCGCAACCGCATCGGCTTCCTCTTCATCGGGCTTCCCTTTGCCCTTGTTGTCCGATTCCGATTCCCCATCCTTCCCAACGGACATGATTGTGGAGAGCGTCACCGTGCCGTCTCCATTGTCTTTCCTATCAACGGGAATGTCCGCGTCTTCCGTCTCATTCTCCTTTGAAGGGACTTCCGAAAGCATCTTGTAGAGTTCGTCTTTTGTCATGGCTTGTTCCACCTTTGAAATGTGTGTGTTTCTCTCTCTTTGTTTCTCTATGACGTCCGCTTCTTCAGAAGCTCCATAAGCCCGACCTTCTTTGGCTTTTCCGAATCTGATTCGCCTCCATCCTTCTTCGGCAAGGATTCCATAGACGAGTGATTGTCGGAATGTGGGTATGGGCTGTCGTGGATTCCGAGCATCGCCTCCTTCTTCTTCTTCCATGCGAGAAGAATGTCGGAAGTGCTCATCCCATACTTCTTGCCCTTGTCGGAATCTCCCTCGCCGCCGTCATGTTGCGAATGTGAAGACCCCCAATACGACGAATGCCCACCTCCATAGTAAGACTTCGGCTTGCCGTAATGACCGCCATAGCCACCGCCGCCCCATCCGCCGTAGATGTCTCCCTTTCCATCCCATATACCAAACGACTTGACCGTCCTCATCGGCTTCGACGGCGTGTAGTAGTCGGTGTCGAAGAGCTTCCCGATGCGGCTCATCCGCTCTTTCCACCCAGAGAGCTTGGACTTCTTGAACTGCTCTATCGCACCCTCAAGCATCTTCCTCTTTGGGTGGTTGAAGTTCTTGAGCTGCCCAGAGACATCCTTGATGGCCTGCTCCGCTTCCGCTATCTTCTTCTTGTTTGGCTTGTGGTCGCCATCGTCAATGTGCCTGTTGATGGAGACCGCCGCCTCCAGCAGCTTCCTCTTGAGGTCGCGAATCTCCTTCGGAATGTCCGACATCTTTCCGAGCGAAATCTTCCCCTCGTCGTCCATGTCCACGATGAATCCAAGCTTGTCGGCGGTCTTGTCAAGCCCGATTGACTTCCCATGCCACGACTTCTCGTAGCGGTCGTCGTCCACCCTCGCCACGTTCATCACGATAGAATCGCCAATCTTCACGGGCTTGTGGGAGCCGCTATGGACATGTCCGCAAAGCACAAGCTTCGGCTTCTTCTCAAGAATGACCTTGGTCAGTTCGGGCGATCCGAAATGCTGGTGGAAGGTCGTGTCGTAGTCTATGTCCGAACCCTCAATCCGTGGCGGTGCGTGAGTAATCAGCACGTCAAGTCCCTCTGGTATCTTCGCGTACTGCTTCTCAAGCTCCTCCGGGCCGACTTCCCATGCTCCGTTGAGGTTCTTCGGAGTCCATGAAGTCCCATAGACCTTCATCCCGTTCACCTCCGCCTCGGAATCGTCAAGGTAGGTCACGTTCTTCGGCCACTCGATCTTGTCGCGGTTGTTGTAGAGCCACTTGTCCGTGTTCCCACCTATCAGGACGATGTTCTGGTCCTTGTGCTTCTCGCACCACGGCTTGAAGCTCTTCTCGAACCACTCGCCCGCACTCTTGAAGTCGGCCTCGTGCTTGGCCTTCTCCATGAAGTCCCCGGCTATCATGATTGTGCCGTGAGAGGTGTCGTCCACGTTGTCGATTCCGCTCATGTGAATGTCCGAGACCGCATACAGCTTGTCAACGGAATCGAGTTTCGCCATCTTCTCGCGGAACTTGCAGGTGTCATGCTCTGGGTCGAATCCGTCGGGGTGGAATACGGAATCATGCTCCTTTAGGGAAGGAGTCCTCTTCTCTTTCTCGTCACCATTTGAAGTCGTCATAGTAGCCCTCGTCGCGGATTGGCCTCTGCCACTCGGCATCCTCTCCACGATATGCCGATTCGACAACGGCGGGGACTTCTATGCGACCGTGCTTCTTGGTGATGAGGTTGTCAAGGTCTTGGGCATATTTGCAGAGGTGCGGAGACCGATATTCGGACGGAATGCACCACTTCACGAGACCTCGGAACTTGAACCCGAACGCCTCCCAGCACCTCTCTATCTCGTCCTTCTCCATCTTGGAAAGGGCTTTAGCCAACTGCGGCGACTTGAGACGGCAGTCGCCGTTGTACATGCAGTAGATGCCGTTCATCGCATCAAGGGGATCCGTCCGTTCCTTTGTCCACGGCATGACACCTCCCGTCGCCCTAAACCGAAGCGACGAGCCGTTGTCAACGTGCCAGAGGTTGCCGTCCTTGTCTACAAGCGAGTTGTCGTTGTTGTAGGCATCGTAGTTGTTCACGAACGAATCCAGCGGAAACGTCTCCAAGACCTTTTTGCCGATGCCCCGGAGCTCGTCTTCCGTCGCACCCAGAAGATAGTCCTTGAGAGGCTTTCCCTCTACATATTCCGAGAGAAGCACCGTCTCGACGAGCTTTCCGCTCCTTGAGCGGATTTCATAGAGGCGGCTTCTCGGTGCAGAAAGTCCGCAATACCTGTAGAGCCTATGCGTAAGGCACTCGTTCGTGACATGCTTGATGCTCGTATGCGAGGCGAACTTCGCGATGAACAATGCTCCCTCTCCGTTGATTCTCCCGATTCTTGGCTTCGTCCACCCATTCGTTGTCGTGACGAACCCCTCAAGCATCTTGAGCGTCAGACTCTTGGGGAATGGCTCTTCGGTCATCTCGAAAGGATCTCTTTGCGGCTCGTCCTCTCCCTCTCCCACAACAACGAAGTTATGGAACGGAAAGCGAAAATCCCTTCCGCAGCCTATAGACAAGATGGCTTCAATCGCCTCTTCGCGTGAGAGGAATGACCTTGCTCCGCTCCGTCGCGAAAGGGTGTTTTCTTCCCCTTTTTTGTCACATCCGTCCGCATAGGGTCGTGAGGAGAGATACCATCCCGTCACCGTGTCAAACGCGAAGAACCTCTTTCTCTCACTGACACGACAAGGGCGGGGCTTCCGATGGGAAGCCCTCTTTGCCGTCGCCCGTGGACGGGCATCAGCCGCTCTGCCTTGGATTCTATTCAACCCTTTAGCCTTCAATCGTCGCATCAAGGAACTCCTCCACAAAGTCGTTGAGCCTGTCGTATTCGGGAAGGGCTTCAAGCCACTCCTTCGGAATAGCCTTGAACCCATAGTAGCTCCCGGCAATCCCTCCGCACACGGCAGCCACCGAATCCGTGTCTCCGCCGACATTCCCCGACGCAATGACCGCATCCCTAAAGTTATTGGTCGTGTTTAATGCCCAGAGAGCCGTCTCAAGGCATCCGTGGGCATCGCCTCCGCCAGTGGCCTCTCGCCAGTCGGCATACTCCGACGGCAGTTTCGTCTTCCGACCAAGGAGAAGATGCTCGTCATAGATGGAGGTGATGCGGCGGATTGCCGCTCGGCACACGTTGTTCGCATGGTCGATGTCGTTGATTGCCCGAATCGCCTCATGACGGTCTTTGAGGAGTTCTTCTCCGATGCTTTTCTTGTCTTTGCCGACCCGATACCCGACCATCCACGACGAGGCATACCGCATGATTCCGCCACACCCAATCGAATGCGGTGTGCCGTTCACGAGGCTTCCGCTCCGCTTGAACGCCATAAGCCCGGAGCGGCAACTGCATCCGATGTCAAAGCAGTTCCCCGTCGCACTCCAAAGCCCCTCCTCCATCCACCGCACGAAAGCCCTTGCGACATTGCGGACATCGTAATGGTTTGGGCTGACGAGGAATCCCTGCATGATGCAGAGCATCATCGAGGAATCGTCCGTGTAGCATCCAGCCGGAATGCCCCACACCTTGCCGTAGGTCATCTTGTCAATCCACGGGTGTCCCAACTTGGAAGAGAACTCAATCGGCTGGAAGAGGGCATCCCCAACGATAGTCCCCATGATTGCACCCTTGCACTTGTCGCGGAACGAATCCGACATCGGCTGCCGCTCTCCATTCGCAAGGGCGGCATACTTCCGTTCCATCTCCGCTTCCGTCATCCTGTTCTCGTTCATCTCGTTTCGTTCCTTTCTTGTCTTTCTATTCTCTTTTTTTTCGTATCGTATTGTCCTTGAGCCTTTTCCGACTCAAGATGCCGCATATTGTACCACAAACTCCGCCACAATGCAAGGGGGCTTTGGGAAAAAAAGAGGAAATGGGGAAAGGAAAAGCCCACTCGTTCATGAGCGGGCTTCTCGCACAGGCTTTCTTCTCAGAGCCTGCCTATTCCGGTTCCCCCTGCCTACCGTCACTTGGCCCTTCCGTCTGGGCCGTACTGCACCACGTAGTAGTTCTTGCGGAGCATCCTCTTCACGAAGCCCGGATCAGCATGACCCGTCTTGGAGAGTTTCTTGTAGAATTCCTTCGGTGCCTGGGCTACCTTCTTGCCCGTGATGTCGCCCTTCCGCTTCTTGATGTCTCCAGCAACCGTCGCGTCGCTCTTCCAGTTGATCTTGTGGCCGTCCTTGTGGTCTGACATCTTCTTGTTGTTCGCGGCATCCTGCAACGCTCCAGTCCCCGGCGGATTGCCGAAGATGTACGTCCCCGTCGGAGAGTTCTTGCCGTGAACCGCCCTGAAGGCCTTCCAGTCGGCATCCGAAATCCCCTCTGGCCTCACGAGCCTCCACCACCGCGTCTTGTATTGCTTCGCCATCTTGAACCACTCTTTCTTCTTGAAGAAACCCTACTAAATAATGCCGAATGTTCAACGGAATGTGACTTAATGTGGCAATATGCACAAAAATAGAAAAGGCGGCTTGGGGAGATGCGACCCAAACCGCCAAGGAACACAGATAGTTCCAGAGAAATGCATATCTACGCATCACTTATCAACGAAGAGCCGAACTCCGTAAAAAGCCCACCGTCATGGTGGGCCTCTCGCGTCTCGATCAAGACGGCTTATGATTAGCCGTTGTTCGTGTCCGCTCCCTTCTTGCCGTCCTTTTCGCCCTCCGTGTAGGGCACGACATGAAGCCGCCATCCGACATACTGCGGATTCCAGAACTCACGCTCGATCTCAAGGGCAACCCCATTGGCATCGGAAAGCTTCTCGAAGTAGGTGCATTCCTCCTTCTCCACGAGCGATGCCTTTCCGTTGGCAATCTTGACGAACTTCCCCGAACCCCAGTCCGCAAGAAGCCACCGCTCGTTCGTCTTCACCTCCTTGCGGCAGGCAAGAGACCTTCTTCTCGCGTTCGGCCTATAGGACTCCCATGAGCGTCCGTTATACCGATACCCGCCAACGCCGTCTAACTCCAGCTCAAGTCGGTTGCTCTCACGCTCCTCGGCATCCCAGTCCACCTTGCTCCAGTCGGCTATCATGGGCGTGTCAAGTGGCCGTCCTACATCATCGTCAAGGCTTTCCCTCGACGGCATCGGCGTCCGATAGGTGTTGACGCCAGACCTACGGCTCTCGACCCCCTTGAGGAACTGATCCCTCCGCCGTGCCATCTCCTCGCTTGACGGAAGTTCGTCCACGTCCTCTATGCGAACCCTCTCGGCCTTGCCCAAACGCACCTCCCGCCTGATGCCAAGGACTTCCGCCCGAATCTCCTTCAACACCTCGCCCTTCCGACGCGGAGCGTACTCCTCAATGGGAATGACGCGGTGAAGCACCTCGTAGAGCTCAATGTCTCCGCAGCACCGCATTACCGTGTCGGGGTTGACGAGCTTCTGCCAGTCATACCCGTTCCTCTTGTGCCGCTGGATATGGAGTTTAAGCACCTCCCGTGCCGATTCCCTGTCTCGGTAGAGTATGGGCGTCAGCATCGTCTTGCCCGTGTCGCGGAAGGAAATCGTGTGATAGGACTTCCCATAGGCGACGCATCCCGTGACAACCGACCTGCTGACTCCGCAACTCCGTGCAAGCGATTCAAGGGTAATGACGAAATACCCCTTGCCCTTCCAGTCGGAGGGCATCGTCTCTGGCTTTCCGTCCCAGTTGTAGAGCCCCCTCGTGTCGGCAAGCGAGATTCCGTCCCTCTCATCGAAGCGAAGGAGGCTTCCGCCCTCATCGCATTCGGGCTCTTCTGCATTACTCTCGCCATCAACGAGTCCGAGAATGTCGTCTACGCTCTTGCTTTCCGAACCGTTCCCATGACCCTCATCCGCAGAATCGCCAGAAACCGCCATAGGAGGCTCTACGGCGGCTTCCTCGCACTCGGACGGACAATCTGCTTCGTCAATGCCAAACTCCTCCAGGAGGGCTTCTCGCTCGGCTTCCGAGAGCGGTTCAAGCATCCCTCCGCATTCGGGGCAGGTCTTCGCGTTCGCAAACGGAGTGGACTTGATGACTACGCCTGAAGCTTTGGCTTCTACGTCCTCACCTTCCGAAGTCGTTTTGTCCGTTGGGACAATGGACGGTGAAGCCTCTTCCTTCGTGTCGGTCACGTCTCCTTCGGGCTTGTCCTCTACCTCGTCCCTCTCTCCTTCGGCATCGCATCCGTCCTCGTCCACCTTGCTTGCGGAGATTGGGGCAGCCGCGTCTTCCCTCGTGGATTCACATTTCTCTCTTTCGTCCTCGCCCTTCGTCTCTTTAGGCTCTCCGCCCTCTGATTCATCTCCGACAATCATGTCGATGAGGAGGTCAATCTTCTCGTCTTCCGTAAGGGGTCGCATCTCGCCGCACTCGCAGCAGGGGCAGTCTATCTTTCCAAAAATGTTCAAGTGCTTCAATCCTATCTTCGTGTTGAATAGTAAGTTCCCATTATACCATAAACCGCATCCGAATGGGAATGGGCTTACACGTCCACGTCGGCATCGGGAATGTCCTCAACCTCATCCGTCTCGTCCGTCCCGACAGGAACATCTCCGTCCCCCCGCGTCTCCCACCCCTCCTTCGTCCCGTCGTAGGCGAGCTCCTGAAGTGACTTCTCCGGCTTCGAGTCGGGAAACGAAAGTCCACTCTTCTCAATGGTGCATCCCATCGCCTCGGCAAGATCAAAGCCGTTGACGAACACTTCCCTATCGGCTTCGATACCGAACTTCTCCTTGAGAAAGGCAAGGAACTTCATCTTCTGGTCATGCGTCTCAAAGCATGGGACGAAGTAGAACCCGACCTCGGTCATCTCCTCCACCGCACCACGGCTCTTCTCGCGGCGGTCGATGAAGTCGGTCAGCTTCTCGTCCTTCTCGCCGTGTTCGCCATCCTCCACTTCCGTGTCGGTGTCCTTCGCCATCTCCTCCTGGAACTCCTCGCTTGCCTTGGCGAAGTCCATCCCGACAACCTTGAGGCATTCGGCGTTGAACTGCTCGATGAGCTTGTCGTAGTCCGTCTCGCCCGCAATGCCCTCTGGGTTGTTGTCAAGAAGGACGAAACGCTCCGCCTCTTCCGCCGTCCACCATGACCCGTCGGGGTGCTTGGCGTCCTTGAGCCATTCGTCCGGCACTCGCGTGTAGCCGAGCTCCTGCAAGGCCCGATACCGCTGGTTGCCGCCGAGAATCACGTACTTGCCCTCCTGCCCGCAGAAGGGGCTTTTCTTACCCTCTTCCGAAACCGTCTGCGTGAGGTCGCTGGGGACTTTCCACACGACAAGTCCGCGAACCATGAGGAAGTCGATGTCGTTGCCACGGTTGAGGCTTTCGCATAGGCGGGTGTACGAGCCGTCCGAAATCGTCCGTGGGTTGTTCGTGAGTCGGTGAATCTTTCCGTAGCGGCTGTCGAGTAGGTTTGCCATCGTTCTTCCTGTGTCCTTGGTTGTGCGTATCGCGTGTCTAACTAATGCCGTCCAAATCAATGCTCCGCCGTTTTCAATGGGCGGAGTTCCCTCATCGTCTTGAGGTCGAGAATCCTCTGGTTTGACGAACCCCGATAGGCGAGAGACGGATTCCTCAATGCGTCCTCATACGGCCCATCCACAAGCACGTCCGCCGCAAGAAGAATCTCCTGTGCGGATTCCGTGTTGTACGGATTCCCCCTCGTGTAGAAGTCCTCCACGTAGCAACCAGTGTAGAGCCATATCGTCTTCGTGTCACCAAACCGATTTCTGAACCTGTCCACGAACCTCGCAAGGACATAAGCGTTCTCTGGCTCGAACGGATCTCCGCCGAGAATGGTCAATCCAGAAATCCACCACCTATCCACAAGCCCGAAGATTCGTCTCTCCGTCTCTTCCGTGAACGGCTCTCCGCATCCGAAGTTCCATGTGTGGGGCGAAAAGCACTTCTCGCAATGGTGACGGCATCCACTTACGAATAGTGATACGCGGACACCCTCGCCGTTCGCGATGTCGCAGTCTCTCAATTCAATGAAGTTCATTTGTATCGCTCCGATAGGCACGATTCATAGTTTGAAAAGGCTGGCGGCAAGATGGTTGTCGAACTTGCCGCCAGCCACATCCTTGGGTAGCTAATCCAAGGAACAAAAGAAAATCAACCTACGTGAAGTACACGGTCACGGATTTCGGCGGTGCGGCCCTGGTTCCAGAACTGACTTCCCCGATAGCCGCAACTACGCCTCACGACACTCATTTTCGTCTGGTCTCTATTGCCGCAATTGGGGCATTCCCAAACCAGTTTTCCGTTGTTGTCCTCCACGATCTTGATTTCGCCGTCGAAGCCGCACACCATACAGTAGTCGGACTTTGTGTTGAGTTCGGCATAGACGATGTTCTCGTAGATGAACTGCATGATGGCCTCAACCGCCTTGATGTTGTTCTGGAGGTTGGGGACTTCCACGTAGGAGATTGCACCGCCGGGCGATAGCCGCTGGAACTTGGATTCAAGAGCCAACTTCTCAAAGGCATTGACCTTCTCGGTGACGTGGACGTGGTAGGAGTTCGTGACATACGACTTGTCGGTGACATGTGGGATGACCCCAAACCGCCGCTGGAGACTCTTCGCGAACTTGTAGGTGGTGGATTCAAGCGGAGTGCCGTAGAGCGAGTAGGAGATGTTTTCATCGGCTTTCCACTTCGCCGTGAAGTCGTTGAGCCGCTGCATGACCTGAAGCCCAAGTTCCTCACCCTCCTTCTCGGTGAGCTTCTTTCCGATGAGTGCATAGACGCACTCCCAGAGGCCCGCGTAGCCGAGCGAAATCGTCGAGTAGCCGCCATGAAGGAGACGGTCAATCTTCTCGCCCTTCTCAAGACGGGCCAACGCACCGTGCTGCCAAAGGATTGGAGCGGCATCCGAAAGAGTCCCCTCAAGCCGCTCGTGACGGCACTTGAGAGCCTTGTGGCAGAGTTCGCAACGCTCCTCAAGGATAGACCAGAACCGATCCATGTCACCCTCCGCACTCAATGCGGCATCAACGAGGTTGATGGTCACGACTCCTTGATTGAAGCGTCCATAGAACTTCGGCTTGTCGGGGGTGTAATTCTTGGACTTCTCGATGTTGCCATAGGCATCGAGCGTATTGTCTGGGGTTAGGAACGAACGGCAGCCCATGCAGGTGTAGCAAGAGCCCTCTCCGTTCGCGTTAATCTTATACTCCAGCATCTTCTTCTCGGAGATGTAGTCTGGCACCATACGCTTCGCCGTGCACTTCGCGGAGAGTTCCGTAAGATACCAATACGGAGTGCCCTCCTTGATGTTGTCCTCCTGGAGGACATAAATGAGTTTCGGGAAAGCCGGAGTGACATAGACGCCGACCTCGTTCTTCACACCTTGAATCTGCTGCTTGAGGACTTCCTCGATGACGAGTGCGAGGTCTTTCTTCGTCTGCTCGTCCTTGACCTCGTTGAGGTACATGAAGACGGTGATGAAGGGGGCCTGACCGTTGGTGGTCATCAGGGTGACCACCTGATACTGGATCGTCTGAACACCCTTCTTGATTTCGTCCTTGACCTGCGACTCCACAAGTTCATCAAACTTATCCTTGGGGACTTCAATGCCCAACTTCTTGAAGTTGGCGTCCAAGTCCCTGCGAATCTTCTGGCGGGAGACTTCAACAAATGGGGCAAGATGGCTAAGTGAAATGGACTGCCCACCGTATTGGCAAGAGGCAACCTGTGCGATGATCTGCGTCGCGACATTGCAGGCGGTTGAGAACGAATGCGGCTTCTCGATCATCGTGCCGGAGATGACCGTGCCGTTCTGGAGCATGTCCTCAAGGTTCACAAGGTCGCAGTTGCCCGTCACGACGCCCTTCTCAAGAGTGAACGAGTGCGTGACAGGCTCCTCGACGCAATAGGCGGGGAGCTCCCCTCCCTTCGGCCTGACCGACTCGACCTTCCACGCCCAGTTCAGCGGCTGCGACACCATGAACTGAAACCTGATCAGCCTTGCGTCCTTCTTGAAGTTCGTGTCATGTATCTCAAGCCTCTCGCTTGTGATGTGGAACCCTCCCATCCCGGCGATGTCGCGAACCATCGCGGCCACGCGGTCGTCGGACGTCCACAGGGCTTTTCCGCCGTCTCTCCTGCCATCTGCGGCATATAGGCCCCTCATGACCATGCCCTGCAGGCCGGACGGCAGGTTCCTCCAGGCATAGCCGGACAGGAAGCCCTGCTTTGTCAGCCGTGGGGTTTCGGCACTCAAGTCTCCATCGAGACTTCTCGGGGCGGTGACGCTCCATCCGGCCTCCCTGAAATACCGTGCATAACGCCTTTTGTCGCCGCATAGCCTGACGCGAAGCCAGTTGACTCCATTCCCGGCGGGATGGTCGCCGCCGTCGCCTATGGAAAACCCAAGGCACCACGCACGGTATTCATCCAGCGTCCTTGGCTCCTTCCCCGAAGCGTCCTTCAGGCACGCCAGCCTATCGCCGACCTTCAGGCTTGTCGTGACGGAGCCGTCGGCCAGATACCACCGATGGTCCCTTGTGCACAGGACGGTTGTCCGCATCATTGGATTCTTCAGCGTCACGTATTGCATCTTCCGGTTGCCATAGACGCGAACCGTGGCCTCCCGCAGCTTCCCGTCCCTTGCGACCACCGTTACCCTCTCTCCATCGCCGAAGTTGCGGAACTCCCTTATTCCCCTGTCCGTCACAAACCTCGTCCCCCCACTAAAGCAGTTGTGCATGTGACCGATGAAGTAGTCCATGTCGTGGAAGTGGATAATACCCTCGTCGTGAGCCTTTACGACGTCTTTGGGGAGGATGAGGCGGCGGCAGATGTCCTTCGATGTCTCACCGGCGATGTAGTCACGCTGGACGGAGACGACGGTCGGGTTCTTGTTGGAGTTCTCCTGCTTGACCTCTTCGTTGTTGCACTCCACGAGGGAGAGAATCTGGCTGTCAGTGGAGTTGCCCTTTCTCGAAAGGTCGCGGCGGTAGCGGTAGATGACATAGCTCTTGGCGACCTCATAGGCACCGAGAGCCATGATGGCCTGCTCCACGAGGTTCTGGATTTCATCAACCTTGACGGCACGGTTGAGTGCGGCGACCTCTTCGGAGACGCGGTTTACGACAACATCGATCTGCCAGTCCTTGAGCTCCTTGTCCTTTGAGACGGACTTGTTCGCTTTCTTGACCGCCGCGAGAATCTTGCTTCCCATGAACGGCATTTCTTCCCCGCTCCGCTTGATGATGTTCATATCAAGGCTTCCTTTCTTCTTGAAGTGTTGTTTGATGAGTGTCCAATAGACGGTTCGGTTCGGGGGGATTGGCTCTCCCCCTTCCCCTCGCAAGGCTATGCCGAAGGGGAAACGATGAGGAGGACGCTTGTTCCACTACATCGGCAAGAGCCGAGAGGCAGTCTCTTACGCGGTTTCCGAGAAGGAGTGCTGTTGACGAGGCAAGGCATCTCGCCTCGCGAACGAGAGTGTCTTTCCGCTGAAAGAGGACTTTAGATTCGTGTTCCGGTTCCGAACTCATTTTTTCTAACGGGTGCATATTATATCATAGAGGACGGACGGAAATCAAGTGTGGAGAGTGGAAGGTGTTCGTTCCGTGTGCATTTGAGGTCGGCAAGAGGGTTGACATCAAGGGAACCGTGACGGCACTCCGCGAATTCACAAGCACGATTGCCGGGACGGAGAATTACTACAACGACTTCAACGGCGAGAATGTGTACAAGAAGATCGTAGACTTCACCGACGACAACGGGATGCTCTACCACTTCACGACATCGGCGAAGCCATTCTTTGATCTTGAGGTCGGCAACCGCATCTCGATGCGATGCACGGTTGGCGAGACGAAACCCTTTAGGGGCGTTCCCTACACGCGAGTGTCGCGTCCCGTGGCGACCGTGCTTGCGGCGATGGCATGATGCCACGGTCTTGATCTATTAGGGTTCGCATTCGGGCAGGTTGAGCGTCTGGGCGGAGTGCTATGTGTATCTCGGCACTCCGCCCTATGTTTGTGCTTCCATAGTGGTTGAGTGCCGTTTTCCGAACGGCGGTGGGATGGGGCGGCGGATAGGGCGACGGTATAAGAGACCCCGGCATGTCGGTAAAGGTAAGAGAAAACCGAATGCCGGGGCAAAAGTGACATGTCAATTACGGTCGGTTATTGGTTCATTTGTCAAACGAGTCAATCATCTCTTTGAAGTATGAAGATGCTGGAGTATTACCAGATGTTGAGCAGAGATATTCCAAGTCTTCTTTTGTCATTTCACGAAGTTTGAGTTGTTTGCATAGCTCCATAATCTTCTCACCACCAATCCCATCGTTTTCAGCAGCATAGAACATGAAAGGGCATCTTGTAACATTTCAATTCGTGCTTTCATTACGGCCAAAGGCATTTACATCTTATTGATCCGATAGATGACGTCAATGGCATGGGCAATGTCATTGGCAAGCGAGTTGACTTTTTCCGCAAGCCCAAGGGCATCCCTCCTTGCGTTGATTAGCGTCTCGAAGGCGTCATCTAAGTCGCCCTGCACCTTCATGATGTCTTCCCTCTTCTGGATTTCCCTCTCGCACTCCTCGTTGAGCCTGTCGCAAGTGCGGTTGGCTTCCTTTATGCTTTGCGGAAATCTTGCATGGTCGTATCTGAAAAGGACATCGTGATTGGAAGCACATCTGATGGCGACGATGCTTGTGCCGACATCGACATAGAAAGGCTTGTCGTAGTTGCTTCGGCTCATTTGTCTTTAGCCTCCTCTTTTCTGTCCACCTTGTTGATTTGTTCGTCAAGAAGGTCAATAATCGTTATGACATTGCCTTTAAGGGCATCGGCATTGTCGCTGACTTGCGAGAAG
>OIZS01000474.1_pt1 | contig 17003 bp, 8 predicted proteins | sample 1588641 | NCBI WGS metagenome assembly OIZS01 (sample SAMN03283240) | human gut metagenome | biome: human-associated habitat; material: feces | host: Homo sapiens | place: Peru | collected 2012
GAGAAGTGTCAGCCCTGATTTTATTTGCTCATAAAAGTTTTACCGGACAGCAATATTTTTTTTTATTTCTTTTGGCATTCTTGTTTGCATTCGCCTTTACCGTTCTTGCACTCTTGCTTTTCGTCTTTGCATTCGACTTTACCTGTGCATTCTTGTTTGCACTTTTGAGCGGCCTTGTCGCATTTTTGAATTGCCTTGTCACACTTTTGAGCGGCTTGGTCACATTTTTGCTTTGCCTTGTCGCACTTTTGAATGGCTTGGTCGCATTTTTGCTTTGCTTGGTCGCACTTTTCGACAGCGTTTTTACATTCTTTGTCTACTTTCTCACATTTTTGGGCAGCACAAGTTTGCTTCTTACATTGCTGTGTGGCGGTGGTCTGTGCACAAACAGCTGCTACGCTCATCAGAGCCACCAAAAATGCCATCATCATTTTTTTCATAACCTTCAATCGATTTAAAATTAAACATTGTGTTTCTTGAAGTGCAAACTTAGTATATAATTCATAATTTTCAAACAATTAAAAACAAATTGTTTATTAATTGTAGCAAAAAAATGTTATTTCACACCGTTTGCCTACAGTCGTTTACATTTTTAGTGTTTTTGGTGTAAGGGTGGTGTGGGGCTGTGGTGAGGCGGTAGTGGACTGGTGGCAAATTGCTTGTGATACAGTGCTAATTTGTTTTATTAATGTTAAAAACGAGGTTGTTTTCCTTAAAAAAGCACACCCCGACAGACAAACAGTCGGCATAATTGGAAAAAAATTGCTAACTTTGCAGTTAGTATAAACAGTATTGCGCAATGGATGTAAACAAAGTTCTTTTTATTTCTCAAGAAATTTCACCTTATTTACCTAACACACCTATGGCTGTGACAGGTCGCGAATTACCACAAGCCGTGCAAGAAAGCGGTTTGGAGGTGCGCACTTTCATGCCTAAATACGGTTTCATCAACGAACGCCGCAATCAGCTTCACGAAGTGATTCGCCTTTCGGGTATGAACATCACTATCGACGATGCCGACCACCCACTCATTATCAAGGTAGCCACTTTGCAGCCTGTTCGTATGCAGGTGTATTTTATCTACAATGAGGACTACTTCACCAAGAATATCACCAAGGAGCTTGAAACCGTGACTTCTCCATCCGACAACGATGAACGTAGCATCTTCTTCGTGCGTGGCACTCTCGAAACTGTGAAGAAGCTCCGTTGGGTGCCAGAGGTGATTCATTGCACTGGTATGATTACAGCCCTTGCGCCTCTTTATATTAAGGACTATTATGCCGACGACCCATCGTATCAGGGTGCTAAAGTGGTGTATTCGCTTTGCGACGACGACTTCTCTGAGCCATTCGACGCACGCCTCTACGAAAAGTTGAAATTCGACGGCATGAAGGAAGAAAACATTGCTTGGACTAAGGACTTGGCACTCGACAAGGTGGGGCTCACTAAACTTGCGCTCCAGCATTGCGACGGTGTGGTTCAGGCAAGCGAGCACATTAGCGACGAGATTATGGCACTGGTGAAGGAATCCGGACTTCCATTCCTCCCATATCAAGCCGACATCGCTGGCAGTGCAGAAGCGTACAAGACATTCTACGAATCTCTGTAACACTATTTACTACTCAAATTTTGAATATGAAAAAATCGGTCACTTTGATATTCGCCATGCTGATGATGATTGGCGTGTATTCATGCTCCGACGAAAATATTGGATCTTCCCTCACCGACACGAAGTCGGAGATTATTGAAGACTCTTCGTTTGTGATGACAGGTGTGAGTGTTGAGAACAAGAAACTCCATGCGCGCACCAGCACCCAACTCGTGGGCGAAATCACTTGCCCTGGTTATGGTAAACTTTCCAGCGACGTGGTGTGCCAGTTGATGCCTGCCAACCGAATCGACACCATCAAAACCAAAGAGGAATGGGTGGATTCATGCCAGTTGACTTTGAGCCTCAAAACCACTGGTGGTTTCACCGGCGACTCGTTGGCTCCAATGCGCATGAATGTGTATGAGCTCACCAAGCAGCTTCCAGATCCAATCTACAGCGATTTCAGCGCCGAAGGCTACTACGATGCAAGCAAACCAATCGCCACCGCATCATGCTCACCAGCAAGTTCAGTTCTGTGCTCAGAATACAGCTACTCAGGTACGTCTGCCACTTGGCGTGAAATTCGCATACCTATGCCAAAGGAATATGCTAAAAAGATTTTCAACCTCTTTGTGAACAAGAGCGACGCATTTAGCGACCCTACAAAATTCAAAGAGTATTTTCCTGGACTGTATATCACCAACAGTTACGGCTCTGGCCGTGTGATGAACTACTATGCCACCGACTTGGAGGTGTTCTACCGCAAGCAGACCACCGTGCGCGACACAGTAGATACCATCACCACCGTGAGTCAAGTGTATGCCGCTTCCACTCCAGAGGTTATCACCAACAACAACCTTCGCCTCACTGTGGCTGAAAGTGTGAAACAAATGGTGAACAATGGCGAGGCGATTGTGATGGGACCATCTGGATATGAGGTGAATGTGAAATTCCCAATTCAAGACATCATCAACACCTACAAGGCAAACACAGCCGATGGTTTGGCGCTCATCAACTCGCTTGAACTCACCCTCCCTGTGGAGGAAATCAGCAACGAATACAAGATTGCGCCTCCAAGTTATTTGCTGATGGTGAAGAAAGATAAGAAGGACGCATTCTTTGATGGTGACAGTTTGACCAACAGCAAGGATTCGTTCTACGCCACATACAATGCTACGAAAAAGCAGTATGAGTTTACTGGTCTTCGCCCCTACATTCTCAACATCATTAACAATCAAAATGGTGTGGCAACGGAAGAAGACATCAACCTCACGCTTACGCCTATTGATGTGACAAGCTACACTCAAACTTCGAGTTATTACTACAACCAGCAAAAGAAAACTGTAGTGACAAAAATCTCGCCAGCGGTAGCCATTCCGTCGATTGCGAAATTGCGTCTCGACAAGGCAAAGATTAAATTGACTTATAGCAAACAGACGGTGCTTTAATCGCACGCTGCTTGCGCACCCACCGACATAAGCGATGCGACTACGAAGCATCGCAACAGCCGCAATAGCTCAGTTGGTAGAGCATTTCATTCGTAACGAAAAGGTCACGGGTTCGAGCCCCGTTCGCGGCTCAAAAAAATCCTCCAGCACCACCACGCTGGAGGATTTTATTTCGCCCATGCTTGGTACTGAAGACGGCGGAGCACTCGGAGCACTCAGAGCACTCGGAGGCTCTAACATCTAACTTCTAACATCTAACTTCTAATTTCTAACTTCTAAAATCAGATTTCTATTTCAAAATTGTTATCTTTGTGGTGATGCTTGATAAGTAAACTATTTCAACTCCGATATATATGGAAATTTCTGCTAAAGAATTTATGCGTATGCAGCCCAACACCAAGAAGGTGACCGAGGCTGAAAAATACTATATGCTTTTGGCCACACGCCTCGCCAAGCGTTGGGACGATTGTGGCCGGTTCACCAACCTGTCAGACAGCGAACGCCAAGCCGTGGTGCTTGCCGTTGTGGGTTATTTTCAAGACATCGTGACCGACGCTGGCATTTGGCGCTCGTTCACCATGATGCACGAGCATCTTTACGGCAAGCCGTTGCCATTCTTCCCCCGAAGCAAAAACTATATTGACTATGAGTTGAACCTCGACGATTTGCGCTTCCTGATTTGGTATGCGCTTGAGGGGCAACACTACAAGAATTTCAACATTTCGCCATTCAATCCCGACATTGAGTGGCTTGCCGAGGAGTTTTATAAAATCCTCGACGAGGTGTATGAAACTGCGCCCGACTCGGTGGAATACAATATCAAAACAGGCGTTGACCCCGAAGATTTGCAGGACGCCAACAGCATATTCGAACTCAGTTCGTGGCTGTTCTACCATTGCTACTTCATGAAGCACGCCTCAAAAATCACGATTGCACAAGCGCATATCGAGGCGCGCGACATGCTCCAAAAGGAAGGTGAATCCGCCATGGAGAAAATTCAAGACCTCTACGACCGTGTGATGCTCAGCGAGCCATGCGGCCCCTTGGCGTTGCCCATCGGCGAATGGGTGCAGATGGTTGCCACTGGCGAACTGCCCAAGCCTCGCGAGTCAAAGAAAAGTGAAACGCACCACCTTTACACCGATTTCATGAAAGCCAACGGCAAAGAGATAGGCTTCTTCAAGGACTACGACGCTTTGGCAGCGTTTCTCACAGGCGAAATGGGCTGGGAGCAAGAAGAGGGCGGTGTGCTTCCTAACCTGAAAAAATATGGCAATTTCGTGGTGCTGGCAAACAAAGAGCACGGCATACTTATTGAGCCAAACGTGGCTCAATTTGTGGCAATGGAGGGCAATGCGCTCTACGACCAAACTGCCGCCGCACGTGAAGCCCACACGCTCGTGACCGAACCCGGACGATGCCCAGCCGACCTCATCCGCTATTTGTTTGAGCATCACCTGCTCCCCGATGCCGTCCTGCCTGCCGACGACACCGGCGAAATCCTCCACGCCAACTGGGATTTCCTCGCCCGCCTCTACCTCCAATCCTATTATCCCCAATAAACGCCCGAATGTTGTGGCAAAAGGGGAAAAGTGGTATATTTGTGGTGATAAAATTTATAGATGATATGGCGATAAGAAAATATGCGATGGCTGCGGCGATGGCTTTGGCATTGATGCCCGGCGGCTTGAAGGCTCAAGTCACCTCACAAGATGTGGCGGCGGCTGTTGGTCAGGGTGTTGTGGATTTTTTAGAGGGAAGAGGCACATGGATTCCTGACCGCCCTGGCTATTTCAATAGTGGTGGGCTGGTGTATAAGAATGTGTCAACCAGTATGGTGCGACAGTTGAGCGAGGCTATCGTATGGAGAATTGATGTGCAGCCAGAGGGTGTGCTACACATTCCCGACGACATAAATGTGGGCTTCGACCGCTTTCATGTGAGCGGTTTTGCCGAAGGCGCTTTCGAGAATGGCCAAATGACCGCTATTGACTTGCCACACCGAGAAATCCGCACTATTCCCAAACGCTGTTTTTCGGGTTGCAGCGACTTGCAATCGGTCACTTTCCATAGCAATAAAACCAAATTCATTGAGGCGGCAGCGTTTCGCTGGTGTAGTTCGTTGAAATCGTTGAGGTTGCCTTCGTCGGTGAAAATGCTTGGCGATTATACTTTCGACCAAAGCGGACTTGTGGAGTTTGTGGTGCCTAAAAGTGTGGAATCGCTGGGCTTAGGCGTGTTTCGCAACTGCAAATCACTGAAGAAAGTGGTGATTCCAGGCCATCGTGTGGGTGAAATTTCCGGCTATTGCTTTGAGGGGTGCGACAGCCTCACCACAATCAACCTGCCCGCTGGCGTACATTCTATCCTCTCATACGCTTTTGAAAACAGCGGTATTAAGCATATCACCTGGTCGAACAACATGAAAGCCATCTACAGCTTCGCGTTTAAAGGCACGAAAATCCAGCGCATCGACTCACATGCCACCACACCACCTCAAACAGGTCAAATTTTCACGCTGAATGATGCCAAGCGCATAGAGCTGCATGTGCCTCGTGGCTGCGAAGCCGCCTATCGCAATGCACCAGTGTGGGAAGCGTTTGTGAATATCATCGCCGATTTATAGGGTGCGGCTGTCGCTGGGGAAGATGATTTGATTTTGGTGGCGAATGGTGTCCATCATCTGCATGATGCGCAGGGTGGTGGAGTGGGGCATGATGGGGTGCTCCGTCCAGCCATGCTCTATCGCCTCTTTTGCCGCCAGAAATTCCAGTTCGTAGCCGCTTAGGTCGGAGTCGGGGGCTGTGTATTCCTCAATCACCGTGCCGGCTTTGTCCATCACCTTTATTTGCCGTGGCAGATTCACGGCATTCACCTCTATACTTCCATTTTCGCAAATGATGATGCCGCCCTTATGGCAACAGCACGCCGAGCACTGCACGCTGGCGATACTACCATTGGCGTAGAGAATCGTTGCGGCTGTGTTGAAGTCCACATTTTCGCCACCCTTCACCGCGCAGGAGTTGATGCTCACGATGTCGCCACCCATACACATATCGGCAAAATTCAGGCAATACACACCCAAGTCGAGCAATGCGCCACCGCAAAGGTCGGCACGCTTGATGCGCTCGATGTCGGGCATATTCCAGCACAGGCTGGCATTCAGCAGGCGAGGCTGCCCCACGATGCCGCTTTTCACCACTTCTTCAATTTTTCGAGTGATGGGCATAAACCGAGTGCAGAGTGCCTCCATTAGAAAAAGACCGTGGGCTTGCGCCATATCGATGAGGGCTTTCGCCTCCTTGGCATTGGCGGTGAACGACTTTTCGCAAATCACCTGTTTGCCGTGCGATAGGGCAAGGCGTGCGTGGGCGTAGTGGTGCGAGTGTGGAGTAGCCACATACACGATGTCGATGTCGGGGTCGCTCACCAGTTCCTCGTAGCTGCCATAGGCTTTCGGTATACCGTGCCGTGAGGCAAATGCTTGGGCACGCGAAATGTCGCGCGAGGCGACGGCGTAGAGCATCGTTTGCCATCGCTCACTGAGTATGCCTGCCACTTTGTTGGCGATAACGCCAGCTCCAATAATGCCAATTCTCATCTATTTTCAGTTTGCATTAATAACGGAAATTTTCTCCGGATTATTGTGTGTGGCTTTATTGGTGGAGCGATAAATTCTCTTATGGTGAACTATTTAGCCATTATCGAGGGGTGGGTGGAAGGCTTTTCTTGTTTTTGGGGTGGGGAATTGGTGATTTTGAGGACAAAAGTGCTGAAAAGGAGTGAAATTTGTGCGTTTTCTTTTGATTATCAGTAAGTTTTTGTTAATTTTGCCCCCGTATGATGAGTGAATTCATCCCTAACTGCTAAAAAGATGAGAAAAACTGTTTTCATACTACTCGCTTTTCTTATATTCTCAACATCAAGGATTTGGGCTATTCCTGCCCAAAAAGGTTTCCTAACAAGTATTCAAAGTGATGGCACCACGCTTCTAATTCAAGCATTGGGCGATGAATTTTTCCACTCGCTTGCTACCGACGATGGGTTGATTGTGGTGCGTAATGAGACGGGTGATTACTGCTACTACACCCTCGATGGCCCTACTCAAATCATCGCTCACAACAAGCATGAGCGTTCGCTCGACGAGCAAAGACTTGTCGAAGAAATGGGCGAGAACATTCGCTTTTTCGATGTGCAAACCACGGCGATGAGTCAGAAGATTGTGGCGCATGTGGAGCAAGCCATTCAGGCAAGCCAAGTGCCGAACGTGGGCAAGGTGAGGGTGCCAATCATTGTGGTGGAGTTTGCCGACAAGAAGGTGAGCAACCCCATTGACGCATTCAGCAATCACTACAACCAAGGAGCCAACAGTGCCCGACAATATTTTATCGACCAGTCGAACGGCAAGTTTGAACCACAGTTTGATGTGTTTGGCGTGTATGAGTTGAGCGAAAACCGTGAAGCGTATGGCGGCAACAATCTCAACGGTTCTGACAAGGGCGTGGCAAAGATGGTGGCTGAGGCGTGCGATTTGGCGAAACAAAACTCCGACATTAATTGGGCAAACTACGATAACAATGGCGATGGCATTTGCGATGTGGTGATGGTGGTGTTTGCCGGTGTGGGCGAAGCGCAAGCCGCTGCCACAGTGCCCAATGCTATTTGGCCTTGCCAATGGACTTTGGCTGATGCGGCAGCCATGGGCGATGGTCCCGGTATGAAGGACTACGACGGCATCACAGTGAATAAGTTTGCCGTATTCAATGAGGTGCAGGGGCGTTTCGACACCAACACCGTGCTCGACGGCATAGGTACATTCTGCCACGAATTCTCTCACTGCCTCGGTTTGCCCGACTTCTATATGACCACTTATGGTGCCGAATACGGTATGGGCACATGGAGCCTGATGGACTATGGCTGCTACAACAATAACGGCAACACCCCTGTGGGCTACAATGCTTACGAAAAATCGTTCTTCGGCTGGATTGAACTCGTTACACCGCAGCCCGACACAGAATACCGCCTGCCAGTGTTCAACGGCAAGACCATCACTTCCGACTGGGCAATGAAAGTGGAGAGTCCACTTAATGCCAACGAGTATTATGTGATAGAGAACCGCCGCCGACAAGGTTGGGACTCGTATATCAGCGACGAGGGCGTGATGATTACGCATGTGACGTATGTGCCGGCACGATGGAAAGAGAATTCCGTCAACAATTATCCGGTGAAACTGATGACCATTATGCCAGCCGACAACGTGGCATCGCGCACCACTGAAAATGCCGACCTCTTCGGCAAGGAATATCACGAATTTACCGACGACACCAATCCAGCGGCAACTCTCAACCTTGGAGCGAATATCGAAAACAATCCATCGGGAAATCGTGGATTCTTGGGCAAGCCCATTACCGACATTTACCTCAACGACGATGGATCTGCCACATTGCGCTTTTGCGACAAGAGCGGTGCGAAACTTGCCATCGACGCAAAGAAACTGGATTTCGGTAATGTGTATTACGATGAGGAATCCACCCAATCTATCACGCTAAAGGGCGAAAACATCACCAGTGCCACCACGCTGAGCATTTCGGGCGACGATGCGCATTTCAAATTGAGCACCAACACGCTTAGCGCCGATGAGGTGAATGGCGGCGTGAGTGTGGATGTGACATTCTCCCCACACCAGTTTTGCGACCTGAATGCAGTGCTCACCATCACCAATCCACAGCGCAGAACCGTGGAGATTCCGCTCAAGGGTAGGGGTGTGGTGAAGGCATATCTGCCCGAATTGAAAGATGTGGACGCTTCCACTATTACCGAATCGGGATTCAAGGTGGAATGGACCGACCGCACATTGCCTGTGGGCATTAAAAACTACTCGTTGCGACTGACTTCCGACATCAGTCCTAAGCATGTGAACTCTTACGATTTCACGGCATTGAAAACCCAAGCCAATTATAAAGGTGAACTGATCGACTGCTTGAAGAAGTACACCCAATTCCTGCCAGAGGGGTGGACTGTGACCAAGGCGCTGTTTATCTGGGACGGCCACATCGTTCCGTTCGGACCAGTCACCACCACTCCAATGCCAACGCTCGGAGCAAAAAAAATATCGGTGGTGGTGCATGGGCAATCGTTGAACGAGGAAGAATACGCGGCTGCCACACTCACGGTCAAGACCAGCAAAGAATCGAAAACCAAGACAATGACCAGCACTGGCAAGAATTATGTGTATGTGCTCGACTGCGACTCGGTGGAAGAAACCATCGTGCTTGTGCCAAAGGATTTGCCAGCCATTGATTCTATCGCAATTTACGCTGGCGACGTGACATTCTACACCAATTCCGACGACCAAAGCCTCGAAGAAAGCACCAACGAATCGTATCAGCTGGTAAAGAATATCGTGGGCAACTCGTATGAGGTGACCGGATTGAAAGCCGACACGGAATATAAATACAAGATTCAAGCCCATTACAACGACGGCACATCATCGCTGTGGACCGATGCAAAGAAGGTGACCACCAAGCCTATCTATCAACAAGTGAACGACTTGGCTGGCTTCCTCAAAGATGCAAAAGTGGGCACACCTGTAGCCATTGCCGACGGTGCTCTCGCATGTGTGGGCGTGCTGGGCGACGGACGCACCATCGTCACGAAAGACAACAACGGATATGCCGATAAAGATGTGTTGGGCGATGGAGAAATCGATTTCGTGATGGACCGCACATCATTTATGCGAGGTCGCAAATGGGATCAGAGCAACTGGATTTTGGTGGAATTGCCAGAACCTATCAGCGAAGACCAGCAAGCCGAAATCGTGGGTCGCACCCTCGGTGGCGTGGTAGGCACAATGGCTGATGTTGACAATCCCGCCATCACCACCTCATCGGTGCCAACGGGAGCTGGTGAAGCCACATTCGAGTGCAACACCTATATCGCCGCCAACTTCCTTGGCACTCAAAATGGCGTAAATACTAAACCCGACGGCTCCTACTACACCTATTTCTTCGTGAAGCCAAAGCCAAACGAGATTGCCGGTGTGCATTGGGCAATGTGGATAGAGGCAGAAGGCTGCTTTAAGGTGCCTATGAGTGTGGGGCCAATCAATAAGGAAGGGCTGACCGGAACATTCTATGCCGATTTCTCGAAATATGAAGGTCAAGTTCCTGAGTTGGTAGATGGCGAAGTGTATAGTTTCATTGGTTTGATTACCGTTGACGAGGGTGGTGAGAGAAATTCTGCCCGTCGTGCTGCGGCAAATCAGAATGTGGGCACCCACTATATGGTTTATCCTCTGCAAGAATGGCAATGCGAAGGCGCAATCCGGGGCAATGTGATTACCAACGGCATTACCGACACCCATGCTGGCAAGCAGGTGGCAAATGTGGAATATGTGAGCGTGACAGGCATTCGTTCAAGCAAACCATTCCACGGAGCAAATGTGGTGATTACCACCTATACCGACGGCAGCCGATCAGTCGGCAAACAAGTGCGATAGCACGCCATTTCTCTTTTTCGGCATTTTTACAATCCTACATAGCCACCTCTCTAAATTTCTCAATGCGAGAAATGTGGGGAGGTGGCTCCTTTTATTGGAAAAAATCTCGTATCTTTGTATGATATACACTACACTAATTAACGATACTAATCTTTGAGATATGAATTTCAAAAAATATTTCGCAACCATATTTTGCCTGTTAGGCATTTTCACTGCAGGTGCCTATGAGAAAATGTCGGTCGCTACACAGGCGTTCTTAGATAACCGCTCCGCTTTCCCCGCCGAGGCCAAACGCCATGCCGCCATCTCGCAAGTGCGAGGGCAGGAGATGGTGGACGTTTTCATCACGCTTCACGACTCGCAAAACACCAGTCGCATCACTGAGATCGGAAGCGTCGTTGGCGCTCGCTTCACGGGCTTGGTGACGGCACAGGTGCCTGTGGCTAAACTTCAGGCCATCGCCGCCCTCGACGAGGTGGAGCAAGTGTCGATTGCGGAAATGATGGAGAGCAATGTTGACACCACACGCTCCGTCACCTCGGTGAATTATGTGGCGGAAGGACTTCAGCATGGTTTGCCAGCAAATTACGATGGTAAAGGCGTGGTGTTTGGCATCATTGATTCGGGTATCGACTTTAATCACGCCGCTTTTCTGGATTCGCTGGGCAATACACGCATCAAGTGTGTGTATATGCCAGCCGACAACAGCGGTACGAAAGTGACGATTGACGGCACTGTGCTTCCCGGTTCGGAATTTGATTCCACTCGCATAGCCAGCCTCACCACGGATTTGACTACGAGCGCACACGGCAGCCACACGGCATTTATTGGCGCAGGCTCGCCTAATGGCCCATATTCGGGTATGGCTCCTGGCGCCGACATCGTGATGTGTGCCTTGGGTGGCAAGAAAAACGATGTGAATATAGCCAACAGTTTGAAATACATCACCCAATATGCCAAGCGTGTGGGCAAACCATGTGTGATCAGCATCAGTTTGGGCACGAAACAAGGTCCTCACGATGGCACAAGCAAACTTTGCAAAATTTATGAGGAAATGGGAAAGAACGATGCCGTGATTTGTCTCTCTGCGGGCAATTTGGGCAGCTACCGTCGCTATATTCACCATAAGTTCTCAGGAATGAACACAGCCACCAACCCCAATATTGGTTCGTATGTGACTGGCACGCAGGCAGGATACACCGCCAATTTCGCTATTGACACATGGAGCCGTAGCCGCTCGGCTGTGGGCATCAAATACTTGTTGATCGACCCCGACGACAACTCTATTTTTTACGAGACCGGCATCATGAAGGCTTACACCTATCATTACATTGGTCCGGGTATGGAGTCGAAGCGTGGCTACAACGCATTTTTGTCGCAGTATTTTTCGGGCAAGATTGGCGTGTGGGTGACCACCGAGAGCAATGGGCATATCGAAACCTATAGCGAAGTGAGCCTCAAGCCATTGCGCTCCGATGTGAAAGCCTACAAGATGGCTGTGCAGTTCTATGGTGCCGACGGAGTGGAGTTTGACTCTTGGGTCACTTCAGAAAATGCTTACTCATGGCACCCCCAAGTGGGCGACTATAAATTTGTGAATGGCACCGATTCGTGCAGCATGAACGATAATGTGACTGGCAAATACACCATTTCGGTGGGTAATTATGTGGGGCGCAACCGCTATATGGCATTAACGGGTAAAGATATGTACAGTTCGTATTTCGTTGAGGGGTCGATTTATCCTCAATCGAGTTATGGCATAGCACCAAATGGCCAGTCGCACCCATTTGTGGCTGCACCGGGATATTTTGTGATAAGTGCATACAATGGCTATAATTATTTGGCTGCCGTTTCCAACAACTCGGCTTACTGCAAGCCAAACCCCTTCACCGGAAGAACCGACTATTGGGGTTCGATGTCGGGCACATCAATGTCGGCGCCCACCGTGGCAGGTATCGTGGCACTGTGGCTGCAAGCAAATCCTCAACTGAAAGTTGACGATGTGAAAGAGATTATCAGAAAGAGCGCGTATGTTGACGACGATGTGCGTAAAGCACCGTTGCGGTTTGGTGCAGGCAAGATAAATGCGCTGGGCGGCTTCCCCGAATTTCAGTATCGCTTAACTGATGTGGTAAGCAATCCACGTTTTGGGGTGAATCGTTATTACAGCATTTGCGACAGTTCGCTCACCTGTGCGCGCGTGTCGGCTGACGGTCGCACCATCTATGCGAAAGACTCCACACGCTATGCTCGCCAAGATGTGATGGGCGAGGGACAAATCGACTATATCAAATCGCAGCATCTGATGCCCGATTCTGTGGCTTACGACCAAAGCAACTGGGTACTGATTCACTTGCCGCAACCTTTGGACTCGCTCCAAAAAACCAACTTCGTGGGCAGAAGACTGAAAAATGTGGGCGGTGTGCTGAAAAGCAAGAAAAATCTGGAATTTGAAGCCGATAAGATGCCTGTGGCAGTGATGGACACCCCCACACCACAGGTGCTCAACACATTCATTCCTGCCAATTTCCATGGCTCGCAGACCGTGGATTCGCAAGACTATTTCTTTGTTCGCCCCAAGCCAATGGAGGTTGACACCATTCGTTGCGCATACTGGAATGCCACGAAGTCGCAACTTGAAATGCCCGAAGGCTCCACTCCTGCTTTCCAAGGCAGTGCAAGCGTGGATTTCTCTTACGCGGAAAGTCCAGCCGATGTGCTTGCCGTAAATTCGCACTACGATATTGTGGCGATGACCAAATATGGTGCGGGTGGCGAACTCGTGGTTTGTCCGCTTGAAATATTGAAGGAAAAAGTGAGCGAACACACCATTGCTGAAATTATTGCCACACCTTCGTTTAAGTCGGGATATAGTTATGTGGTGAACGACTCGTCGCTTCGTGTGATGTACGTTTCGAGCAATGGCTCCACCCTCTATGTGAAAGACGATGGCGGTTATGCCACTCCTGAAAAGCCCACAACCGAGCAGACCGTTTACCAAAAGGGCGACTACGACCAGAGCAACTGGCTTGCGCTCCATCTGCCTCAGGCACTCGACGATGCGCAAAAAGCACAGTATAAAGGCAAATTCGTGAAATCGTTCCGTGGCGTGCTTGAAAATAAGGTGAATATGTCGTTTAAGTTGATTGATATGCCTCAAATGGCAGAAACCGATACCACGGTGGCACTCAATTCGTTTATCCCAGCCAACCTTCAGGGTTCGCAGATGGTGGATTCGGTCAGTTACTTCTTGATGCGTCCGAAGCCTATGGAAATCGACACCATTCGCAGCGTGATGTGGAATGGCTTCAATAAGACGATAGAAATGCCGTACAACCCCGAAAAATACGGCATGTTGGCATTCAAGGGCGTGGCGAAAGTCGATACTTCGCTCTATGAAACCGACAGCGTGAAACTCAACGACAATTATGTTTACGATATGATAGCACTCACCACGGTGGCTGCCGATAGTTCGCTGCTGGTGTATCCTCTACAGGCTTGGAATGAGCGAGTGACCCAGTTCACACTTTCACAGGTGGTGAACGACGCTCACTTCAAAGAGGGTATGAACTGCGAATTGGAGGACAGCAGTTTGGTGGTGATGTATGCGGCTGTGGGTGCAAAGCAACTGTATGCGAAAGACTATGGGCAGTATGCTACCCCCGACATCCCAACCGAGCAGCAAACCGATGTACTCAAAGGCACCTACGACCAGAGCAACTGGGTGGTGCTGAATTTGCCCGAACCGCTCGACAGTGCGCAATGCGCTGCCTACAGAGGACATCAACTCACAGGCGTGAAAGGCGTGATTCGCAGCACCGATAACCCCACAATCGACTGTGCGACCAATCCGGAGGCAGGGGAGAAAGACACCACGGCGGTGCTCAACTCGTTTATCCCAGCCAACTTCCATGGCTCGCAGAAGGTGGATTCCATTGATTATTTCTTTGTGCGTCCGAAACCAATGGAAATCGACACCGTTCGTTGCGCCATGTGGTGCCAGACGAAAAGGGAGTTCATCATGCCTTATTTTGCTGATGAATACGGTTTCAAGAACTTCAACGGCAGTTTCAAGCCCGATTACTCAAAACTCACCACCACACGACCCATAATCAAAGATGGTGACGTGTGTGAAATGGTGGTTTTGACCGATGTGAATGCCTCAAAATGCTATCCTTTGGAGATTTTGAGCGTTAAGCCTACCGAGTTCACGCTTGCGAAGATGCTGAAAAGCCCAACTATTCCATTGGGATATGCTTATCCAATCGCCGACAACACACTCACGGTGATGGGATTCTCCGACGACTATTTCACAATTTACGCAAAAGACGACAACCAATATGCCACCCCCGATGTGCCCGATTCCACTCAAGTGGATTATCAAGAGGGTAATTACGACCAAAGCAACTGGGTGGCTATCTATATGCCCGACGCCATTGATGCGGAAAAGGCTGACGATATTCGTGGCCGCTACATCATCAATATGAATGCGATGCTCATCTCAAAGCAGAGTCCCGAAATGGAGGTTTACGATATATTGACGTTTGGCGAGAAGAATGAGAACGCAAAAATGAACACATTCCTGCCTGCCAACTTCCTCGGCTCGCAGAAGGTGGATTCTGTGAATTATTTCTTGGTGCGTCCGAAACCTATGGAAATCGACACCGTTCGCTGCGCCATGTGGAATAAGGCTGCCGACCGCTTCGAAATGCCATTCGTGGCAGCCGATTTCGGTGTGCCGCAGTTTGAGGGTGCAATGAAACTTGTGTTTATGCTTACCGAAGGCGATAAGAGCGATTTGAAGGACGGCTATGTTTACGACTTGCTGGTGCAAACCCGCGTGAACGATAACGAAACTTTCGGCTATGTGAGCAAGGTGCTTGGCGAACAAAAACCATCATATTCGCTGGCTTCGATGCTCTCGGTTGACCGAATGAAAGAAAACGCCACATATTCAGTGAAGGCCGACGACCTTACGGTGATGCACATCAGCCCCGATTCGCTCACCATTTACGCCAAAGATGCGGCGAAGGGTGTGAATGCCACAGTGCCTGCTGATGGGCAAACCGACTACTTGGGCAGCGACAAATATGCACAGCACAACTGGGTGGCTATCACGCTTCCTCAACCGCTCGACAGCGCGCAAATGGCAGATTTCCCCGGTCGCCACATTCTGGATTTCGATGCTGAACTCACGAGCAAGGCAGGGGCAGAGCTGAAGGCGGTGGCTGTGCCAGCGGTGGGCGAAAAAGACACCACAGCGTTTGTCAACAGTTATATCGCAGCCAACTTCCACGGCCCGCAAGCGGTGGGCGATAAGAACTACTTCTTCGCCAAGCCAGCGGCAATGGAAATCGACACGGTGAGATGCGTGCAATGGGACGCTTTCTTCAGCACCTTTTCTGCGCCATTGAAAGCCTCGGAGTGGGAAATGCCTCAATTTGAAGGCAAATTCAAGGTGGATATGTCGCGCTTGGAGGTGGATTCTGTTCCGCTGCAAGATAATTTCGTTTACGATATTGTTACGCTCAACACGGTGACCGCCGATGGTTCGAACAAGGTGTATTTGCTCGAAGTGGTTCGTGAACTGGGCGGAAAGAAACCGCTTGTTGGCGATATGAACAATGATGGGTTGGTAGATGTTACCGACACCTCAATACTTATCAATGGTGTGTTGGATAAATCCTCGGCAAATCTTCGAGCTGACCGTGCCGACATCAATGGCGATGGCGTGATTGATGTTACCGATGTGTCGTTGCTGATTGGAATCGCCCTCGGCATGTAGCGGTGTTTTTTGACCTATGAAAAAACGGCTTGTTTTAGCGATAATGGTGCTTGCTTTTTCGGTGGCTGTAATGGTTGCCGAAAAGTATGCCGTATCCACAAAACAGTTGCTTTTGCATCATAATAACTCGTCGTGCAGCAAAGCCAAGGCGGAGCAAAATCCGCTGATTGATGCGTTTATCAGCCTTTCCGATGCCGACTGCCAGCCACTGAAGGATTTGGGCGTGAAAGTGAACGCTCGCTTTGGCGATATGGTCACGGCGCAAGTGCCCTTGTCGATGATTTCGGAAGTGGCTTCACTGCCTATGGTGAGGCAGATTGCTGTGAGTGAGCAGGGCGAGGCGAATACCGATGTCACCATTCCCACCACCGATGTGGCAATAGCCGCCGATGGCACACACTATGGACTCCCGACCGACTACACAGGCAAGGGGGTGGTGGTTGGCATCATTGATTCGGGATTTGATTTCAACCACAAGGCGTTTCAAGATGCCGACGGAAACACGCGCATCAAGCGAGTGTATATGCCGGGCAATAGGGCAGGAAAACTGGTGGTGATTGACGGCGACACGTTGCCAGGGTCGGAGTTCACCGCCGCCGATGTGCCACACCTTACCTCAGATTTGACGAATTACAGCCACGGCACGCACTGCTTGGGTATAGCTGCTGGCACAAGGGTGGG
>OIZS01000482.1_pt1 | contig 16753 bp, 13 predicted proteins | sample 1588641 | NCBI WGS metagenome assembly OIZS01 (sample SAMN03283240) | human gut metagenome | biome: human-associated habitat; material: feces | host: Homo sapiens | place: Peru | collected 2012
TCAAAAGAAGCTGGAGGCTAATAACGCTGTCGATTTCGACGACCTGCTGCTGCTGACGCTGCGTCTTTTCAAGGAGAACGAAGAGGTACGCAACAAGTATCAGGATAAATTTGATTATATTATGGTCGACGAGTATCAGGACACCAACCATGCGCAGTATCTGCTGACGAAGATTCTCGCAGCTAAGCATCACAATATCTGCGTGGTGGGCGATGCTGACCAAAGCATTTATGGCTGGCGGTGCAGACATCCGCAATATTTTGGACTTCGAAAAGGATTATCCGGAAGCGAAGATGGTGAAGCTGGAGCAGAACTACCGCAGCACGCAGGTTATTCTTGATGCAGCGAATGCCGTGATTGACTATAACACCGGACGCAAGCCGAAAAGTCTGTGGACGAATAATAATACAGGCTCGCTGATTACCAGATATGAAGCGACAGACGAGCATGACGAGGCGCGCTTCGTTGTTGAGCGCGTGCAGGAGCTGCAGCAGAAGGAAAACGCCAAGCTGGGCGATATGGCTGTGCTTTACCGCACGAATACGCAGTCGCGTGTTTTCGAGGAAACCTTGATTAAGAGCGGTATTCCCTACAGCATGGTCGGCGGCCTGAAGTTCTATGAGCGCAAGGAGATTAAGGATATTCTCGCTTATCTGCGTTTGATTTTTAATCCGCACGACAGCCTGTCGCTGCTGCGTATTATCAACGTGCCGCGCCGTGGTATCGGTGATGCGACGCTGGGCAAGCTGCAGGCTTATGCGGCAGGCAGCGAGCAGAGCCTGTTCGAGGTGGTTTCGAATGCCGGAGATGTTCCGGGACTCAGCAGCCGCTTTGCTAATAAGCTGGACGAGCTGAGCGAGATTCTTTTTGATTTGATGGGCGAGGCAGCTGAGGCGCCGGTGAAGCAGCTCGTGGAGGATATTTTGGACAAAACAGGCTATCTGGCAGAGCTGGAGAGCAGCGATAGTCCGCAGGATAAGAGCCGTATCGAAAACCTGCAGGAGTTTTTGCGTGTAGCAGAGGATTTTGCGGAAAAATCTGCGCGTGACGGCGAGGAGGCAACGCTGGAGGCCTTCCTGTCCGATGTTGCGCTTGTAGCGGATATTGATGATGCGGAGCTGGGCGATGATGCGCTGACCTTGATGACGCTGCATTCTGCTAAAGGTCTGGAATTCCCGACGGTGTTCCTCGTTGGTCTGGAGGAGGGCATCTTTCCTCACGCACGCACTCTGCTCAATGAAAATGAGATTGAGGAGGAGCGTCGCCTGTGCTATGTAGGCATTACGCGTGCGGAGAAGCATCTGTTCATCAGTAACAGCAGGATGCGTATGCTCTATGGCCGTCAGCCGATGTTCTATCCGGAGTCGCGCTTTATTAAGGAAATTCCCGGAACGCTTATTGATACCTATAAGCGCCCGGAGGTGCAGCGCCGCGTAGTGCTGCGTGATGTAGCACCGAAGCCGAAGGCGAAGGTTGTGGCAGGCAATTGGTTCCTGCAGCCGAAGGAAAGCTTTACGCCGAAGACGGAGGGTGCTGTGGCACGCTTCCATGTCGGCGATAAGGTTAACCATAAAAAATGGGGCGCGGGCACGATTGTCAGCGCCAAGGATGACGAGGGCGGACAGGAGGTCAAGGTGGCCTTTGCCGGTGGCGGCATCCGCAGTCTGCTGACGAAGTACGCAGTGCTGGAAAAAATCTGATGCTGTAAATTAAGCAGGCTTGACTGAGGTTTAGGAGAGAGAATTATGGCAGAAATGGATTTATTTGCTGATACAAGAGCAGCGGATTTGGCGGAGGCAGAGCGCCTGCGCAAGGAAATCCGTCATAATGAATATTTATATTACGTGCTGGACGCGCCAGAGATTACTGATGCCGAGTATGATCGGATGATGGTGCGTCTGCGTGAAATTGAAGCAGAGTATCCTGACAGCGTGCCTGCCGATTCACCGACGCAGCGCGTGGGTGGCCGTGCGTCCTCGCAGTTTACCGAGGTGCGCCATCTGGAGCCGCTGCTTAGCCTTGGCAACGTATTTTCCGCGGAGGAGCTGCGTGCCTTTGACGAGCGCGTGAAAGGCGGTCTGCCGGAGGGCAGCAAGGTGGAATACGTCATGGAGCCGAAGATTGATGGCTTGGCGTGCAGCCTGATTTATGAAAATGGCAGGCTGGTGCGTGCGGCTACGCGTGGCGACGGCACGGTCGGCGAAAATGTTACGGCGAATGTGCGCACTATCCGCAGCATTCCGCTGGTGCTTAAGGCGCCGGAGGGCGAAACGCTGCCGGAGCTTTTAGACGTGCGCGGCGAGGTGTATATGCCGCGTCATGCCTTCATGCAGCTCAACGAGCAGCGTGCAGAGCGTGGCGAGAGCGAATTTGCCAATCCGCGTAATGCGGCGGCGGGCAGCCTGCGTCAGCTTGACCCGCAGGTGACGGCCAGCCGCAGCCTGAGCTTTTTTGCCTATTATCTTGTGGGCGAGGGCGCAAGGGAGAAGCATAGCGAATCGCTGGCAGCGCTGGCACGCTATGGCTTCAAGGTCAGCGAGAACTATAAGGTTGTAGAAAATATAGATGCGGCAATTAAATATATTGCTGATTTTAACGAGCTGCGTCAGGGACTTGCTTATGATACTGACGGCGCTGTTATCAAGGTCAACGATGTTTATCAGCAGCGTATCTTGGGCGCAACAGGCAAGGATCCGCGCTGGGCGACGGCTTATAAATATCCGCCGGAGCAGGCCGAAACGACGCTGGAGGATATCGACTGGCGCGTGGGACGCACAGGAGTGCTGACGCCGACGGCAGTGCTGACGCCGGTGAAGCTGAGCGGCAGCGTTGTCAGCCGTGCAACCTTGCATAATGAGGATTTTATCCGCTCGAAGGATATCCGCATCGGCGACAGGGTGCTTATCAATAAGGCCGGAGAGATTATTCCTGAGGTGCTGCGCGTGGTGACGGAAAAGCGCACGGGAGAAGAAAAAGAGGTAGAGATACCGACGAAGTGTCCTGATTGCGGCTGGAGCGTTGAGCGCAAGGGCGCGGAGGCAGCTATCCGCTGCACGAATCCGCACTGTCCGGCGCTGGGACGCGAGGGCCTGATTCACTTCGTCAGCCGTGAGGCGATGAATATTGAGGGCTGCGGTCCTTCTGTTATCAATGCGCTGCTGGATGCTGGTCTGGTGCGTGATGCAGCGGACTTGTACAGCCTGAAGAAGGAGAATGTCCTGAAGCTTGAGCGCATGGGCGAAAGGTCAGCGGACAAGCTGCTCGCAGCGATTGCTGCGAGCAAGGCGAATGAGCTGGACAAGCTGCTCTTTGCTTTGGGTATCCGTCATGTGGGCGCGAAGGTGGCAAGAACGCTGGCGGTGGAATTTGGCAGCATGGAGGCCCTGCTGACAGCAGAGGCAGACCAGCTGGCAGCGATTCGTGATATTGGTGCTGTAATTGCTGAGAGCGTGGTGACGTGGCTCAGCGTGCCTACGAACCGCGATTTGCTGGAGCGCTTGGCGGCAGCAGGACTGACGATGACGTTCACTGCGCCTGCCAGCAGCGAGGATAATCCCTTCTTTGGCAAAACGCTGGTCTTCACCGGCACGATGCCGACGCTTGGGCGCGCCGAGGCTAAAACTATGGCGCAGGATGTGGGCGCCAAGGTCAGCGGCAGCGTGAGCAAAAAAACGGATTACGTTATTGCCGGAGCCGAGGCCGGCAGCAAGCTCGAAAAGGCGCAGGCCTTGGGCGTGACAGTGCTGGATGAAGCAGAATTTTTGAAAATGCTGAAGGGCGAATGAGACAACGGGAGATTTTATTATGCAAAAGCAAGAATGGCAGGAATACGTACAGAAGGTAGCGAAATGTGATTATCCGATTCCGCTGAACCTGATAAATGATTATGATGATTGGAAATGCCGCAGCAACGTGGGACGTATGCTGATGATTTTAAAGGATGTTGAGGGTGCAATGGCTGTGCTGGCGACGGTGAAGGATGTGCAGCCGGATATGAACGATGCGCCGGAGTTCGGCTTGAGCGAGGCAGAGCATAAGGTGCTGTGCCTGCGTGATATTGCGCAGATTGTCTGGCAGCTGACAGGCACGGGCGATGCGCCGCTGTTTTATCTGGACGAGGCGTATAAGCTGTGCCGCGAGTATAAGCATGTGTTCCGCAGTGCCGACCGCGGTGCAATCTGGGCACGCAGACTGGAGATTATGCGCGGCTGCGGCGAGGAGCAGAAGGCTTTGGCCGAGGCAAGAGCGATGCTCGAAAGCGAGAAGGGCAACGAGGGCGTGAACGCCTACCGCTTCCATGCGTTGAAATTCATCGCTGAAAGCATGGCGGCTGCCGAGGACTATCATAAGGCAGCGCTGCTGCTGGCAGAGGCGTACCAGTCTTTCCCGATGAATGAGGCTGCAAGGGCGGCGCTGGCTGAAGCAGAGGCGGCAGCGGATGCTAAGGACAGATACGCTATGTATCATCACTGCACGACGATTCAGTATCAGCCGTGGGAGAAGGATAATGTGCCGACGCTGGAGGAGGTGCGCAGACTGCAGGAGCGCAACTTTGCCCGCCGTGAGGCGGCGAAGGCAGCCGGCGAGGAGCTGGATGAGAAAGGCTCTTTTGAAAGTTTAATTAAGTAATTAAAACAAGTGATTAAAAGATTTTGTACGCATCCGTCACGAATCTGTTACAATTAGTAGCAGGTAATAAAAATGTGAGAAGGGATGTACTCAAAATGAAAAAACACTTTTTGGCTTTAGGCTTGGCTGCTGCTCTGCTTGCTCCGCAGGCTGCCGGCGCAGAAGGCTTTGCAATTAACGAATGGTCTGCTGAAGGCGTAGCTATGGGTGGTGCGCGCATGTTTGCAGAGGATGATGCTGCGAACGTTGCTTATAACCCTGCTTCTATCACCAAAGTAAAGGGTGAGGCTATGAAGAGCAGCTTTACCTATCTGAGCCCGCATGGCAGCTACAAGCTCTATGATGATGCTGGTACAGAAATTGAAGCTGGCAAAAACGTGGTTCATGCTGGCTGGGCAGTGGGCAGCTACTACGTAAAGCAAATCAATGATAAAGAATGGTTCGGCATCGGTGCTTTCCCGCGCTTTGCGATGGTATCCGAGTTTGAGCGTGGCAGCAAAGCATCTTCTAATGCTTTCTTCTCTAAGCTGAACGGCGTAAGTGTTACCCCGACCTATGCGCATAAGTTCGACAAAAAGTGGAGTGCAGCAGTTGGTGCAGAAATCAACTACGTTGGCTTGGAACTGCAAAAGAATCTGCAGATGAAAATGCCTGTTACAACGCCTACAGGAGCAACCGCTATTGCTACGGTTGATGGTACTACACAAATTGAGGGCGAAAGCTATGCTTTAGGCTGGAATGCTGCTGCTAATTATACGTTTGATGATAAAAATGAAATTGGCGTAGTTTACCGCAGCCGTATTAAGCATTCCTTAGAAGCAGATTTGAAGGGTTATAATACTAAACCTGATTTGATGGGCGGCGGTGATGTTTTCGGTAATGCTTATGGCGTAGTAACTCTGCCGGACAGCTGGTCTATTGGCTATAACCATAAATTCGATAAGAAGACTCGCGTAGAGCTGAATGCTACACGTACTAACTGGAGTACTTATGATGCTTTGAATGTTTACTTTGATAAATCTCTGATAGGCATTCCTAATCAAGCTGTAAGTGCTGAATCTCCTAAAAACTGGTCTAACGGCTGGCGCTATGCTATCGGCGTAGAGCACAACATCAGCGATAAGTATGCAGTGATGGCTGGCTTTGCTTATGACCAGTCCTCCATTCCTTTCGATGGCGGCGACTTCTTAGTACCGACCGGTAATCGTCGTACCTATTCTCTTGGTGCTCGTTACAACGATAAGAAGCAGACTGTTGCTGTTGCCTTGGGCTGGATGGATGTTGGCGATTTGAGCTTTGAAGGTCATCCTGCTAAGGGTGATGCTTATGCAAGAGCTCATGCTTATGACAGCTTCACCAAAATCGCTTCTATCTCCTACCAACGTAAATTCTAATTTCATCAAAACTACAATGAGAGCTGCTGCACGCAAGTGCGGCGGCTCTTTTTGCTGCAGCTGCCAATTTCTCTTACATAAAAAGCAGACAAACAGCGTATTTTGTAATATAATAGTAAATTAGATAAGTCTCATGCTGCCTGCTGACAGACAGCGTGTCTCTTGAATGCTTTGAGAAATGAGGGAAATAAAATGAAGGAATACAATTCCGTAAGCGAGCCGTTTTTAGCGGAGCTGCGTGCTGCCGTAGGCGAAGCAAATGTATTCACGGCTCCGGAAAAATTGGAGCAGTATAAGACAGATGAGGAATACGATCCGCGTCGTTTCCGCGTGCCGGAGGCTGTTGTGCGTCCGGCGAATGCTGAGGAAATTGCTGCAGTTGTGAAGCTGTGCAACAAATATAATGTGCCGCTGACTGTGCGCAGCGGCGGTACGAGCCTGGCAGATGGCGCGATTGCTGTCTGCGGCGGCATTGTGCTCTTGATGGAGCGTTTGAATAAAATTATTGAAATGAATACGGAGGCAATGTACGTCATTGCAGAAGCAGGCGTGCGTACCATTGATATTCAAAAGCTGGCGAATGAAGCAGGCTTTTTGTATGCAGGCGACCCCTGTAGTGCGGAAAGCTGCCAGATCGGCGGAAATCTGGCGACGAACGCCGGCGGCAGCAAGGCTGTGCGCTATGGCGTTACGCGTAATCAGGTGTACAGCCTGGAGATGGTTACGCCGACCGGCGAAATCGTGGAGGTGGGCAGCCGCCTGAAAAAGTGCAGCACCGGCTACTGCATGGAGCAGCTCGTGATGGGCAGCGAGGGTACGCTGGGCATTATTACCAAGGTAACCCTGAAGCTGCAGCCGATGCCGCCGTATCGCTTTGACCTTTTGGCTGTGTTCGACGATCCGTTCAAGGCTCTCGACGTGGTGCCGAAGATTATGCAGGCTGGTCTGAATCCGACGAGCATGGAATATATGGACAACTCCTATGTGCGTGCCTGCGCTGATTATATCGAGTTTAAGGGTGCGCCGCACTATGAGGATGGCATTTATGTTATCATCACGGTGGAAACCTTTAGTGAGGATGAGCTGGATATGAAGATGGAGCAGCTCGACGAGCTGTGCGAGGCGGCCGGTGCAGTCGATGTTTTGGAGGCAGACGACCGCATCTGGGCGATGCGCCGCAACTGTCAGGAATCCATCAGCCTCGTCAGCAAGGTGTCTTTGACTGACGACGTTGTTGTGCCTGTTGACCGCATTGCGCCGACGATTAAGGAGATTATGCATATCGGCAGCAAGTATCCGTTCCCAATCCCTGTAAAAATCAATGCACATATTGGTGACGGCAACCTGCATATCGTGCTGTGCAAATGCGACCTTGATGATGCAACGTGGGAAAAAATCGTGCATGACTTCCACGAAGAGGTTTACGCCTATGCTTATGCTCAGGGTGGACGTCTGGCTGGCGAGCACGGCATTGGTGCGAAGAAGCTGGCGTATATGGAAGAGTTTACGCCTGCCGGAGAGCTGGAGCTGATGCGCAGAATTAAGCGTGCGTGGGATCCGAATCTTATTCTGAACCCTGGCAAGGTATTTAATGCGTAAGAGCGCATATACCCCTCTGTCGCTTATAGCGACATCTGCCCCAGGGCACCTTCTCTTGCCCTTCGGGCAATTCACCTTGTCCCCTTACAGGGGAGACTTTTAAAAAATACTATCGTAAAAAGAGCACGACGAAAATGCTCTCCCTATCCATCGCAAGCGATGTTAGCACGACCAACAGTTTTTACTGCGCAAGCTTGTAAAAATTGGGTCTTAGCGTTAGGGAGAGAGGCCGAGCTTGTACCCGAATGGCACAGGCGAGGCAGAGAGGGTATATAAAAAGGTAAAGATTTATGAGTAATTATAATTCTGTAACTCCTGAATTTATAGATGAATTGAAAGCGCTGCTTGGTGAAGGCTACGTCAAAACTGATGCAGATACGCTGGACCGCTATAAGACGGATGAGGAGGCAGACGAGCGCTGCTTTCATCTGCCTGACGTTGTGGTGCTGCCTGCCGATGCTGAGCAGATCGCCAGTGTGGTGAAGCTGTGCAACAGGTACCTCATTCCGCTGACGGTGCGCGGCGGCGGTACGGGCATCGTGGACGGCTCGATTGCCGATAAGCGCGGCGTGGTGCTTTTGATGGAGCGCCTGAACAAAATCATCGAGCTGAATAAGGAAGGCTTGTACATGGTGGCGCAGGCTGGCGTGCGCACGCTGGATATTCAGGCTGCGGCGAAGGCCGAGAACCTGCTTTATGCAGGCGACCCTTCGAGCAGCGACAGCTGCCAGATCGGCGGCAACCTGGCGACGAACGCAGGCGGTATCAAGGCTGTGCGTTACGGCGTAACGCGCAATCAGGTCTATGCCGTGCAGATAGTTACGCCGTATGGCGATATTGTCGACCTTGGCTCGCCGCTGAAAAAGTGCAGCACCGGCTATTGCATGGAGCAGCTCGTTATCGGCAGTGAGGGTACGCTGGGTATTATTACGCAGGTAACGCTGAAGCTGCAGCCGCTGCCGCCGTATAAGATTGATATGCTGGCGATTTTCCACGATCCGATGGCTGCTATAGGCGTGGTGCCGCAATTGATAAAAGCAGGTATTGAGCCGACGAGTATTGAATATATGGATAATCCCAATGTACGCACTACCTCGGAATATCTGGAGTTTGCCGGTGCGCCGCATGTTGAGGATGGTATTTATGTTATCATCACGATTGAAACCTTCAATGAGGATGAGCTGGACATGAAGATGGAGCAGGCGAGTGATATCTGCGAGGAAGCAGGCGCTGTCGACGTGTTGGAGGCAGACGAGCGCATTTGGACAATGCGCCGCAACTGCTTGGAATCTGTGAGCCTCATCAGCAAGGTTTGCACGACGGACGATGTTGTCGTTCCTGTCGATGAGATGAGTGATATGATTCAGTTTATTATCAAAACTGTTGCCAAATATCCCTTCCCGCTGCGTATAAATGCGCATATCGGTGACGGCAATCTGCACATTGTGCTGTGCAAGCTGGAGCTGAGTGATGAGCAGTGGGAGGCTGAGCTGAGCAGGTTTACCGAGGAGGTTTACACCTACGCTTATGCGCATGGCGGCAGGCTTTCCGGCGAGCATGGTATAGGCTCGAAGAAGGCACATTTCCTGGAGCGCTTTACGCCCGGCGGAGAGCTGGAGCTGATGAGAAAAATCAAACGCGCTTGGGATCCCAATAATATCCTGAATCCTGGTAAGGTCTTTAATATTTAAGACTGTCGCTAAGAAAGCAGCGGCTTGCGTCTGGGTTCTGACGGTCTTTAGTAAAGTAAATATGTAGCATAGTAGCTAAGTAGAAAAGGAGTGTATAATCACATGACCACTTACAATCCCGTAACCGAAGAAGTCCTTGAGGCTCTGCGCGCCGCAGTTGGCGCTGAGCATGTAAAAAATGATGCTGAAACCCTTGAGCGTTACAAAACCGACGAGGAGCCGGATCCGCATTACCATCATCTGCCGGAGGTAGTTGTATGGCCGGGCAGCACCGAAGAGGTTGCAGCCATCATGAAAATCGCTAACAAATATCTTGTTCCTGTAACTCCGCGCAGTGCCGGCACCAGCGTTTCCTGCGGTGCTATTCCTGTTTGCGGCGGCATTGTGCTGATGATGGAGCGCATGAATAAAATTCTTAAGCTGGACGCTGAAGCTATGTATATGGAGGTTGAGGCTGGTGCGCTGACCTCTGAGATTCAGGCCAAGGCTAATGAAGCAGGCCTGCTGTATGCCGGCGACCCGTGCAGTGCTGACAGCTGCATGATCGGCGGCAACATTGCTACGAATGCAGGCGGTAACAAGGCTGTGCGCTATGGCACGACACGTCATCAGGTTTATTCTATTGAGGTTGTTACTCCGACCGGCGAAATCGTTGAGCTGGGCAGCCGCCTGAAGAAATGCAGCACCGGCTATTGCCTCGACCAGCTCGTGATGGGCAGCGAGGGTACGCTGGGCATTATTACGAAGGCTACGCTGAAGCTTTTGCCGCTCTGCCCTTATCGTATTGATATTCTGGCTGTCTTCACTGAGGTACAGAAGGCAGTTAACCTTGTGCCTGCACTGATCAAGGCCGGACTGAATCCGACCAGCGTAGAGTTCATGGATAATGGCTTTGTACGTGCTGCCAGCGATTATGCTGAGCTGCGTCTGCCGCATTATGAGGATGGCAGCTACGTTATCGTTACCGTTGAAACCTTCAATGAGGACGAGCTGGATCTGAAGATGGAGCAGCTTGACGAAATCTGCACTGCCTGCGGTGCAACCGACGTTGTTGAGGCTGACGAGCGCGTATGGAAGGTACGCCGCAGCTGTCTGGAGGGCTCTAAGGCTAAGAGCAAGGTTTCCACCTCTGACGATCTTGTTGTGCCTGTTGACCAGATTGCAACCTGCCTGAATTACCTGATGGATGTTTCCAAGAAGTTTGATTTTGAATGCATGTGCCTGGCTCATGCCGGCGACGGCAACCTGCACTTCAACTGCCTGAAGATGGATATGACCGACGAGGAATGGGAGAAGCAGCTGCAGGAATTCCACAAAATCTGCTATGCTTACGTTTATAGCATCGGCGGCCGCCTGTCCGGTGAGCACGGCATTGGTGCGAAAAAGATTGACGCCCTGGCTGCTTACTGCAACCCGGTAGAAATGTCTATTATGCAGACTATTAAACGCGCTATGGATCCGAATAATATCCTGAACCCGGGCAAGCTTATTAGAGCATAAATATAACCAAAAACTTTAAAAGAGCGGACTTGTTTTCTACAAAAGAGAATAATGTCCGCCTTTTTCTTATTGTTATTTTTCTTCGTTTTACGTTATACTTGCATACTAAAATAATAGGTGATAAGTTTAACAACTTATGTTAATTTAAAAAAGCATTGCCGTAAATGAATATGTGTGATATAATTTAGTTGTTTAAGAATATGTCCAAACAGAGAAAAATATATTTTTGAAGGAGGAGGCATTCGCATGGACGAGAAGAATACCGAGAATTATAACAAGCTGATTGGTACTCGCGTGAAAATGACCCGTATCACCAAGCATATTTCTCAAACCGCTTTAGCTAAGGAGATTGGGGTTACGCAGACGCATTTAAGCAATATCGAAAATGGCCGCGCCGGCCTGACTATTCCTAATCTGATTAAGCTGCACCAGGTGCTGCAGTGCCCGATTAGCGAGTTTTTTAAGGATTTTGAAGAAGAACACAGTGAAACGTCTGCTGCTAGCGATATCACCTTAGAGGATATTGTCGAGCTGGCTAAGATGCTGAAGAAAAATCGCGAATAATGAATCTAACCATAAATGGGTCTTTAGCAGGCCCATTTTTCTTATGCCCTGAATAGGTAGTCTGGCAGTAATTTTATAAATTGCCGAAGTGTTAGCAGGAGTTTTTTGCTTTGCGGCGAAATAAAACTATTATATATCTTTTTTAAGGAGCAATTAGATGAGTACATTCACTAGGGTTCTGCTGGCGACGGATTTGTCTGCCCAGGCCGATAAATTGACTGAGTGTCTGTTCTGCCTATGCCCCGATACGGAAACGGAAGTGGTTCTGGCGCACGTTTTTGATGATGACGACGACGCCGACCCTGACGGTAGCCGCTATAAGAAAGCGCTTAGCCGTTTAGCCGGGTATAAAAATGACATAGAGCAGGCAGGCTATGAAGAAATTTCTATAACGACACCTGTAGGTGATACCTGTCAAGCGCTCTGCCAGCTGGCGGAGACGAGCGATATTGATTTGATGCTGGTGGCTTCACATCGCAAGGGCTTTTTGAAGCGTGCGCTGATGGGCAGCACGACCTATGAGCTGGCACGCGCGGCAACGATTCCTCTTTTGATTAACAAGGATGAAGAGGACGAGGTAACAGAAAACCTGCTGGCGACGGTACTGATTCCTACGGATTTTTCGCGTAAGTCGCTGGAGGCACTTAATGTTGTGCGCAGCCTGCGCGAATATGTGGGACGTGTGCTGTTTGTGCATGTGATTGAGCGCAGCCGCAATAAGCATGATTATAAAGAAAAGTTTGCCAGCGCCCGTCTGTTTTTGCAGGAGCTGGTCGATGAGATGAAAATCTTTGGCATTGAAGCAGATTATCGCATTGCGCATGGCGTAGCTTCGAAAAAAATCGGCGCTATCTGTGAGCGCGACGGCGTGAGCCTGATTATGATGGCCAAGACCGGCGCGGACATGACGAACGGAGATGAGCTGGGCAGTACCTCGGAGAACGTGGTGCTGAACTCTGATTGTGCTGTAATGCTGCTGCCGGCTGAGGACGACAATGACGATGACGGTGCTTTCCAATAAGATTTAAAGCGCAATAAACTGCTTTTGGCTGGCTGCGAACGGCTGAAAGCAGTTTTTTTCTAAAAAAATGTACATCTTTTACAAAAAACGCTTGACTTTTAACGACGATGCTCGTATAATATTACTTGCAGTTACGTGTGACTGTAAGCATATTTGTGTGCTGGCAAAATTGAAAATAGTTAAGTTTTCAACCTTGGAGAGATGACCGAGTGGTTGAAGGTGCACGCCTGGAAAGCGTGTGTACGGGAAACCGTACCGAGGGTTCGAATCCCTCTCTCTCCGCCACTTAAAAATCTGCCGCACGAAGCGGTTTTTTTTATCAAATGGTTAAAATTATTTCTCTGTAGGATCGTAGAGTTGGGTCCTGCGCAATGGGAGCCTGTGAACCAGGTCAGGTCCGGAAGGAAGCAGCCTTAAGCGGATACTTTCATGTGCCGCGGGGGTGCCCGCCTTTGCGGTCCTACAGGGAAATAACGTAAGGACTGTCGTGATGCGGCAGTCCTTTTTCGTTTGTTTACAACTTGGCGTTTATTGGTTATAATAACTATGTATGCGAAGATACACATGCAGAGAGGAGAGATGGCGATGGCTTATTTAGCTTTGTACCGTCAGTGGCGGCCGCAGAATTTTGACGCCCTTGTCGGTCAGCAGGCAGTCAAGACAGCGTTGAAGAATGCTTTGGACAGCGGCAGGATTGCGCATGCCTATTTGTTCAGCGGCCCGCGCGGCACAGGCAAGACAAGCACAGCGCGTATTCTGGCAAAGGCGCTGAACTGTGAGCAGGGGCCGACGGCAGAGCCTTGCGGTCATTGTCATAATTGCGAGCGGATTACCGCCGGCACCTCGATGGATGTTTTGGAGATTGACGCTGCGTCCAACGGCGGTATTGACCAGATCAAGGAGCTGAAGGAGCAGATTGCGTTTACGCCTGTCGAGAGCCGTTATAAGGTGTATATCATCGACGAGGTGCATATGCTGACGACGCCTGCGTTCAATGCGCTGCTGAAAACGCTGGAGGAGCCGCCTGCGCACGCTATTTTTATTCTGGCGACGACGGATCCGCAAAAAATTCCGGCAACGATTCATTCGCGCTGCCAGCGCTTTGAGTTCCGCCGTGTGACGGTGGATGAGATTGCCGAGCATTTGGCGATGGTGTCAGAGGGCAGCGGCCTGAAGGCTGATGCGGAGGCGCTGCGCCTAATTGCGATTCAGTCGGAGGGCGGTCTGCGTGACGCGCTGAGCCTTTTGGACCAGTGCGGCGTTATGAGCAAGCAGATTACTACGGAGACGGTGCGTGAGGTTTTGGGCATTGTGGGCCGTGAGGTGCTGCGTGCGCTGGCTGAGGCCATCGGCAGGCAGGATCTGCCGGGGGCGCTGGGTAAGCTGGGCGAGCTTTTGGAGCAGGGCAAGGATGCACGCCAGGTGCTGACAGAGCTGATGGAATATCTGCGCGCGCTGCTTTTGTTCCAGTCTGTCCCTGATTACGAGGAGATTTATCTGACGGATACGCGTGAGGCGCTGACGGCGCTGACGCCGCTTTTTGGGCGTGACAGGCTGATGGCGGCGGAGGAAAGGCTGCACAGCGCTTTGCTGGAGCTGAAGACGACGATGCGTCCGCGCATTACGGCAGAGCTATGCCTTTTAGATTTGTGCCGCATTGAGGGCAGCACGCTGGCTGCACTGTCGGCAAGAATTGAGCAGCTGGAGCGTCAGCTGGCGTCTGGTGCGCCGGCGGCAAGCTATGCTGCTGCGCCGCGTCCTGTGGCAACGGCTGCTGCTAGTGTGCCGCCCGCGCCCACGAGTACATCGCGTCTGGCGGCAACGCCTGCCGCAAGTACGCCGCAGTCCGCTCCTGTACAGAACGATGTGGACGAGATTCCGCTGCCGCCGGAGCCGTCAGGCTTCGAGGAGGAGCAGGGCACGGTTGTCGTGCTGCCGCAGGAGGCTTACGCTCCGCGCAGGCAGGCAGCACCGCAAGCACCTGCGCCGCAACGACGGGCACCTGTGCGCAGACCTGCAGCAGCGCAACAGACTGTGGCAGCAAGACAGGCGGCGCCGCAGCCAAGCAGACAGTTTGCGCAGCCGGTTACGGCACCGCAGCCGAAGAGTGCCTTGGCGGCACAGACAGAGGAATATGCCGGCGATTTTGCTGCAGGCGAGGATTACTGGAAGCAGGTGCTTGATTTGATGAAGGCGGAAAAGAAGAACTCGATGGTATCCTGTGGCAGAAATGGCCGCGTGTACAGCTTTGTCAATAACCTTTTACAGGTGGCGTTCAAGGCGCCGTTTCTGGCGGACCGCATAAATAAGGATGATTACCGCAAAGCGTTCGAGGACGCGCTGCTGCGTATCGCCAGACGGCCAATCCGTCTGGAGGCAGTGATTGCAGGCAGGGTTAAGCCGCCTGCAGCGCAGCCGGTGCAGCAAAGCGCGCCGCAGACAGTGAATGCTGCGCAGGAGCTGGACGAGCACCAGCTGCCGCAAAAGCTGCAGCAGGCAGTGAATGCTTTTGGCGGCAAGGTGACGGATATCTCTGATTAATAGAAGAAAGCTGCTTATATACAGGGCAGTTTTTATATAGCAAAAAATAAATTCAACAAGATAATTTAAGGAGGAATTAATTATGTTTCCTGGTGGCATGGGCAATATGCAAGCAATGATGAAAAAGGTGCAGAAAATGCAGTCTGATATGGTGAAGATGCAGGAGGAAATGAAAAGCCGTACTGTAGAAACTTCCGTAGGCGGCGGTGCTGTTACCGTAGTTGTTAATGGTAAAAAAGAGCTGAAATCCATCAAAATCAATCCGTCCGCTGTTGATCCGGAGGATGTGGAGATGCTGGAGGATATGATCCTCACCGCTATCAATGATGGCATGAAGCAAATCGACGAAATGACCGAGAAGGAAATGTCCAAGGTTACTGGCGGTATGAAGCTGCCGGGCATGTTCTAAGAAAATGGCAAGGATGATCAGGCCGCTGGCCAATTTGTACGAGCAGTTGCGCAGGCTTCCTGGCATAGGCTCGAAAACGGCTATGCGTCTAGCCTATCATGTGATTGATATGCCTGCGGAGGATGTGCGTCAGCTGGCGGCAGCGCTCAGCGGTGCGAAGGAGCAGATTCACTATTGCAGCCGCTGCTTTAATCTGACGGATGGCGAGCAGTGCGAAATCTGCTGTGACGAGAAGCGTGACCAGTTCACGATCTGCGTCGTAGAGCAGCCGCAGGATATTGCGGCGATGGAGCGCAGCCATGGCTATCATGGACTGTATCATGTGCTGCATGGCGTGCTTTCGCCTTTGGATGGCATTGGGCCGGACAAGCTGCGCATTCGCGAGCTTTTGCTGCGTCTGCAGCAGGAGTCTGTCAGCGAGGTGATTATCGCGACGAACTCTGACGTGGAGGGCGAGGCGACGGCCACGTATCTGGCACAGCTTTTAAAGCCGATTGGTATTACCGTCAGCCGTATTGCGCATGGCCTGCCGATGGGCGGCGATCTGGAATATGCTGACGAGATAACCTTGTCCAAGGCCTTGGAAAACAGAAGGACGATGTAGAAAGGACTGGCGTTGATAAATGGAAATGTTAGAAAGCGTGGCAGCAGGCGCAGGCCTTAGTCCGCTCGGCTCCTTGGGGCCGATGATTGTAGGCGTTGTGATTCTGCTGATAGTTGTAAAGCTGCTTTCTATGCCTTTTAAGCTGGTATGGAACGGTATCTGCGGTGCAGTGCTTTTGTGGGTGATGAATCTTTTTGGCGCGCTTGTCGGCCTGACGATTAAAATCACTGTTATGAATGCACTGATTGCAGGCTTTTTTGGCATTCCTGGTGCGCTGGCAGTGCTGGCGTATGAGCTGCTGGTAAAGTAAATAACGTAAATTGCGGAGCTGTCGCAGGCCCTGCTTCTCTGTCGCCTAGAGCGTGGCAGAGAGGGAGTTCTGCGGCAGCTTTTTGCTATACTTTTGGCGGTTGCTGTAGAAATACTGTATACACGCGGTTTATACTGTATACAATCGGACATTTATAATTATGTCTGATATAATTAGATACAAGTTAATTTATTTACGAAATCTGGGGGTTGTTGTATGAACTTATCTACGAAAATTCTTATCGGCCTGGCCTTGGGCGTTATCGCAGGCTTAGAGCTGGGAGCTGAGGGCGTTGGCTTTGCCAAGACCTGGATCGCTCCGTTTGGCACAATTTTTATGAACATGATCAAAATGGTCATCGTTCCGCTGGTATTCTCCAGTCTGGTAATGGGTGTTGCTAGCCTGGGCGATATCAAAAAGGTTGGCCGTATCGGTATCAAGACCGTCGGCTATTACCTGGGTACGACTGCTTTTGCTATCGTTATCGGCTT
>OIZS01000488.1_pt1 | contig 16586 bp, 9 predicted proteins | sample 1588641 | NCBI WGS metagenome assembly OIZS01 (sample SAMN03283240) | human gut metagenome | biome: human-associated habitat; material: feces | host: Homo sapiens | place: Peru | collected 2012
TGTAAGTGGTGGGTGCACCGCTTCCGCAATATGCAGCAGTACTTTGATGCTTACCGCATCGACCATGTGCTCGGCTTCTTCCGCATCTGGGCTATACCTATCGACTGCGTACACGGATTGTTGGGACAGTTCCAGCCAGCCATTGCCATGAGCCGTGAGGAGATACAGAGCTACGGACTGAACTTCCAGGAAGACCTCTTTACAAAGCCGTTTATCGCCGACTGGGTTATCAACCGTGTGTTCAAGGAGCATGCCGAGGAGGTAAAGGAGAAGTACTTGCAGCACGAGCACGACGACATCTTCTCGCTTAAACCCGAGTTTGACACCGAACGCAAGATAGAGGCAGCCTTCGCAGGCAAGACCACCGACAAGGACATCTGGCTGCGCGACGGACTGTATGCCATGGTAGAGGACGTGCTCTTTGTGCGCGACCGCCAGAACCCCAACATGTTCCATCCGCGCATTACAGCCCAGCTCAACTTTATATACGAGGCACTTTGGCAGAACGACAAGGACGCCTTCAACCGCCTGTACAACGACTACTACTATCGCCGCAACAACGACTTCTGGTATCATGAGGCTATGAAGAAGCTGCCGCTGCTGTCGCAGGCTACACGTATGCTGATATGTGCAGAAGACCTCGGCATGGTGCCCGACTGCGTACAGTGGGTTATGAACGAGCTGCGCATACTGAGCCTTGAGCTTCAGTCGATGCCGAAGGACCCGTCGGTAGAGTTTGGTCATCTCTCGCGCAACCCATACCGCTCGGTTTGCACGCTGTCCACACACGACATGCCAACCTTGCGCCAGTGGTGGGACGAGGACTACGACCGCACGCAGAAGTACTACAACACCATGTTGTATCGTGGCGGAGCAGCTCCGCATCCGCTGCCGGGATGGCTTGCACGCGACATCGTTTCGCGCCAGCTAACATCTCCGTCAATGTTGTGCGTACTCTCTCTGCAAGACTGGTTTGCCATAGACGAGCGCATACGCCTTGCCGATGCTAACGCCGAACGTATAAACATCCCTGCCAATCCTAAACACTACTGGCGATATCGCATGCACATGACGATAGAGCAACTGCTTGCCGACCGCGACTACAACGACCAGGTTAAGGAACTTGTAGACGAGGCAGGACGAAAATAATAAGTAGAATATGAAATTCAGAACCCTCCTACTATCCCTTCTCACTACTTGCGCCGGCCATAGTGCCATGGCGCAGGTATTTAATGAAGTAGAGTATTCGCCCAAGTCAACAACCTTCTCGCTCACAACATCGCCCGATGTAAAGAAGGTAGACGTTGTTATTTCGGATAACGACAGCGACACCGCACAACAGCTTGTCAAGTCGATGAAGCGTGTGGGTGCCGGCAAGTGGAAGCTCACGGTAAAGAACGACCTCAAGGGCAAGTACTATGTATTTAGTGTATACAACCAGGCACAGCCCTCCAGCACCACCGGCGTCTTTGCAAAGGCAGTGGGTGTAAACGGCAAGCGAGGTGCCATCGTCGACCTTAAGGACACCGACCCAGAGGGTTGGGCAGACGATGTGCGCCCCGAACTGAAGAACCCTTGCGACCTCGTGATATACGAGATGCATCACCGCGACTTCTCCATGGATCTCTCGTCGGGCATCAAGAACAAGGGCAAATTTCTTGCCTTGACCGAGCCGGCAGCCATCAGTCATCTGCGCCGCCTTGGTGTAAACGCCGTGCACATATTGCCGTCGTTCGACTTTGCCTCAATAGACGAGTCGAAGCCCGACGTGGCACAGTACAACTGGGGATACGACCCCCTCAACTACAACGTGCCCGAAGGCTCCTATTCTACCAATGCCGCCGACCCGAAGGCTCGCATACGCGAGTTCAAGCAGATGGTACAGGCATTGCATAAGGCAGGCATCCGTGTAATCCTCGACGTGGTGTACAACCATACGTTCGACATCAACGGCTCCAACTTCCAGAAGACCTATCCCGACTACTTCTTCCGCAAGAACGCCGAAGGCAAGTACAGCGACGGCTCAGGCTGTGGCAACGAGACCGCTTCGGAGAAGCCACTGATGCGCCAGTTTATGAAGGAGAGCGTGCTCTATTGGGTAACCGAATATCACATCGACGGATTCCGCTTCGACCTCATGGGCGTTCACGACATCGATACCATGAACGAGATACGTGCCGCGGTAGACAAGATAGACCCCTCGATATATATGTATGGTGAGGGCTGGAGCGCCGGCTCGTGCGCCTATCCGCAAGACAAGCTTGCCATGAAGGGCAATGCACGCCAGCTTAACGGCATCGGAGCCTTCAGCGACGAGATGCGCGACGCCTTGCGCGGTCCCTTCAGCGACGACACCAAGGGTGGTTTCCTCGCCGGTGTGCCAGGACAGGAGGAGAGCATAAAGTTTGGCATTGCCGGTGCCATAAACCATCCGCAGATAGATATGACGAAGGTGAACTACTCGGACAAGGCATGGACCAACGAGCCGTCGCAGATGGTGGCATACGTTAGTTGTCACGACGACATGTGCCTTACCGACCGCCTTCGTGCCAGCATACCGTATATCGGCGACGACGAGCTGATACGTCTCGACCTCCTTGCACAGACAGCCGTGTTCACATCGCAGGGTGTGCCGTTCATTCTCTCGGGTGAGGAGATGCTCCGCGACAAGAAGGGTGTGCACAACTCGTTCCGCTCGCCCGACTCAATAAACCGCCTCGACTGGAACAACATGAAGCGTTATCCGCAGGTGTTCGACTATTATGCAGGCCTTATCTCGCTTCGCAAGCAGCACCCGGCTTTCCGTATGGGCTCTGCCGAGGAGATAAGAAAGCACCTCAACTTCCTTAATGCACCTGCCGGAGTGGTGGCTTATCAGCTTAAGGACAATGCCGGGGGGGATGCTTGGAAGAACATCATCGTGGTGCTCAACTCGCAGAAGACACCGCAGACCGTAACAGTGCCTGAGAATACCTACACCATGGTGCTTGCCAATGGCAAGGTAGACGCCAATGGTATAGGCTTGCTCAGTGGCAATACGTTGACAGTAGCGCCGCAGTCGGCGCTTATAGTGCATGATTAAAAACTTACAACTATATGAACCTCAAGAACATACAGCTTTCCTCCCTAAGGAGGAGTAAGGGGATGGGGCTTCTCCTATCCTTATTTATTACATCTCTTTCTATGAATGCAGCCCAGAAAATAGACCGCATCGAGCCAACCAACTGGTTTGTTGGTATGAAGAATCCTCAGGTGCAGCTCATGGTGTACGGCAAGGACATACGCTCGGCAGAGGTATCGACCGATTATCCCGGCGTGCGCATCGACTCGCTCGTGCGTCTCGACAGTCCAAACTACCTCTTGGTGTATATGGATGTAAAGGATGCGCAGCCCGGAACGATGAACCTGCAATTCCGTGCAGCCAAGGGCAAGACCAACGTAAAGTACGAACTTAAGGCACGCGACATGCGTGGCGAGGATAGACAGGGCTTCACCAATGCCGATGTTCTGTACATGTTGATGCCCGACCGCTTTGCGTCGAGTGGCAAAAACCTCAACGTCAAGGGCTTGAACGCATACACCGTAGACCGCAAGGCGCCCTCTCTGCGTCATGGCGGCGACCTCGAAGGCATACGCCAGCACCTCGACTACTTTGTCGACCTCGGCGTTACTGCCCTTTGGTTTACACCCGTATTGGAGAACAACTCGCCCGACCACGGCAAGCAAAGCTCGTACCATGGCTATGCCACAACCGATTATTATCGTGTAGACCCGCGCTTCGGTACCAATGCCGACTACCGCCAACTGGTGGACCAGGCACATCAGAAGGGACTGAAGGTGGTTATGGATATGATTTTCAACCATTGCGGTTTCGATCATCCTTGGGTTAAGGATATGCCGTCGAAAGACTGGTTTAACACACCCGAATGGCTCTACCCCGAAAATCAGAAGAACGTCGTAAAGACGAAGACGATGGACGGCGACCAGATGACCAACGACAAGTATCTCCAGACAAGCTACAAGCTTACGCCGGTGCTCGACCCCTACGCATCCAAGGTGGATATGCGTGAGACGGTGGACGGATGGTTTGTGCCAACCATGCCCGACCTCAACCAGCGCAACGCTCACCTCATGACATACCTCATACAGAACTCGGAGTGGTGGATTGAGACAGTGGGCATCGACGGCATACGCATGGATACATATCCTTATGCCGACCGCAAGGGTATGGCACGCTGGATGGAAGTGCTCAACAACGAGTATCCCAACTTCAACACTGTGGGCGAGACCTGGGTTACGGAGCCGGCATATACAGCGGCATGGCAGAAGGATTCGCCCCTTGCCAAGGTAAACTCAAACCTCAAGACCGTTATGGACTTCTCCTTCTTCGACAAGCTCAATCAGGCCAAGCATGAGGAGACAGACGACTGGTGGAACGGATTTAACCGCATATACAACTCGCTCTGCTACGACTATCTGTACGTAGACCCGTCGTACGTCATGGCGTTTATCGAGAACCACGACACCGACCGATTCCTCGGCGAGGGTCAGGACTCGCTCGCACTCAAGCAGGCTCTCGCCCTGCTCCTTACCATCAACCGCATACCACAGCTCTACTACGGCACCGAGATAATGATGAACGGCACAAAGAGCGTTACCGACGGCAATGTGCGCCGCGACTTCCCTGGCGGATTCCCCGGCGACACACGCAATGCCTTCAACAAGGCAGAGCGCACCAAGGCAGAACAGAACATGTATAGTTGGACAAGCCGTCTGCTGCACTGGCGCCAGGGCAACGACGTCATTATCAAGGGCAAGCAAACCCAGTTTATACCCGTCAAGGGTGTATACGTTGTGGCTCGCACCCTCGGCGACAAGGCTGTTATGACCGTGATAAACGGCACATCCAAGGCTGCCACTATGTCTGTGGAGCGTTATGCCGAGATTATTGGCACCCGAAAGGAAGCTACCAACATCCTCACCGGTCATAAGATAGACCTCACGAAGGACGTTAAGTTGCAGCCGAGAGGCGTTATGGTGCTCAGCATGTAGATGCGGCAACATTGAGAATAAAATTATAAATGATTAAAGACCTAAACCGTTATGAATATTATAAAGAAAACATTGGCAACAGCTGTGTGCGGTATGGCATTGATGCCTCTCGCCGCATCGGCACAGGGATGGCCCGAGAAGTATCAGGGCGTGATGTTGCAGGGATTCTATTGGGATAGCTTCGACGATACCCAGTGGACCCAGCTCGAAAGTCAGGCAGACGAGCTGTCTTCCTACTTCAAGCTTGTATGGATTCCGCAGAGCGCCTATTGCGGCGGCAAGTCAATGGGCTATAATCCACTCTATTGGTTTAGCAATTACAATTCGTCGTTCGGTTCGGAGGCTCAGCTGCGCTCGATGATAAAGACCTTCAAGCAGAAGGGTATTGGCACCATAGCCGATGTGGTAATCAACCACCGCGGAACGTTGAAGAATTGGTTCGACTTCCCCGTTGAAACCTACAAGGGCACGACCTATCAGATGTACTCCACCGACGTGTGTGCCGACGACGACGGCGGCAAAGCGGCAGTCCAGGCAACGAGTCAGGGCGTCAGTCTTGGCAAGAACAACGATACAGGTGAGGGCTGGGGCGGAATGCGCGACCTCGACCACTACTCGCCCAATGTGCAGCAGTGTGTAAAGGCTTACCTCAAGATGTTGCTCGACGACTTCGGTTATGCAGGCTTCCGCTATGATATGACCAAGGGCTACGCTGCCAGCTTCACCGGCGTGTACAATGTCTATGCACAGCCCCAATTCTCTGTGGGCGAGTATTTCGACGGCAACAAGTCGCTGCTTACGAACTGGATTAATGGCACAAAGTTGGAAGGCAAGATACAGTCGGCTGCGTTCGACTTCCCCTTGCGCTACAGCATTCGCGATGCCGCTAATGGTGGCAATTGGACCAAGTTGTCTAATGGCGGCTTGGCTACCGACAACACGTACAAGCGTTATGCCGTTACCTTTATAGAGAATCACGACACCGAGGTACGCTCGGCTACCGAGCAGCAAGACCCTATACGCAAGGACACAATAGCCGCCTACGCCTATCTGCTTGCCGCACCGGGTACGCCTTGCGTGTTCTACAAGCACTGGGTCGACTGCAAGGACGACATTAAGAAGATGATTCTGCTGCGCAACCGCGTTGGCATCAACAACCAAAGCAAGTTGTCGCCAAAGACCGTCGAGACTGGCGTCTATGCCTTCTCTACCAATGGCACCGAGGGCGCTCTGTGCGCTGCGGTAGGCACCAACGCCAACAAGTATGCCACACCTACGGGTTATGCGCTTGTAGCCGAGGGCTACCACTGGCGCTACTTCCTCCTCAAGTCAATGGAGACAGTATGGCCGTCGCTGCCGTCGGGCATATACTACGACGAGCCTGAGGTTGAGCTGCGTGCCGTATCGGCTGCTTCCGACGCCCGCATCGTGTACACTCTCGACGGCTCGGAGCCTACAGCGTCGAGCGCACAGGTGGCTGATGGCGGCAAGGTGAAGATTCCTGCGGGCAACGTCACCCTCAAGACTGGTGTGCTTGCTGGCGGCAAGGTGTCGGGTGTGGAGACACGCACATACGATGTCCGCAGCTTCTCGCCATATCAGATAACCGTATACGTCAACACCGACAACGTGGGATGGACCAACTGCTACTTCTGGACATGGGGTGGCGACGGCTCGCATGGCTCGGTTTCGGGTAAATGGCCCGGCGACAACCACACCTCAACAACCGAGGTTAATGGCAAGAAGTGGTACAGCCAGTCGTACAACATCAACTCGCATAACGACGCCGTAAGCTTTGTGTTCGCACAGAAGGACAAGGTGCAGACGGCTAATGTTGTCGACGTTGCCACAACATCCTACTTTGAGGTTCTTACCGACAAGGACAACGAAGGCAAGTACCTTGTTAAGGACGTGACAAAGGATTATACCACAGCCATTGCCGGCATTACAGCAGCTAACGCCGTTCAGCGTCCTACAACAGTGGTGTCGGTAGACGGCCGCACCTTGCGCCGCTTCAACACCCACGTCTCTGCTGCCGATGCCTTGAATGGTCTTGCCAAGGGCATGTACATCGTTAATGGCAAGAAGGTGGTGATGAAGTAAAGCTGCATACGCCAATGACATTCCAACAAAGCCTTAGTTACCAACCAATTAAGCCTTAATTGGTCGGTAACTAAGGCTTAATTGGTTGGTAACTAAGGCTTTGTTGGGATGTCGTTGATGCTTGTTCGTGTAATTGGCGTTAATGTTTTTGGTTCGTGTAATTAGCGTTAATGGAGTAATCGTGTAATGAGCGTTAATATTGCATCTAAGTGTTGCTTGTGCGGCGAACAGGAGTTCGCCGTTCCATATAATGGGTGTTAATGTTAGTTAGCGTCGCCGAGGCGGCGACGCTCTTCGCAGCTCATTACACCCCTCTTATGGAACGATCGCCCCTTATATGGAACGGCGAACTCCTGTTCGCCGCACAAGCAACGCTTAAGATTGCTCCATTAACGCCCATTATACGAAAAAACACGTTTTATCTGCCACTCTGCCACCTTAACCCGTAAATTGCCTCTAACCATCTATTCCTCAACGTGTTACCCTGGTTGCAGATGCCTCGTTTTATCTGCAACCATCTGCCACCCTATCTGCCACCCTGCAACCTACGGAGTATCAGAGCGTTACGAGGATATTTAAGCAAAGGTTGCAGATGGCAGATGAAAATGAAAACTATTTTTCTTGTTTGTCAAACGTGCAATTAGAGCTAATCGCTAAACAAGCAATCTTTACAAGTAAAATTATACGTTCATTAACGAATCATAAATTATACGTTCATTATACGGACATTTGATTGCCTCTCTACAATAAACCCCAATTTACCACTCCATATTCCGGATGGAGCCTTATTTTTTTCTCCTTATTTAAAAAACACCCCATTTCTTACAATAATTATATAAAACCTGCGTTATACTAACGTGTTAAAACGCTTAAGAATAATATTGACAGTGATGCTTACGCTTGTCTCCTTGGGGAGCCATGCGCAGTACGACGTGGCTTTTAGTCATTACTTCGACTTGGAGCCATCGTATAATGCTGCAGCCGTGGGCAAGCAGTCGAAGCTAAATGTGGCAGCCGCCTACGCCATGGATCTTGCCGGGTTCAAGCGCAATCCGCAGACGATGTATGCCGGGGCAGACATGCCGTTGTATTTTCTGAAGTCGTATCACGGAGTGGGCGTCCAGTTTATGAACGACAAGTTGGGTCTCTTCACCCACCAACGCCTCGCATTGCAGTATGCACTAAAGCTGAAGCTCTTTGGCGGTACCTTGTCGACGGGCGTGAGCGTGGGTTTGCTGAGCGAGAGTTTTGACGGATCAAAGATAGACCTCGAAGACTCTAACGACCCCGCCTTCTCATCGTCAAAGCTCGACGGCAACTCCATCGACCTTGCTGCCGGACTCTACTACACACGCGGTCCGCTATACGTGGGCCTGTCGGCGCAGCACCTCAACTCGCCACTGATAAACCTCGGCGAGACCAACGAGCTGCAGGTGGACGCCACCTACTACCTAACCGGTGGCTACGACATACGCCTGCGCAACCCCTACCTCACCATTAAGCCCTCCTTCCTCGTACGAACCGACGGCGTGGCATGGCGAGGCGATGTGACAGGACGCCTTGTGTACACCAACGACAAGAAGATGATGTACCTCGGTGTGGGTTGTTCGCCAGCCAATTCGGTAACGCTGCTGCTCGGAGGCAACGTGCATGGCGTGATATTGGGCTACTCGTACGAGATGTACACGTCGGCCATAAACCCCGGCAACGGCAGTCATGAGCTGTTCATTGGCTACCAGATGGACCTCAACCTTACGAAGAAGGGGCGAAACCTGCATAAGAGTGTAAGAACATTATAATATATATAACATAGATGAAAACAAGAAAAAGCATATTATTACTCGGCTTCGTCGTGGCATCGATGGTGCTCACGGGATGCTTCGGCGGCAAGATGGCTTCGGCGTCGGGTCGCGGCGGCGAGGTGGTGGGCGTAGGCGGACGCACCTTTGTGGAGCCTACACCATACGGCATGGTGAGAGTGAACCGTGGCTACCTGCACATGGGCATCGACAAGCAAGACTCGCTGTGGGGCAAGCAGACACCCGTGAAGGACGTGTCGGTGGACGGATTCTGGATGGACGAGACCGAGGTTACCAACTCTAAGTACAAGCAGTTTATAACCTGGGTGCGCGACAGCATCGTGCGCACGCGTCTTGCCGACCCGCAGTATGGCGGCGACGAGACATACATGATAACCGAGGACAAGAACGGCGACCCTATAACACCGCAGATAAACTGGAAGAAGCCACTGCCGCGCAAGCCTAACGAGGACGAGCTGCGTGCCATCGAGAGTGTGTACACACGCAACCCCATCACGGGCGAGAAGATGCTCGACTACCGACAGATGAACTATCGCTACGAGGTGTACGACTATAAGGCTGCAGCCTTGCGCCGCAACCGCCTTAACCCCGAGGAGCGCAACCTCAACACCGACGTAAAGGTCAATCCGGACGAGGTGGTTATGATATCGAAGGACACTGCCTACATCGACGACGAGGGACGTGTGGTGCGCGAGACCATAAACCGACAGCTTAGCGGTCCGTGGGACTTCCTTAACACCTACATCGTAAACGTATATCCCGACACAACGTGCTGGGTGAACGACTTCCAGAACGCCGAGAACGAGACATACCTGCGCAACTACTTCTCAAACCCTGCCTACAACGACTATCCTGTGGTGGGCGTAACATGGGAGCAGGCCAATGCCTTCTGCGCATGGCGCACCGACTACCTGCTTAAGGGTCTTGGACCTGAGGCACGCTACGTACAGCGCTACCGCCTGCCCACAGAGGCAGAATGGGAGTATGCGGCACGAGGCAAGTCGGGATCCGAGTTCCCGTGGGAAGACCCGAGCGTAAAGAGTGGCGAGGGATGCTTCTTTGCCAACTTCAAGCCAGCCCGAGGCAACTACACCAAGGACGGCAACCTCATAACCTCAAAGGTGGGCATCTACGGAGCCAACAGCAACGGCCTGTTCGACATGGCAGGCAACGTGGCAGAGTGGACAAGCACCGTGTACACCGATGCCGGTGTTGAGGCGATGAACGACCTCAACCCTACGTTGCAGTACAACGCAGCCAAGGAAGACCCCTACAGGTTGAAGAAGAAGAGTGTGCGAGGCGGTTCGTGGAAGGACCCAGAGTCGTTCATACGTTCGGCTTGGCGCACATGGGAGTATCAAAACCAGCCTCGCTGCTACATCGGATTCCGCTGTGTGCGCAGTCTTGCGAACACATCGAGCGATAAGGTCAAGGCAAGAAAGAACAAGAAGTAAATAAAAAGCAAAACCATCTATGACAGTTTACAGCAAGTTCAACATAGTCTATCATCTGCAGAAGTGGATGGATAGCGTTCCAGGACAGACATTCCTCAACTACGCTTACAGCTGGGGTGCCTCGGTCGTAATTCTCGGTACACTCTTCAAGCTTACCCACCTTCCGGGCGCCAACATCATGTTGTTTGCCGGAATGGGCACCGAGGTGTTTGTGTTCTTCCTCTCGGCGTTCGACCGCCCGTTCGACAAGACACAGGACGGCAAGGAACTGCCTACCCATATAGACGAGGAAGAGATTGACGCAGAGGAGGCAGAGGCAGAAGCCGAGTACAACGCAAGTCGCAATGGAGCCGCCGTACCGGGCGGAGTGGTTGGCGGCGGCACCATAATTATAGGGGGCTCAGCCGGCAACGCAAGCTCGGCACCGGCTCAGGGCGCAACAGTGGCTCAGCCGGGTGCAGCCGTTCAGGGTTTTGCGGCTGGCGGTGTGGGTGCCGATGCTGCCGTAGCAGCACAGGCGGCAGCCCAGATAGCCGCCGGACAGGAGACGGCATCGCAGCTGGCAGACGCACAGGCAGCATATCTCGAACAGCTGAAGAACCTTACCGAGACCCTGCAGAAGGTATCAGAGCAGAGCGTGCGCCTGACCCGCGACAGCGAGGAGATGGAGAACCTCAACCGCACCCTCACCGGTATATGCAAGGTGTACGAGATGCAGCTTAAGGGCGCAAGCCAGCAGATAGGTACAATAGACCAGATTAACGACCAGAGCCGCAAGATGGCTCAGCAGATAGAACAGCTCAACAGCATCTATGCACGCATGATAGAGGCTATGACTGTGAACATGAACTTGAAAGTGAAAGAGTAAATGGCAATAAAGAAAAGACCGGTTTCTCCTCGCCAGAAGATGATCAACCTCATGTATGTGGTGCTTATGGCGATGCTTGCGCTGAACATCTCGTCAGAGGTGCTCAACGGATTCTCTATTGTCGAGGAGAGCCTTAACCGCACTACAGCCAACTCGTCGAAGGAGAACGAGGTGCTGTACGACAACTTTGCCGAGCAGATGAAGGCCAATCCGGCAAAGGTGAAGGAGTGGTTTGACAAGGCTACAGCTGTGAAGCGCATGAGCGACTCGCTGTACAACTATGCCCAGCAGCTTAAGCTCCAGATTGTGCAAGAGGCAGACGGCAAGGACGCCAACGTGCTCGACATAAAGAGCAAGGACAACCTTGAGGCTGCAAGCCACGTGATGCTGGCACCCGGAACGGGGCAGGGACACAAGCTTTTCAATGCCATCAACTCCTTCCGCAACCGCATACTTGCCATGGTGAGCGACCCTCACCAGCGCAGCATCATCGAGAGCAACCTCACCACTAAGCTGCCAAAGAACGCCCACACTATGGGCAAGAACTGGGAGGAGTATATGTTTGAGGACATGCCGGTGGCTGGTGCCGTGACGCTTCTGTCCAAGTTGCAGAGCGACGTGCGCTATGCCGAGGGCGAGGTGCTGCACACCCTTGTGTCCAACATAGACATGAAGGACATCCGTGTAAACAAGCTGTCGGCTTTCGTCATACCAGAATCGCGCACCGTTATAAGCGGCGACCAATTCTCGGCACAGATAGTGATGGCTGCCGTCGACACCACGCAGCAGCCCGAGATATACGTAGGCGGACAGCGCATAAGCAACGGCTTGTACCGGTTTACAGCCGGTGGGGTGGGCGAGCATCAGTTTGGAGGCTACATCACGATGCGCGACGGTTCGGGCAACGTGATACGACGCGACTTTACGCAGAAATATACCGTGGTGGCACCAAGCGCCACAGTGTCGGCCGACCTTATGAACGTGCTGTATGCCGGATACGACAACCCTATAAGCGTAAGCATACCGGGTGTTCCGCTCAATGCGGTACAGGCGTCAATGTCGGGCGGCTCGTTCCGCAGCATAGGCATGGGCAAGTACATCGCACGTCCGTCTGCCGTGGGCAGCGACGTAACCATAAACGTGGCAAGCAACGCCAACGGCAAGTCGAGACAGATGGGCAAGTTTACGTTTCATGTGCGCAAGTTGCCTGATCCGGCAGCCTACATCACCGTAGGTACCGACCGCTTCCGTGGCGGTGGCTTGGCAAAGGCATCGCTTATGGGCGCCAACGGCATCAAGGCAGCTATCGACGACGGCATACTCGACATACAATTCAAGGTTGTGAGCTTCGAGACCGTGTTCTTCGACAATATGGGCAACGCCGTGCCGATGGCTTCGGCAGGCGCCAGCTTCTCCGAGCGCCAGCGCGGCACCTTCCGCAAGCTGTCGAGAGGCAAGCGCTTCTACATATCGCGCATTACGGCTGTAGGCCCCGACGGCATAACGCGCAAGCTCAATGGCTCGATGGAAGTGATAGTGAAGTAGATGTAACAATATATAAATAGGAAAACAAATGAAAAAGATACTGACAATATTGCTCGCCGCATTTCTTTGCGCCGACGCGGCTATGGCACAGCCGGCTGCCCGTCGACGCGAACAGGCACAGCAGCAACAGCAACAGGACCAGGGCTTGAGCGTGCGTGCGCAGATTTCCTTTCCAACGCAGAAGGCAATGGACGAGGACGTTACGTGGCGACGCGACCTGTACCGCGAGATAAGCCTTACCGACGACGCCAACGCCGGATTGTACTATCCAGTGGAGCCGGTGGGGTCGCAGATGAACCTCTTTACCTACATCTTCAAGCTGGTGTTGCGCCGTGCCATACCTGCCTACGAGTATCGTCTGGACGGCAGCGAGGTGTTCGACGAGGCGTCGAAGATAAACCTTAAGGCTTTTCTCGACAACTACCATATCTTCTACGAGCGCACCAACCGCGGCATACGCATCGACGACAGCGACATTCCGTCGCGTGAGGTAACAGCCTACTACGTCAAGGAGTCGGCTTATTTTGACGACCGCAACTCAGCGTTCCACACCAAGGTGCTGGCTCTGTGTCCTATACTGAAGCGCGACGACGACTTTGGCGACGGCGGCACATCATATCCGCTGTTCTGGGTTAAGTACGACGACCTTGCGCCGTTCCTTACCAAGCAGACCATTATGACGTCCAACCTCAACAACGCTGCCGTGATGTCTATGGACGACTTCTTTACGAAGAATATGTACAAGGGCAAGATATACAAGACCACCAATATGCTTGGCAAGACCCTTGCACAATACTGTCCTACCGACTCGGCTATGGCGAAGGAGCAGAAGCGCATAGAGAAGCAGCTTGTGGACTTTGAGCAGAACATCTGGGGCAAGCCCGAACCAAAGGACACCCTCGACAGCATAGCACGTGTGGACAAGAAGGCAGCCAAGGCTTTGGCAAAGAAGAACCGTCGTGCGGGTGGCTCAGCTTCGGCTCAGAAGACATCGAGAACGAGGGTCAAGAAGTCGCGCCCACAGGGCAGCTCGTCATCAGCATCGTCGGGTTCGGCACGTGTAACGGTGCGCCGTCAGCGTCATTAATAGTGTTAATAACTTAAATATAGAAAGGTATGAGAAAATTTTTTACTGCAGCTATCGTAGCTGTCTCTATGCTGTTTGCTGCAAGCAGCGCACAGGCACAGGTTAAGTTTGGTTTGAAGGGCGGTCTTAACGTCACCAATATGAGTCTCAACTCAGAGGTGTTCGACGCCGACAACCAGACTGGTTTCTTTATCGGTCCTACCGTTAAGTTTACACTTCCTATCGTTGGTCTTGGCATCGACGCGTCGGCTCTGTACGACCAGCGCGACGCAAAGGTTAAGGTTGAGGGCGATGGTGCATCGGTTGAGAGCAAGATTAAGAATCAGTCTATCAACATCCCTATCAACCTTCGCTATGGTGTAGGTCTTGGCAGCACAGCCAGCCTCTTCCTCTTTGCAGGTCCGCAGTTTGGCTTCAACGTAGGTGATAAGAACCAGTCGCTGTTCGAGGATGCTGCCCAGTGGCGCCTTAAGTCGTCTACATTCAGCGTCAATGTAGGTTTGGGTGCAATGCTGCTCAGCCACCTTCAGATTTCAGCCAACTACAACATCGCTTGCGGCAAGACTGGCGAGACAACCGTGTCGGAGGCTCTTGGCACAACAGCTCAGGAGGTTTTCAGCAAGAGAGGCCGTGCCAATGCTTGGCAGATAGGTTTGGCTTACTATTTCTAAACAAAGCAAAAGCTATAAGTGGAGGTCGGACGCCAAATCGTCAGACCTCCTTTTTGTATATACATATTATATATTATGCACTACGTAGACGTCATTTTGCCCCTGCCTCTCGAAGGCACCTTTACATACAGCTTGCCACTTTCGCTTGTTGACAAGGTGTGTCTCGGCGTGCGCGTCTTGGTGCCTTTGGGTAAGTCGAAGACGTACACGGCTATGGCTGTGCGTGTGCATGAGGATGCACCCGAGTTTAAGACACGCGACATACTGCAGGTGATAGACGCCGAGCCCGTAATGCTCGACCGCCAGATGAGGCTATGGCAGTGGATAGCCACTTATTATATGGCTGCTCTTGGCGATGTGTTCAAGGCGGCATTGCCTGCCGGACTGAAGGCGGAGGAGAACTATCGGCCCAAGACGGTGCGCTGTGTAACGCTGCCGGCAAGCCTGCGTTCGGAGCAGTCGCTGCATCTTGTGATGAGCATACTGGCGAAGGCTGCGAAGCAACAGCAAACCTTCAGTACATATCTACAGCTGTCGCACTGGGACAATATCGACGGCGAGACACCCCCGGAGCATATACAGGAGGTGGCTTGCGACGAGCTGCAAAATGCTGCGGGAGCGTCGGATGCCGTGTTGAGGCAACTCATCAACCGCAAGTTTCTGGAGGTCTATCACCGCGAGGTGGGTAGGATAGGCGGTGGGGGAGAGGCGCATCCCGAGAATATACAGCCGCTGAGCGAGGCACAGCAAGACGCCATGAATCAGATACGCACACAGTTTATGGCAAAGAATGTGGTGCTGCTGCATGGCGTGACGTCGAGCGGAAAGACCGAGATATACATTCATCTTATACAGAAGGCTATCGACGAGGGCAAACAGGTGCTGTATCTGCTGCCCGAGATAGCCCTGACGGTGCAGATGACACGGCGCTTGCAGCAGGTGTTCGGGTCAAGGCTCGGCATATACCACTCCAAATACAGCGACGCCGAGCGTGTGGAGATATGGAAGAAGCAACTGTCTGACGAGCCATACGATGTTGTTCTTGGCGCGCGTTCGGCAGTGTTTCTGCCCTTTACAAGGCTCGGACTGGTGATAGTGGACGAGGAGCACGAGACCTCCTTCAAGCAGCAAGACCCGGCTCCGCGATACCATGCACGTTCGGCGGCTATCGTCTTGGCACGCATGTACGAGGGTGCCAAGGTGCTGTTGGGCACGGCTACTCCGTCTATGGAGAGCTACTACAATGCCAGCACGGGCAAGTATGGATACGTGCAGCTTACCACACGATACCGTGATGTGGCTATGCCCGAGATAAAGGTGGTGGACATCAAGGACCTGTATCGTCGTAAGATGATGCAAGGAATGTTCTCTCCCGACCTTCTTGTAGCCATACGAGGGGCATTGAAGGCAAAGAAGCAGGTTATTCTGTTTCAGAACCGGCGCGGTTTTGCCCCTATGGTAGAGTGCAAGATGTGTGGGTGGGTGCCCAAATGCAAGAATTGCGACGTGTCGCTGACGTATCACAGGTCGATGAATCTACTTACGTGCCACTACTGCGGATATACGTATGCCGTGCCAAAGCAGTGTCCCAACTGCGAGAGCACAGAGCTGCTTGGACGCGGATATGGTACGGAGAAGATAGAGGATAGGGTGCACGAGTTCTTTCCCGAGGCACGCATTGCGCGTATGGATCTTGACACCACACGGTCGGCAGGGGCTTACAGTCGTATCATCAACGACTTCTCGGCAGGACGCACCGATATACTTATAGGTACGCAGATGGTTTCGAAAGGACTCGACTTCTCTGGCGTTACGGTGGTGGGCATACTCAATGCCGACACAATGCTCAACTATCCCGACTTCCGAGCATACGAGCATGCCTTCCAGATGCTGTCGCAGGTAAGCGGCAGAGCAGGCAGAAGGGACGAGCGCGGACTTGTGATATTGCAGACAAAAAGTGCCGACCTGCCTGTGATAAGGCAGGTG
>OIZS01000500.1_pt1 | contig 16388 bp, 9 predicted proteins | sample 1588641 | NCBI WGS metagenome assembly OIZS01 (sample SAMN03283240) | human gut metagenome | biome: human-associated habitat; material: feces | host: Homo sapiens | place: Peru | collected 2012
TCCTAGCCTTTTGTTTAAGGTGATTTGAAACCCCGCTAACGCGGGGTTTTTTGTTTTATACCCGAGGGAGAAGAAAGCATTAAACAGGTTATCCTTACCTTAATCTTCTTGGAATTACCGGGGATATCGTAAAAAGGCACGCGAAATCTTTTGAAAGGCTCTCTTTTGCATGAAGGGGGGTGCTATCTTCCCCTAGAATAAGCAGTGCGTCCTTTGAAAAATGCAACCAAGATACATATCATTACTTCCCGGAATAGAATAGAACTATCCCTATTTTAGCAGTTGGCTACACCCCCAAAATATATCCAAATCTTTATTGAAAAAATTACTTGACCATACAGAACTGCTCGCAAGACCTTCAAGCATAATATAGTGCGGTCAAGCGCGTGCATCCGCTAGTAAACTTTGCTTTTGAATGGGTAGTGGTGGGTAAAATTAAGAGAAGCCGAAAGTTTTTAACTACAAGAAACTTTAACCCCCACTAACATGCGGGGACTTACCTTTTTACGGGTTAATTTTTTGATTGGAAGCAATATCTACTCAAATAAAGTCTTTTTTCACCGGGTCCAAAGGCCAAGAGTTTGTTTCATTTGTCTTGTCCTTTTGTATTTTACACACATTGAGCAGCCCTTTTTGCCATAGCGCAGAGTATATTGGCACGGAAAAGAGTCCGGATTTAGGGATTAATAGAAGTTTGCCCCTCATTTTTTTGCCTTTTATGGTGGAAAGGCAGAGAGGGCTTTTTCAACTTGACCTGTTTTACATAGCGTAGCAAATTCGTGAATATTTTGTGAAACCCGAAATGCGGGGCCGTCATTTCCTGTATGGCGTGTTCACGCGGCCACTCCTCCACCGTCATACGATAGAGGGCTACGATTGTGCCAGTGCGGTCAGAACCATAGCGGCAATGCAAGTAAATAGGGTAATTGGCGGGATTGGACAACAATTTTAATACCTCTTCTACCCCGTCTGTATTTAGCATCACAGGATTTAGCGGTACTTGATAAACTGTTAAGGGCAGCCCCTCTATTATTTTTTTATTTTGCGGAGTAACGCGCAAATTGACAACGGTTTTTATGCCCATTTTTACCAGTTCTTCATACCCTTGGCGGGTGGGTTGGCCGCCGCGGTAGAGCCAATGAGACACCTGATACGCATTTGGTAAACCGGGTTTGAATACGGCTTTTGCTTCACGGAGGGGTTGGGCTTTTAAGGTTTGGGTTACTAATTGGTGTTCCAACTTGGCGCGGTATTGTGGCGCAAGAACCGCCGGCAGTTGTACCTTTGGCATAGGTACATTAACCGGGCGTATAGTCAGCGTTTCTATTTTGGGGGTATGCACCTGCACGCGGATAGGCTTTTTAGGGAAAAGAGCCCGCCGCTGGGCTTGCACATTAGTAGCCCCGCATATGGAAAATAGAAAAATAAGCAATAAATACCAAATCCGCATATCTATACTATACCTACTATTAGGCGGTGAGACAAGGGTATAAAGACCTATAAAAGGCCTGGGTCCTATTTGCTATAATAAAATTATCCAAAGGAGAAAATTTATGTTATTTAGGAAAATGATAGTTTTACTGGCGTTCTTGTGTTTATCCTTGCCGGGGTTTAGTTGGCGGTTTACTGATTACTTTGCAAACAGTACACAACAATGGAGTAAAGTACCTTTGGTTACCCGGTTGGTAAGAGGAGAAACGCTGCCTTATTTTGTACACACTATGGGCCCGTGGAATTTGGAAAAACTGGACGATATTTTTGTGCGTTCCTTTAACAGTTGGCGTATTTACACCTTGCAGGAAATCAGGGAAGCCCAGCGCGAAAAAGAATTTAAAGACGTGGTAAAAACGCTTCAAACACCGTGGAAGTTTGAAATGCGGCCCTATTTGTCCTGTGCAGATTTTGAAAAGACCCCTTGGCAGGAACTGGCCCGCCCGGTGGCGGTGGCTAATTTGCCCCAGTACCTAGAAATGTACCCTGCGCATTGCTCTCCTGCGGTACGGGAGGATATGGAGAATTATAGAAAGGAAATACAAGACAGTTTTTCTGCCTCTTATGTAAATATGGCGCAGGAAACCCATAATTTGCCGGGGCGGTATGTTTCTTGGGAAGCCGTGGGGCAGTCATTAGCCATAGATGACGACGTTACGGCTGTTTATGCGGATACAACAATCAACGCTCTTTTTGTTCCATTTAGAGATACCGATTCTTTGTTTCACGAAATGGGGCACCTGCTGGGCTTTGCGGACCAATACCCACGCACCGAGAATGACCCCAATAGTGTGGAATATGGTTTATCCGGCTTTTGGCCCAGCATTATGCAAAATGGCGTGGAAACAAGGGACTATGCCTATTTTTCTTGCACGGATACGGATGGGATGATTAATTTGCTGGATTTTGCCCATCAGCACGCGCGTGGCGGAAAAAAGGGCTGGAAAACCCTGTGCCGCGGGGAAAATATACAATACGCTAGTTCCCGCCAGTTAAACCGCCCTCCCTTTGTAGTTCCGCCCTATGTGTATTTTTATAACGAAGCAGGCGAAAAGGTGTATAGCCGCAAAGAGGATATGGCAGTTTATGCGCCGATTACCTTGCCGTGGATTCCTTACTATGAAGACCTGCATAAAGGAATCCCTCAGCCAGACGGAACGCTACTGGTTACTGCTGAGGGAATAGAGGAACATCTATACTATACACCTATGTCTGTAAGCGCTTGGGTGGAAGATCCCCAAGACAAAGGGATTGTTAGTGTATTTACGCTGATTTTTCTGCCAAGAGGGGACTATGTATATTGGAAGGACCCTTGGTATAGCGTTATAGACAGTAATGATATTCAAATATCTGCCTTAGTGGGGGATTCCAAACTGCTTGTGCTGTGGAAGCCGGGAGAGAAGGATTCTTCCTTGGGGCTTAGCGCCATATCCCGGGAGCAGTCTGGTAAGTTGGAGGATGGGGATCCAATCTCTTCTTTTGTAGCGGTTAAAGGTACCCAAGATAATATAACAACTGTATCTTGGACAAGCAATCCCCAATACCCCGAATACGACACCTATTTAAAATCAGTCATCAAATTAATGGGCAACGACTTGGACGATAAGTATTTAAGGAAGAATACTTATGTAATGTCCTTACTATCTCTAATTGGTAAAGGCGTAGAAAACGCCGATTGGGAAAAAATCGGGAGTGGGATGATTGACTTTATGCAAAAAGCCAATATAGAATATGGTAACGAATATCGGACGGATAAGATAGAAGCCTTTGTAAGCTCTTGGTTCTCCACTTGGATAGCAGCAACAACGTTATCGGTGAACGAAAAATTTTTAAGTGCATATTGGTCCGAAGTCTTTAAAACGGGAAATCCGGCAAAATGGCAGGAAGTAATGCTGGAAAGGGACACGAGTTGGACCGGAGCACCCCAAATATGCAATAAGGAGCCAACTGACTTTTACCCGGCGGATGCTCCGCTAAAAGCCACTAAATGGTGCCCGGATACGGAAAATTAGGATGTTGTATATGCTTCCGATGAGCCGTGAAAAAACCAGTGAACCATACAGCAAAATCAAGCGGGAAAATATAGAAATTTCCTTAAATTTTTGGTATAATAATTACAAGAGCCGCGGATAAAACGTTTGCAAAAAGGATTGCATTTGGCGGCTTTTATTGATAAAATATAATAGAAGTAATTAACCCGATTTGTAACGAGAACCATAACTCCTCCGACGGTAAAACGAAGGAAAGGGAGTTTGTGGCTGTCGTTTTCTCTGCCTAAAAAATTGCTTTTTAGGTGCAGAAAACAAGGCCGGTTCCGTTATTAAAACAGGCAATAAAATGAACCTGACAAAAGACCAAAAGAAACAAAAGTCGCAAGACTTGGCTTCTGAAATTACCGCGAGCGGCACCCTGTTCTTCACGGCCTACCAAGGCTTGAAGTTCGTGGATATGGCTGAACTGCGCAAGCAATTAGCGCCCGCCGGAGCAAAATTCCGTGTGGAACGCAACGCTATCGTAGATCACGCCATCCGCCAGGCCAATATTGAAGGCGCTGATGAGAAACTCTTTCAGGGCCCGACGGCTATTGCGGTAGGCGGAGATATTGCCGCCGTCGCCAAAACGTTGGTGGACTTTCAGAAAAAGTTTACGGCTTTGAAGCTTCGTGCTTGCTATTCTGATGGCGTCTGGTACAACGAAGACCAGGTTAAACAGTTGGCTACCATTGGTACCAAAGAAGAAAACCTGTCCAAGTTGGCCGGTGCGTTGTACAACGCGGTCGCCCAGTCTGCGCAAGTGTTGCAAGCTCCGATACGGGATTTTGCCTACGTTATCAAAGCCTTGGAAGACAAACAACAAGGCAAATAGTAACGTACGCGCCGACGTTGGGCGCGCGGAAAACGGGTGGTGCTTTTGTGCGCGTAAGCGATACGGAAGCGATTTTGGATTTTGGCAGGCGTGATTTTCATTTTCTTTGCAACTTTGCATAGTGGAAATTATGCAAGGAGCAAAAATGGAAATCCGCCCCAAAATACGAAATAGTACGGGCGGTGTCTTAGGACCAACGCCTTGCCGTTTTCCTAAATGGTAAAATCTAAACCCGCCAAGTGCGGTAGTAGCCCGAAAGGATAAATGCACGGGCCTAAACACGGTTTAGGCAGAAGGCAGCTACTCTATAAGAAACAAGGAAAAAATAAAATGGCTAAAATGACCAAAGAAGAATTAGTAAACGCTATTGCTGAACTCACCGTTCTGGAACTTTCCGAACTCGTGAAGGCTATTGAAGAAAAATTCGGTGTGAAAGCCGCTGCTCCGGCCGTGGCTGTTGCCGCTGCCGCTCCTGCTGCCGCTGCCGCCGCTGAAGAAAAAGACGAATTCAACGTTGTGTTGACCGCTGTTGACGCTGCTAAAAAAATTGCCGTCATCAAAGTAGTGCGCGAAATCACCGGCTTGGGCTTGAAAGAAGCCAAAGACTTGGTTGAAGGCGCCCCGAAAGCCGTAAAAGAAAACGTTGCCAAAGCCGAAGCTGAAGAACTCAAAAAGAAAATTACCGAAGCCGGCGGCACCGTAGAACTCAAATAGTTCAACCGACGAATTATTAATCCCACCCCTCGCATTTAGCGGGGGTGGGATTACGTACCCTATACGGGGTATAACGGCGGACCGACAGCCGAGTGCGTTGCGGCTCCGTGGTCCGTTACCAAACAGCAGGAAGAAAAGAAATGATTGAAAAACAAACAAATTTCGGCAAAATTTCCACCAAACTTCCCTTACCCGATTTGCTGGACATGCAAAAACAGTCCTTCGTGGACTTTTTGCAATTAGATGTCCCTCCCGCCAAGCGGGAATTGAAAGGCTTGCAAGCCGCTTTTGAAGACGTTTTCCCTATTGAAGCTCCCGACGGGAGTATGAGACTTGAATTTTTGAAGTATGAATTAGGTTCGCCCCGCTACGCTACTCCGGCGGAAGCCACCGTGCGCGACAGCACCTATTCTGCGCCGTTGAAGGCCTTGATGCGCTTATATGTCAAGCAGAAAAACGGCAAAATGAAAGAAGCGTCCGACCAGGACGTAACCCTTTGCGATTTACCCTTAATGACCGATGCCGGCTGCTTTGTATTTAACGGCGCCGAACGCGTGGTTGTCAGCCAGATGCACCGCTCTCCGGGTATCATTTTTGAAGAAGACGAGGAAAAGAAACAGTCCACTTTTGGTAAGCGCTTGTATGTGGCCCGCATTATCCCATACCGCGGCGCGTGGATTGAATTTTCGTTTGACTTGATGAACGCGTTGTGGGTCCGCATTGACAGAAAGAAAAAAGTGTTGGCCTCCACGTTCCTTCGCGCTTGCGGCCTGGAAACCAACGCACAAATTATCCAGACTTTTTACAAATGCGAAGACATTGAAGTCAAGGCTTCCAATATTGAAGGTGTTATCGGCCGTTACGCTGCCGACGATATTTACGATCCGGCCACCGGCGAAGTGCTGTGGAACCTGGACGATAAAGCCGCTTTACCTATTGACGATAAACTTTTCAAAACCTTAATTGAAAAGAAAGTTAAAACCATTAAAGTCATCTGCGGTAAACCCCGCCAAGACGACCCCGGTATTTTGGCCACCTTGGAGCACCGCAAGGATTCTATCCGCACGGCTGCCGAAGCGCAGGCTGAAATTTACAAAAAGATGCGCGGCCAGGATTTCGTTGTCAAGGAACAGGCTGAAACTTTCCTGAACAATTTAGTTTTTGATAATATCCGCCGCTATGATTTGAGTTTTGTCGGCCGCTATAAAATCAACAAGAAGTTTGCCAATATGTTTGATTTGATTAGCAAATTCAAATTCAAAAAGTTCACCACGCCGAAAGACAACCGCCGCACTTTGTCTCCGGAAGATATCATTGTAACGGTTAAATATCTGCTTGCCTTAAACGCCGGCGAAGACGTACAGAAGGAATACGGCCCGGATTTTTCATTTAAAGTTGACGATATTGACCACTTGGGCAACCGCCGCGTGCGCGGTATTGGTGAATTGTTGGAAAACCAAATCCGCATCGGCCTTTCCCAAATGGCTAAAACAGCCCGCGACCGTATGAACCGCGAACTGACCTCCTTCACGCCCCGCGCGCTTGTAAACGCGCAGCCCGTGCAGGCGATTGTCCGCAAATTCTTCGGTACTTCCCAACTTTCCCAGTTTATGGACCAGATTAACCCATTGGGCGAATTGACGCATAAGCGCCGTTTGTCTGCTTTGGGTCCCGGCGGTTTGAACAGAAAACGTGCCGGCTTTGAAGTGCGCGACGTACACTATACGCACTATGGCCGTGTCTGCCCGATTGAAACTCCGGAAGGTCCGAACATTGGTTTGATTACCTCTTTGGCTTGCTACTCCCGCGTAAACAAGTACGGTTTGATTGAAACCCCGTACCGCAAAGTTGTAAACGGAAAAGTAACCAACCAGGTGGAAGAATTAACCGCCGATGCCGAAGACGATAAATTTGTAGCCCAGGCCAATACGCCGCTGGGCAAAGACGGCAAAATGGAAACCGACAGAGTCGCCTGCCGTGTCCGCGCGGATTATCCGTATGTGGAGCCGAAACAGGTGGACTATATGGACGTTTCCCCGTTACAGGTTATCAGCGTGTCTGCGGCTCTTATTCCTTTCTTGGAACACGACGACGCGAACCGTGCGTTGATGGGTTGTAACATGCAGCGCCAGGGTGTGCCGCTTTTGATGCCGGAAGCCCCGTATGTGGGTACCGGTATTGAACACGAAGTAGCCCGCGACTCCGGTACCGCTGTGGTAGCCCGCCGCGACGGACGTGTCCAGTTTGCGGATGCTTCCAAAATTATCATTGAAACCAAAGACGGTTCCAGCGATATCTATGAACTTTTGAAATACAAACGCTCCAACCAAGATACCTGCATCAACCAACACCCGATTGTAAAAGCGGGCGATAATGTAAAAGCCCGCCAGGTAATTGCCGACGGTCCGTCTATGGATAACGGCTACCTCGCTTTGGGCCGCAATATGCTCGTAGGTTTTATGTGCTGGGAAGGGTATAACTACGAAGACGCTATCTTGGTGTCTTCCCGCTTGGTAAAGGACGACGTTTTTACCTCTATCCACTTGCACGAATTTACAGTGGATGCCCGTAACACCAAGTTAGGCGCGGAAGAAATCACCCGCGATATCCCGAACATTGGTGCGGAAGCCTTGTCCCACTTGGACAACGACGGTATCGTGCTGCCCGCTACGGTGGTGGAACCCGGCGATATTTTAGTCGGTAAAGTAACCCCGAAAGGCGAACAGCAATTAACCCCCGAAGAACGCTTGCTCAAAGTAATCTTCGGTAAAAAAGCCGACGACGTGGTGGACGCCTCCTTGCGCGTACCGCCCGGCACCAGCGGTAAAATTTTAGGCACCCGCGTTTTCGTCCGCAAAGAAAAACTGACGAAAGCCGAAGAAAAAGCCCGCTTGACCGCGTTAGAAAACGAAAAAGATGCCACGCTGACCCTCTTAAAAGAACAGCGCAAACGCGCTTTGGCCAATGCCAAAGAAACCATTAAGAAGGAAGCCGCGCTGAAAGAGGAAGAAACCCGCATTAACGCGCTGTATAAGTTAATGGAAAAGAAAGCCGTGGAACACTACGAACGCGAAATTGAGTTCTCCAAACAAGGCGACGAACTCGCCGTTACGGTGAACAAATCTGTTAAAGTGTATATTGCTTCCAAACGCAAACTCCACGTGGGGGACAAAATGTCCGGCCGCCACGGTAACAAAGGTGTAGTGGCGCGTATCTTGCCGGAAGAAGATATGCCGTTCTTGCCGGATGGCACTCCGCTTGATATTGTGCTTTCCCCGTTGGGTATTCCTTCTCGTATGAACGTGGGTCAGTTGTTGGAAACAATGCTCGGCTGGGCCGCGCACTACCTGCACTACAACGCCGCCACCCCGGTCTTTGACGGCCCGAGCGAAGCGGACGTAGTGAACGAAATACGCAAAGCCAAAGAAAAGATTTTGGACGACAAAGGTCTTACCGGCAAAGCGCGCGCAGAATATGCCGCCAAATACCTGCCGGACGATTACTGCCGCATTACGCTGTATGACGGCAGAACCGGTGAACCTTTTGAAGAAAAAGTAACCATTGGTTATATGTATATGATGAAACTGATTCACTTGGTGGAAGATAAGGTTCACTCCCGCTCCACCGGGCCGTACAGTTTAATCACACGTCAGCCCTTGGGCGGTAAAGCCCAGTTCGGCGGTCAGCGCTTCGGTGAAATGGAAGTGTGGGCTATGGAAGGTTATGGCGCCACTTATACCTTGCAAGAATTCTTAACCGTAAAATCCGACGATTTTGTCGGCCGTACGAAGATGTATGAATCCATTGTCAAAGGCGAAGCGCCCACCCAACCCGGCGTACCGGAATCTTTTAAAGTATTGATTAAAGAACTCCAAGCGTTAGGGTTAAGTGTGGAACTTCTTAAAAATGTTGAAAACGGCGAAACGCCGGACGCCTCTTCCGATACAAAGGAAGAGGCCCCTGCCGCTCCTGCACAAGAAGAAGGAGCCGCTAAATAAGCCGGGGATTTGAACAATGCAAACGAAAAAAGTTAAAAAATTAAACGAACTGAACTTCTTTGACTTTGATGCCATTAAACTCGGTATTGCCAGTCCGGAACAGATTATGGCTTGGTCTTTCGGCGAAGTCAAAAAACCCGAAACCATTAACTACCGCACCTTGAAACCGGAGCGCGACGGTCTGTTCTGCGAACGCATTTTCGGCCCCACCAAGGACTACGAATGCGCCTGCGGCAAATACCGTTGGGTAAAATTTAAAGGAATTAAGTGCGACCGCTGCGGTGTTGAAATTACCGAAAGTAAAGTCCGCCGCGAACGTATGGGCCATATTGAATTGGCCGTACCGGTGGCGCACGTCTGGTTTTTGAGAAAGAACCCCTCCCGCATCGGTATTATGCTGGATATGCGCACGAGCGATTTGGAACGTGTGGTTTATTATGCCGCTTATGTGGTCATTGAAGACTGCGTGGACAGCGTAACCGGCCGCGTGGACTTCAAAAAAGGCACTTTGCTTTCCGACGTGCAAGTGCGCGAAGCCCGCAAAAAACACGGTTCCCGCTTAAAAGTGGATATCGGCGCCCCGGCTATTAAAACCTTGCTGGAAGGCATTGATTTTGATAAAGAAATTCCTGCCTTGCACGAGCAATTAAAGAATACGCAGAGCGAAATGGAACGCACCAAACTTATCCGCCGTATTAAAACGATGGAAGAGTTTAAGGAAAGCGGCAACCGCCCGGAGTGGATGATTATCAGCATCTTGCCGGTAATTCCGCCGGATTTGCGCCCGCTCGTTCCGCTTGACGGCGGCCGTTTTGCGGCTTCCGATTTGAACGATTTGTATCGCCGCATTATTAACCGTAATAACCGCTTGAAACACATTGAATCCCTGCGCGCGCCGGAAGTGATGATTTATAACGAAAAGCGTCTTTTGCAGGAAGCGGTGGACGCGTTAATTGAAAATGGTGCCCGCGGCAAAGTGTTTATCGGCCCCGGCGGCAGACCTCTTAAATCTCTGTCCGACAGCATTAAAGGTAAACACGGCCGCTTCCGCCAAAACTTGCTCGGTAAGCGTGTGGACTATTCCGGCCGTTCCGTTATTGTCGTCGGCCCGAACTTGAAAATCCACCAGTGCGGTTTGCCGAAATTGATGGCCTTGGAACTCTTTAAACCCTTTATCATTGGCGAATTAATGAAGAAGGAAGGCGTAACGCTTAAATCCGCCAAGAAGATGTTGGAAAGAGTCCGCCCCGAAATTTGGGATATTTTGGAAAAGGTAACCAAGAGCCACCCGGTAATGTTAAACCGCGCTCCTACCTTGCACCGCTTGGGTATTCAGGCCTTTGAACCGGTACTTATTGAAGGTAAAGCCATCCAGTTGCACCCGCTTACCTGTGCCGCTTTCAACGCTGACTTTGACGGTGACCAGATGGCCGTACACGTGCCGCTTTCTTTGGAAGCCCAAATGGAAGCCCGTACCTTGATGCTGGCCTCTAACAACATTTTGTCCCCGGCGTCCGGTAAACCGATTGCCGCTCCGTCTCACGATATGGTCTTGGGTGTAAGTTTCTTGACTAAGATTAAAGACGGCGATATCGGCGAAGGTTCTATCTTCGGCAGCAAAGAAGATGCCTTAGTGGCTTTGGAATACGGCAAACTTTCTTACCACGCTAAAATCAAAGTGCGCGGTATTAACGCTATTCCGGAACCCGGCTTGGAAGGCAAAGACGAAAAAGATGCCTCCAAGTGGAAAGATTTTACTTCCGTGGGCCGCATTATTTTCAACCAGGCTATGCCGAAAGGTTGGGAATATATTAATAAAACGGTCGGCAAGAAAGAATTGGCTTCCTTGGTAGATGAATGCTACAAGAGCAAAAAATACGGCCGCTACGAAGCCGTACAACTCTTGGACAAGATTATGAAGATGGGTTATCACTATGCCACTTTGTCCGGCTTGTCCATCTCCATTGCGGATATGACGATTCCGTCTGCCAAGCAGAAATACATTACTGAGGCCAAGAAAAAGGTTAAAGAGATTCAGGCCCAGGCCGAAGCCGGTATCATCACGGAAGGCGAACGCTATAACAAAGTTATTGATATTTGGACCCGTGTAACCGACGACGTTGCCAACGAACTCTTCAAAGAAATGAAGAAGTTTGAAGAAGGCAAATACGACCCGTCTAATAAAGAACATAGCGGACAGCGCTTTAACGCCGTCTATTTGATGGCCGATTCCGGCGCCCGCGGTTCCCGCCAGCAGGTCCGCCAGTTGGCCGGTATGCGCGGTTTGATGGCCAAACCCCAAAAGAAACTTACCGGCGGCCAGGGTGAAATTATTGAAAACCCGATTACCGCTAATTTCCGCGAAGGCTTGTCTGTGTTGGAATACTTTATTTCCACGCACGGTGGTCGTAAAGGTTTGTCCGATACGGCTTTGAAGACGGCCGACGCCGGTTATTTAACCCGCCGTTTGGTAGATGTTGCCCACAATGTAGTGGTAACGGAAGAAGACTGCGGAACCCATAACGGTATTGTAGTTAAATCTTTGATGAGCGGCGAAGAAATGGTGGAACCCATTGAAGAACGTATTTTGGGCCGCACCAGTTTGGAAGACGTCGTGGTAAAGGTGAAACGCGCCGACGGCTCCGAAGAAGAAAAAACCATTATCAAAGAAGGCGATTTGATTACTTTGGAACAGAGCAAATTGGTCAAAAAATATGGTGTGGAATCTGTACGCATCCGCTCCGTGCTGACCTGCGAAGCCCCGTTTGGCGTATGCTCCAAATGCTACGGCTTGCAGTTGGCCACCTCTGCCAAGAGCAACCCGGGGGACTCTGTGGGTATTATTGCCGCCCAGTCCATCGGCGAACCTGGTACGCAGTTAACCTTGCGTACGTTCCACATCGGTGGTACGGCTTCGCGCGTGTTGTCCCGCAGCCAGGCAGTTGCTGAAATTGACGGTAAAGTAACCTTTAAAGATATGAAGGTTATTACGAACCGTTACGATAATAAAATTTGTATTTCCAGAAACGGCTCTATCTTTGTTGAGGCCGGAAATGGTACAATAAAAGAATACAAGATTCAGTACGGTGCTTCCGTTTACACTACGGATAAAGCGACCGTAAAGAAAGGTTCTTTGCTCGCGGAATGGGACCCGCACTCTATCCCGGTGTTGGCCGAAGCGAACGGTTCTGTAAAGTTGACCGACGTAATTGAAGGTATAACTTTGCAGGAAGAACGCAACAAAGTAACCGGCGTAATTGAACGCAAAATTACCGCGAGCCGTATGGGCAAAAAGAACCCGCGCATCAGCATTGAAGGTAAAGACAAAAAAGTAAACTTGCCGTTGCCTATTGATACGATCCTGATGGTGGAGAACGGTGAAGAAGTGGAACCCGGCGACGTGCTTGCCAAAATCGGGCGCGAAGCGGGCGGTACCAAAGATATCACCGGCGGTTTGCCCAGAATCGCGGAGTTGTTTGAAGCCAGACGCCCCCGCAACCCGGCAATTATTTCCGAGTTTGAGGGTATCGTTAGCCTGGAAACATCTCCCAAAGGTTTGATTGAGGTTGTCGTGCGGAACGAAGAGACCAACCAGGTCAAGCAGTACAGCATCCCGCAAGGCAAACACCTCGTAGTATATGAAGGCGATCACGTTGGCGTGGGCGAAGCCCTTACCGACGGCGCCATTGACCCCCACGACGTGCTGCGCGTGAAGGGCGAAAAAGAAGCGCAAGAGTTCCTGTTAAACGCCATCCAAGAAGTGTACCGCTTGCAGGGCGTAACAATTAACGACAGACATATTGAGGTTATTGTCCGTCAGATGTTGGGGAACGTGAAAATTCTGGATGCGGGTGATACCCACTTCCTCAAAGGCGAAATTTTAAGCCGCGCAAGTTGGCTTAGAGAAAACGCCAAGATGAAGGCCGAAGGCAAACGCTTAGCCGATGCAGAAACCATTTTGCTCGGTATCAGCAAAGCGTCCCTCGCTTCCGAATCGTTTATTTCCGCGGCCTCGTTCCAAGAGACGACGAAAGTCCTTACGGACGCGGCTATTACGGGCCAGGTGGACGAATTGCAAGGCCTGAAAGAAAACGTAATTGTAGGCCATTTGATTCCGGCGGGTACAGGTATTTCCGCCAGACAGATTGCCCAAGAGTTTGAACAAAAACGCAAAGAAACAGGAGAGAAGTAATAATGCCGACAGTAAATCAATTAGTGAAATACGGACGGGCGAAAGAAATTCACAGAACGAAATCCCCGGCGTTGCAAGCCTGCCCCCAGAGAAGAGGCGTTTGCACCCGTGTTTATACCACGACCCCTAAAAAACCGAACTCTGCTTTGAGAAAGGTGGCCCGTGTAAAACTTACTTCCAAAGTGGAAGTAACCGCTTATATTCCCGGTGTGGGACATAACCTCCAAGAACACTCCATCGTGCTCGTGCGCGGTGGCCGTGTGAAAGACTTGCCTGGTGTGCGTTATCACATCATCCGCGGCGCGCTGGATGCTTCCGGTGTGGAAAACAGAAAACAAGGCCGCTCTCTTTACGGTGTAAAGAGACCCAAAGCCGGTAAATAATTTTTAGGAGTTGAATAAAGAATATGCCGAGAAAAGGTTTAAGACCCAGAGACAGAAGACCGCAGCCCGCGCCGGATTATAAATATAATTCCGTGCTCGTGTCCCGGTTCATTAACAAATTGAATTTTGCAGGCAAAACCTCCACCGCCGAACGCTTGTTGGACGATGCGATGGCTATCATTGCCGAAAAAACCAAAGAAAACGCGCTTGATGTTTTTAATAAATGTATTGAAAACGTCCGCCCGCTCGTGGAAGTAAAAGCCCGCCGCGTGGGTGGTGCCAACTATCAGGTGCCGACCGAAGTAAAACCCTTGCGCAGCACCTCCTTGGCTATGAGATGGCTCATCGGCGCCGCGCAAAGCCGCAAAGGCCGCCCGATGGCTGAAAAATTGGCCGAAGAAATTATGTTGGGCGCCAAAAAAGAAGGCACCGCTTTCAAAAAACGCGAAGACGTGCATAAAATGGCCGAAGCCAACCGCGCTTTCGCTCACTTTAAATGGTAATTTGGAATTAAGTTATGGCTGAATTCAAAACCTATCCGATTGAGAAAATCAGAAACATTGGTATTATTGCCCACATTGACGCGGGCAAAACGACCACTTCCGAACGCATCTTGTACTATACGGGTAAAGTGCACAAAATCGGCGAAACGCACGATGGTGCTTCCGTAACGGACTGGATGGAACAGGAAAGAGAAAGAGGCATCACCATTACCTCCGCCGCTATTTACTGCGTGTGGAAGGACTGCCAACTCAACATTATTGACACCCCCGGCCACGTGGACTTTACGGCCGAAGTGGAACGCTCTTTGCGTGTGTTGGACGGTGCCGTCTGCTGCTTTGACGGTGTACAGGGTGTAGAACCCCAGTCCGAAACAGTATGGCGCCAGGCCGATAAATACCACGTTCCCCGTATTGCTTACATTAACAAAATGGACCGCATCGGCGCGGACTTTATCCGCTCCGCCAACTCCATTAAGGAAAAATTGGGTGGCAACGCCTGCCCGATTCAGTTGCCTATCGGCGCCGAAGACAAATTCGTCGGCATCGTGGACTTGGTAAAGATGAAAGGTATCATTTGGGACGGCGACCATAACGGAGCCACTTTCAACGAAGTGGAAATTCCGGCTGACCTCGTGGACGCTGCCAAAAAAGCCCATACGGAAATGATTGAAAAACTCGCCGACTTTGATGAAGCAATTATGGAACGCTACTTAAACGGCGAAACGGACTTTACGGTTGAAGAAATCAAAAAAGCCATCCGCAAAGGTACTCTTACGGGTAAATTCTTCCCGGTAATCTGCGGTTCTTCCTACAAAAACAAAGGCGTACAGCCGCTTTTGGACTGCGTGAACGATTATCTACCCTCTCCTGTGGACGTTCCGGCTGTCAAAGGAACCAACCCCGATACGGGCGAAGAAGTGCACCGCAAAGCCTCCAACAACGAACCCTTCTGCGGTCTTATCTTTAAAGTTCAGACGGACCCCTTTGTGGGTAAACTCAGTTTCTTCCGCATTTATTCCGGTACTTTGAAAGCCGGTGATACGGTTTTGTTCCCCGGCAAAAACGCCACGGAACGTATCGGCCGTATGATGCGTATGATGGCTGATAAACGCGAAGAAGTAAAAGAACTCGGCGCCGGCGAAATCGCCGCCACCGTGGCTATCAAAAACTCCCGCGTGGGTCAAACGATTTGCTCTCCCGACCACCCGATTGTGTTGGAAAGCATCACGTTCCCTGAACCGGTAATCTCTATTGCCGTAGAACCGAAATCCAAGGCTGACGAAGAAAAAATGTCCAACGCTTTGGCCCGCTTGGCCGAAGAAGACCAGACTTTCCGCGTCCGCACCGACGAAGAAACGGGTCAGACCGTTATTTCCGGTATGGGCGAACTCCACTTGGATATTATTGTGGACCGTATGAAACGCGAATTTAACGTGCAAGCCAACGTTGGCGCGCCGCAAGTAGCGTATCGCGAAACCATCACCAAGACGGTTGAACAGGAAACCAAGTTCGTCCGTCAGTCCGGTGGTCGCGGTCAGTACGGGCACGTATTCCTCCGCTTGGAACCGCAGGAAAAAGGCAAAGGCTTTGAATTTGTCAACGAAATTACCCAGGGCCGTATTCCGAAAGAATACATCCCGGCTATTGAAAAGGGCTGCCGCGAAGCACTGGATTCCGGTGCTGTGGCCGGATACCCCTTGGTGGATATTAAAGTGGCCGTGTTTGACGGTTCGTTCCACGAAGTGGACTCCTCCGAAATGGCCTTTAAGATTGCCGCTTCTATGGCCTTGAAGGACGGCGCGAAGAAAGCCAACCCGATTATTCTGGAACCTATTATGAAGGTAGAAGTTGTGGCTCCGGAAGCCAACTTGGGTGATATCATTGGTGATTTGAGTTCCCGCCGCGGTCAGATTGGCGAAATGGGTGTCAGAGGCAACGTACGCTATGTACGCGCCGAAGTACCGCTCGCCGAAATGTTCGGTTACGCCACGAACGTACGCTCCCTCTCTCAGGGCCGCGCTTCGTTCACTATGGAACCGAGCCACTATGCCGAGGTGCCGGCTAACGTCGCAAAAGCGATTATTGAAAAACGCACCGCGGAAAAAGTGGCCGCTTAATAACCATTTTCCCCTGCGCTTGGAAATCCCGGGCGCAGGGGTTGCATCTTTCATATTAGGAGTGTAAACAAATGGCAAAGGAAAAATTTTCCCGCAGCAAACCGCACGTGAACGTGGGTACGATT
>OIZS01000509.1_pt1 | contig 16155 bp, 13 predicted proteins | sample 1588641 | NCBI WGS metagenome assembly OIZS01 (sample SAMN03283240) | human gut metagenome | biome: human-associated habitat; material: feces | host: Homo sapiens | place: Peru | collected 2012
TATACAAGGTCTATGAAACTTACATTTAACAAATGGCTTATCCCGAACTGAGGTAAAAGATGAAAAGAATAAAGGAAGAGCAGCGAGTTGTGGAGCAGATGATACGTTTGTACTGCAGGAAGAAGGAGGGGCATGACGAATTGTGCCCCGCTTGCATGGACCTGCTGCGATACGCTACGGAAAGGCTGGAACGCTGCAGGTTTGGCGAGGACAAGCCAACTTGCAAGAAGTGTCCCATCCACTGCTATCGCCCTCAGATGAAAGAACGAATGTGCAAAGTGATGCGCTGGGCGGGGCCGAGAATGATTTGGTATCACCCGGTTGCCGCCATCAAGCATGTCATAAGGGAATTGTAACAACAAGAAAAAAGTAACATGAATACATTGCATGGCTGCATCGCCGCTTATACTGTCAAGGCTGAAATGTTTTTCTTCAGTAACAGGAAACAGGCACCGTGTGCCCACGTGGATTTGTAAATTATTATTGCCAAAATTTAACACTTGGAAACCGGTGCAAATAGAGCGGAAAAAGGGTAGCCTTCAGCTCTTTGACAATGCCGTCGGCCGGTTTTTGGCCAAAAAGTTTTGCCGTTACGGTGCAATCGCGTCGCGATTACACCGTAACGGCAACGCGATTACACCGTAACGGCATCGCGATTACACCGTAACGGCGTCGCGATTACACCGTAACGGCATCGCGATTGCACCGTAACGGCGACGCGAAATCAGTGCGTTGGCAACGTCTAAAAACAGCCAAATATATATCTTGTTGATATTCAACGCGTTATCAAATCGGCCCATAATCGCGTCATTTCCAGCCAAGCGACGGCTCGGTTGAAAAAAATCGATTCTCAGACGACCATTTGTAAAATATTATTATCTGATAAAATCTTCTCACCACATCCACTTGAGTCGCGGCATTATGTAGCGGCTATTGTAAACCGACATGATGAGTTGCAGGGGCATGACACGTTCCACGAGCGGCTTTGCCGTGGCATACGGGCGCTGCATGGAGGCACGCAGCCTGTAGTCGCGTGAGCTGACGGCATAGAAGCGTTCGCCGGTGAGCGTGCCCACCTTGATGGTCATGTAGCAGATGTCTCCAATGACGAGCATGTCCTCGGTGGCGGCATCGTAGGCCACGCCCGTGTCGTGCACACGGTACAGGCTGTCTACCACATAAACGCTGTGGTTGGCCGAGCACACGATGGCGCGTATGCGGCGGTCGGCGTTTTCCACCATTTGCACGCGCTCTATGTCTGCCGTGCGTGGCATGTCAATGCGGCGCACGGCGCAGCGGCCGCGTTGCTGCTTCATGTGGTAGAGCGCTCCGGCCGCGTCGGTCATCATGTAGCCCTCGTCGTAGTCTTTCTTGGCGTCGGGATTGCCGCTGCATTTGTCTATTGGGAACACGAAGCCGGCACGTCGCATGGCCGCCGTGAACGCTGCTGACTTGGCCTCATCCTCCGTGTTGTCGGCCAGGCGTATGACGTGCGCTCCGTCGCCGTCGCCGTAGAATCCCTCCTTGGCCGCCGCCAGCTTGCCGCGGTTAGGGGCCGACTCCATGAGCAGGTAGGCCCGTGGCCGCGGGCTGTCTTGCTCGTCGGGCGTGAGCGAGAGTATGAACTTGCCGCGCTCTATGACGTCGAGCGTCACGCGCCGTCCCTCGATGGTGTCGGGCAGCAGGCCGCGCGACGCCAGGTCGTCGCAGTAGAACAGTGCCTGCACGCGTTCGGCTCCAGGCCCGGCGTAACGCCGCCCGTGCGTGTCGGTGAAGGCATAGTTGCCTTGCGCGTCAACGTCCATCGTCGTGAAATCGTGTATCGTGGCACTGTATAGCGTGAACGGCGATGTCTCGGGCATGGCCGTCACAAGCCGCCATGCCGACGGCACCAGCCAGATGAAAATCAGCACGGCCGTTGCCGTGACAAAAATATATCCTGTACGTTTCATGGTCCTATTCCTTTCCTTCCTTAAAGCGTCCCACAGATGTCATTATGACCGATGCCGACAGCACTGTCCACACTGCCAGCAGCGGCACGAAGCGGTTGTAGGCCCCTGCCACCGGCGACAGGTAGCAACAGCCCACAAGGGCCGCCGCAACGCAGAGGTAGGCCAGGCGCATGCGCCATGTAGGCTCAAGGCAAACCGCCGCCACCCATGTATAGGCCATGAGCGCCGCCAGGTGCCACGGCAGCGTGCTCTGTATGATGACCGACACGAGCACCCCCGGCAGATAGTGGCGCATGAAAATGTGCAGGGCAATCGTCTGGCACAATGCCACGAGGCAAAGCAACACCATGCCGTAGCCGTACATGACAAGCATCATGCGAGTCTGCGGATAAGGCAGGTGCAGAGTCAGCTTGAGGCGTTTCTGCTGCACCTCGGGCACATACTGCGCCACGGCAAGCACCAGGCCTGCCACGGGCGGCAAGTATTGCAGCATGGATATGAGCACGCTGTCGTGCTCGAGCATGTCTTCCCACAGGCTTGATATGCCCTGGAAGTCTACGGTCTTTGATATGTCTATCATCTGCCAGGCCACCACGGCCGCCACCACGGCGACCATGCACAGGAAGCAGCGCCCCGTCTTGGCCCATTCCTTTAGAAGTATTGACTTAAACATCGTCGGTTTGTGTGTTTTATGTTTTAGTATTTTCCGGTCAGTCCTATGAACGCGTCCTCGAGCGACAGACTCTCCCGTCGCAGGTTGCCGAACCTCACTCCGCGCGACGAGAGCACGGCGCGCACGTCGTCCTCGCCGAGAAACGAGTAGAGTTCGGCATGGCCGCGCAGCAGTTCGGGATGGAATATCTCGGTCTGCCGCCCTGTGGCAAACTCGGCAAGCGGGTCTATGTTGTCGGTGGTGAAAGTGTAGCGGTGGAACTGCTCCATGAGTTGGCGTGCCGGACGGTGCGTTATGATGTAGCCGTAGTCCATCACTATGCAATCGTCGATGAGCCGTTCCATGTCCTGAATGATGTGCGAGGTGAGGAAGATGGTCTTGCCCTCTGCCGTGGCATAGTCGCGCAGGTAGTCTATGAACAGTCGGCGGTAGCCGGGGTCGAGTCCGAGCGAGAAGTCGTCGAGCACCATCATGTCGGCATTCTGCGCGAGTATCAGTCCGAGAGCCACTTGCGACCGCTGGCCGTTGCTCATGTGCGCTATCTTCTGCCGCGGCGCTATGCGCAGCTTGTCTACAAGGCCGTAGTAGGCGTCGCGGTTCCAGCGCGGATAAAACGGGGCATAGTAGCGCTCTATCTGCTCCACATTCATGAACGAATATTGCACATGGCCCTCGAGCAGCAAGGCTATGCGCCGCCGCGTGGCCGGGCTGAGGTGCTGCACGTTCTCGCCGTATATGCTGCACGTTCCGCCGGCGGGCCGCAGATAGCCCATCAGAATGTTTATGGTGGTGGTCTTTCCCGTGCCGTTCTTGCCCAACAGTCCGAGTATCTTGCCCTGTTTCACCTCAAAGTTGAGGTCGTCGTAAATGAGCCGCTTGCCGTAGCGATGCGTCAGGTGGCGGCATTCGATAACTGTGTCACTCATGATGTATGTACGTTTTTAGGCTGCAAAAATAACAAAATGCACAAAGCTGTGCAATCGCATGTTTTAGTGATTTTCATGCAATGCGCCGACATAAACTTACTCGATTTTAGGTATTGCAAACTTTTCGTAATATAACTATTTTTGCACCCGTTTTCAGTGTTCCCATGAAAGAGACAAGATTGACAGCATTGCTGCTTACGGCTTTTGCGGCAAATTTAATCTCATCCGCAACCAACATTAAAAAACTCACGCTGCACGGCAACATTTCCGACGCGGCGCTACATCAGCCCATGGCCTATGCCAACGTGCAGCTGTTTGCCGACGGGCAATATCTTGCCGGACAGCAGACTGGCAATGACGGAAGCTTCAAGTTTGGCGGACTGGCCGATGGCAGGTATCGCCTGCGTGTGTCGTACATAGGCTATGAGACTACCGACACCTTGTTGTATATAAAAGACAACACTTCGTGCAGTCTGAAGATGCGCAGTTCGGCCAAGAGCATCGATGAGGTCGTGGTAACTGCAGCCGAGCGTAGGGGACTGACAAGCACCACCGTCATAGACCGCACGGCAATGCGGCACCTGCAGCCGTCGTCGTTCAGCGACCTGCTGAGTCTTCTGCCAGGCGGAATGACGTCGACCCCACACACCAACGTGGCCAATGTGGCGCGTCTGCGCGAAGTGGGAATATCCGACGCCAACTATGCCGTGAGCAGCCTCGGGACAAAATTCGTCGTTGACGGCGCGCCACTGGGCACCGACGCCAACATGCAGGCCATGCCAGAAGGCACCGACGCCGACAACCGCCGCAACCACACGGCCTACGGCATAGACATGCGCAACATATCGACCGACAACATAGAGTCGGTGGAGATTGTGAGGGGCATACCGTCGGTGAAGTATGGCGAGCTGACAAGCGGACTCATCAACATAAGGCGGCGGCACACGGCAAGCCCACTGGAGATACGCCTCAAGGCCGACGAATACGGACAGCTGGTGTCGGCAGGCAAGGGATTCAACCTCGCCGGCAACTGGCTGCTGAACGTGGACGGCGGCCTGTTCGCATCGAAGGCAGACACACGCAACAAGTTTGAGACATACAACCGCCTGAACTTCTCGGCACGGCTGCACAAGCTGTGGAACCTGAAAGGCGGCTCGCACCTCTATTGGGACGTGTCGGCCGACTATTCGGGCAACATGGACAACGTGAAGACCGACCCCGAGGTGCAGATACACCTTGAAGACAAGTACAAGTCGGCCTACCACCACGGAGCCATAAGCGGCAGCCTGCGCCTGTACCCAAAAGAGGGCGGATGGCTGCACTCGCTGTCGGTGGACTACTCGGCAAGCCTGTCGGTCGACAACATAGACCAAACCAAGTTTGTGTCGGTGGACCGCGACACGCACGCCCCGCTGAAAGAGGAGAACGGCGAATATGACGGCACCTACCTGCCAAGCACCTACATAACGCGCTATCAGGTGAAAGGACTGCCATTCTACTCGAACCTCAGGGTGGAGGCCGACATGCGCCTCACTACCGGGACGGTGAAACACATACTCACCGCCGGAGGCGAATGGCAATACAACAAGAACTACGGCGACGGCGAGGTGTACGACTACCAGCGACCAATCGGCGGCTCTACGGCGCGACGCCCACGGGCCTTCAAGGACATACCCGCGACCGACATCGTGGCCGCATACGCCCAAGACGAGGCCAGCATGGGCATAGGACGCCACAAACTGACGGCCATGCTGGGCATAAGGGCCACGACGATGGCAGGCATAGGCAAAGACTTCGACATGCACGGCAAGGCGTATGTGGACCCGCGCCTCAACATGCAATGGGACTTGCCGGCAATGGGCAAGCTGCATGCCTACATATCGGCAGGGTGGGGACGCATGAGCAAGATGCCAACCATAACCGACCTCTATCCCGAGAAACTGTATCTCGACTTCGTGCAGCTGAACTACTGGAACAAGAACGACGCGTACAAACGGGTGAACCTGCGCACATACACCATAGACACCAACAACCGCGCGCTTCGCCCGGCACACAACAACAAGCTTGAGGCGCGCGCCGGAGGCCAGTGCGCCGGCCACAGCTTCTACGTCGCCTTCTTCAACGAGCGCATGAGCGACGGATTCCGGAGCAGCGCGCGTGTCGTGCCGATGCTTACATACAAGCGCTACGACACGTCGGGCATAGACGGCAGCGCGCTCACGGCACCGCCGTCGCTCAGCGACCTGCCATACCGCACAGACACCATAATGCGAACATACAACGCCATGGACAACGGCACAAGGATAATAAAGGAAGGCGTGGAATGGCAGTACTCGACACCAAGGATAAAATGGGTGAACACAAGGTTCACCGTGAACGGGGCATGGTTTCACACCACATACAGCAACAGTCAACCCGAATTCTATGCCGGGGCGCGGCAGCAAGTGAACGGCGTGACGATAAACAACCGGTATATAGGACTCTACGAGTGGCGCAACGGATATGTCATGGACCAGGTGACAACCAACATAATAGCCGACACATACCTCGACCGGTTGGGGCTCATCTTCTCGGCCACGGCCGAATGCTTCTGGATGGGCAAGACGCGCACCCCGTCGCGCAAGGCGCGCCCTATAGCCTATATTGACGTAAACGGCAACATGCACAGCTATACCGACGCCGACGCCAGCGACATGTACCTCAGTTGGCTCACGCTGACCAACCAGCAAGACAACGGCGACGTGAGGCGCGACCGGGCATACGCGTGCTTCAACTTCAAGGCCACGAAACGCTTGGGGCGCAACGCGTCGCTGTCGTTCTTTGCCGACAGGCTGCTGAGCATTGCGCCCGACTATGAGGTGAACGGATTTGTGGTGAGGCGCGTGTTCTCGCCTTACTTCGGAATGGAACTGAACTTGAAGATATAACAACCATCAAACATGACAAAAAAAATGAAAAAGCACAAACTCATGGCTATCGTAATAGCCACAGCAACAGCATGCATGTCATTCATGTCATGCAGCGACAACAACCAGGATCCTGCCGAGAGCAGCGTGGAACTGAGCTACACGCTGCCCGCATCGCTCAACGGCGCGACCGTGAGCAACGCCAAGGTGACGTTCAGCGACATCAACACCGGACGCTCGCAGACGTTCGACCTGACTGGCTCCGCTGCCACTGTAACCGTTGCCGACGGACTGTACGACGTTGAACTGAGTGGCGAGATAGCATATGCCGTAAACGGCGCGACCGTGACATCGCACCTGCGTGCCATGCAAAACAACGTGACCATAAGCGGCGGCAAGGCCACGATAGCCCTCTCGGCAGATGCCGTGTCGGCAAAAAGCGGCTTCGTGCTGGCAGAGATTGCCGTGTCGGGAACGCTGACACCCGACGGCGACACTTACGACAGCGACAAGTACTTCCGCATATACAACAACTCTGACCAGACGCTGTATGCCGACGGGCTGACCATATTCGAGAGCGCGTTCACCAACGACGACCCCGAGGAATATAACCCCGACTTGCGCGGTTCGGCACTGACCGTAAACGTGGCTTACATGATTCCCGGAAACGGGCATGAACATCCCGTGGAGCCAGGCCAGAGCCTGCTGCTTGTGGACGTCGGCGCCAACCACGCCAAGACCAACGCCAACTCATACGACCTGTCGAAGGCCGACTTCGAATGGTACGATGAAGACGAGTACGGTGAGGACACCGACACCGACGTGCCAAACCTCATAAAGATAATCACTACCGACGAGTACGGTGAGTCAGTGGGACTGTGGGCGCCTCACTCGCGCGGCGTGAAGACATACGCCATAGGCTATCTCGGCGATGAGGCCAACCCCGTGTCCGTAAGTGACTTCCTTACAAAATACAAATACACGTACACCTACAAGTTCTTTTCAGGCGAATATAGCTTCGACATGGACGGAACCGCGTATATGGTGCCAAACGCGTGGATAGCCGACTGCGTGAACATGCGGCCGCAACACACCGAGAAATCGTGGCTGTGCTCGGCCAGCTCGCTCGACGCCGGATTTGCATACAACTCTTCTCTCGAATATGATGAGAACCGCTACGGCAAGGCCGTGAGACGCAAGTGGAACAGCAGCACAAAGAAGCTTGTAGACACCAACAACTCTACAACCGACTTCGAGAGCATGGTCACCGCCAACCCATACTATACATTCAAGTAAGAAGAAATCGGAGCATACACACCTGCAAAAAAACATGCGCTACCGTTCTATCATTGCCTGTATGGTGTCGGTCGCGACGGCTGCGAACGCCGTCGCCCAACAGACGCACGACTTGCGGCACCGCCTGTCTGACGTGGAGAACCACGAATGGACAGTCTATGCCAATCCGGCACTCATGGAGGCACGGCACAAGACATCGTTCGCTGACGCCGCCGTGACATTCGCGCACGACAGCGGCGACAAAGCCGTGACAGCACAGACGGGGCGGGCCTTCAACGACGCCAGTTTTGCCGCGAGCTCATACCAGCGCTTGGGCAAGGAAAGCGCCGTCTGGGGCAAGGCCGCATACCACCGTAGGCAGACAAAGGGCGTTGAATGGAACGAGACTTCCGACTTTATGGAGGTCTACCCCTATGTCATTGCCGACACCGTGGGCGGAAAGATGCAGCGCGAATCCTACCTGTTCAACATTGGCTATGCGCAAAGCCGCCGGCACTTGAGCTATGGCATGGAGGCCGAATACCAGTCGGCCGTGGAGTATCGTGACATAGACCCGCGCCCAAAGAACAACACCATTTATGCCGTTTTCAAGGCCGGAGTGTCGGTAGACATAAGCGATAGCCACCAAATGGGCGCATTCATCGGATGGCGGCACTACTCGCAACAGCAGAACATAACCTTCATGAACCCATACGGAAAAATCATGCTGTACCAGATGAGCGGGCTTGCCATGCAATACCACCGCTTTGCCGGGACATTGGGCGACGCCAACTACACGGGCAACACATGGTTCGGCGGACTGACGCTGCATCCGACGAACGGCAACGGCGTGGAGGCACAGCTGAACATTGCGCGCCGAAGCATGCAGAAGCAACTGAGCGGGCTGAACAACGCACCGATAAACGACATAGCAGAGTGGACCTACGGCGGCGAGGCCGCGATGCGCAGGGAAAAAGGCTATACACGACTGCAGGTCGCGTATGCCGATAGGCGTGGCACCGAACGCATATACGACGACGGCGTGCACAACTATCACCAGATATCGGCGACGCAGCCTTTCCGCGCCACTACACTATGCGGAACCGCTGAGGCCGCACGCCAGTGGACTTGGGGCAAATGGACAATGGAGACAACGGCCACCGTTGACGTAGCGAGCCATAAACAAACCTATACGTCGCCGGCGCGCGAGCTGAGCTTTACCAACTTGAACCCAAAGATAGGCTTGCTGGCAATGTGGCAGACACGCAATAACCTGCTTACGATGCGCCTGTCGGAAACACGGCAGCAGAACATTTGCCGCAAGCTGAGCATAGACGAACCAGGGCTTTTCGACAAGCCCTTGAAAGCGCTCTACGACAACTACGACATGATTACAGCGGGCGCATGGACCACAAGCGTCTCGGCAAGATACGACATTGCCATGCCGCGAGTGGTGTCTACCTTATATGTCTGCGCCAATGCCAACTACACGGCGCTTACCGGCAGGCATCACCGTCAAGGCATTGACGTGTCGTTAGGCGTAACCCTCTGACGTTTGACAGAAAACGGGAAAAGCCAATCGATGGGACATGCTGGCAACTCCGCCAGGATTTAGAGGGATAACTATCAATATGTAACCCTTTGAGGCATCAAGATAGCGATTTGGATAGAAAAGGTGTCAATCCGTATGGTGATTGACACCTTTTTCTTTTAATTTACTCATATAATGGCAAGCGATGCTTATGATTTGTTCGTTTTCGCAAATACTTTGCTTGGATTTGTTGCGAAATAGGATAAAAGTCTGTAACTTTGCAAAAAGAAAGACAACAATATAGAAATTAGACAAGATGAAGCATCAATTGAGAAGTGCGGTATGCACTGAGGGTCGCAGAATGGCAGGAGCCAGAGCCCTTTGGGTGGCAGCCGGAATGAAGCACGAGCAGTTTGGCAAACCAATCATCGCTATCGTGAATAGCTTTACGCAGTTTGTACCGGGTCATACCCATCTTCATGAGATTGGACAGATTGTCAAGAAGGAGATTGAGGCCATGGGGTGTTACGCTGCAGAGTTCAACACCATAGCCGTCGACGACGGCATAGCCATGGGCCACGACGGAATGCTTTATTCCCTTCCCTCACGCGACATCATCGCCGACTCCGTGGAGTATATGGTCAACGCCCACAAGGCTGATGCCATGATATGCATATCCAATTGCGACAAGGTAACGCCGGGAATGCTCATGGCGGCCATGCGCCTGAACATCCCGACGGTCTTCTGCTCTGGCGGCCCGATGGAGGCCGGACGCTGGAAAGGCGAGAACGCCGACTTGATAACCGCCATGATCAAGGGTGCCGACACGAGCGTGTCTGACGATGAGATGAGGCAGATAGAGCAGTGCGCTTGTCCTGGATGCGGAAGTTGCTCGGGCATGTTCACCGCCAACTCCATGAACTCGCTTACCGAGGCCATAGGCTTGAGTCTGCCCGGAAACGGCACCATCCTCGCCACGCACAAGAACCGCATCCAGCTCTTCAAGGATGCCGCGCGCCTTATCGTGAAAAACGCATTCGCTTATTACGAGGACGGCGACGAGAGCGTGTTGCCACGCAGCATAGCCACACGCGAGGCCTTCCTCAATGCCATGACGCTCGACATAGCCATGGGCGGCAGCACAAACACCGTGCTCCACCTGCTCGCCGTGGCGCAAGAGGGTGGGGTGGACTTCAAGATGGAAGACATCGACAAGCTGAGCCGGAAGGTGCCTTGCCTTTGCAAGCTGGCTCCTAACACGCAGAAATACAGTGTGCAGGAGTGTAACCGCGCCGGTGGCATCCTCGGCATATTAAACGAACTGAACAAGGGTGGCCTGATAAATGGCTCGGTGAAACGAGTGGACGGAAAGACACTCGACGAGCAGATGAGAAAATACAACATCACCGGCACGAGCGTTGACCCGGAGGCCGACAGGATTTACCACTCAGCGCCGGGCAGGAAGTTCTCTACCGTGATGGGAAGCCAAGACGCCCAGTGGGAGAGCCTCGACACCGACAGGGAGAACGGTTGCATTCGCGACCTGCAGCACGCGTATACCAAGGATGGCGGACTGGCCGTGCTGTTTGGAAACATCGCCCAGAACGGTTGCGTGGTGAAGACGGCCGGCGTGGCTCCGGAGCTTTGGCATTTTGAGGGACCTGCCGTGTGCTTCGACTCTCAGGAAGACGCCTGCGAGGGCATTCTCGGTGGCAAGGTGAACGCAGGCGACTGCGTGGTCATCACCCACGAGGGACCTAAGGGAGGCCCAGGCATGCAGGAGATGCTTTATCCCACATCTTATATCAAGAGCCGTCATCTCGGCAAGCAGTGCGCCCTCATCACCGATGGTCGCTTCTCGGGCGGAACGTCGGGCTTGAGCATTGGCCACATCAGTCCGGAGGCTGCCTCGGGCGGCAACATCGGCAAGATAAAGGATGGCGACATAATCGTGATAGACATACCGAGCCGCAGCATCAACGTGAAGTTGAGCGACGAGGAACTCAACGCGCGCCCACAGCAGCCGCTGAAGCGCAAGCGCGTGGTGAGCAAGGCGCTCCGTGCCTATGCCCAGAGCGTGAGCTCGGCCGACAAGGGGGGCGTGAGAATCATCGACTAATGGCCCGCGCGCGTCACAAATGAGCTTGGAAAATAAGAAAATTATGCAGAAACAAAATACGAATGAGCCTTTCGCTCCTTGGGAGGGAGTGAAGATAGGCGAGGAAGTAAGCGGCGCGGAGATATTGATGCGTGCCCTCTATCAAGAAGACGTAAAGACCATCTTCGGTTATCCCGGTGGTGCCATCATGCCCGTTTACGATGCCTTATACACATATACACACAAGAAAGACCCTTGGTTCAAGCATGTCCTCGTGAGACATGAGCAAGGCGCGGCGCATGCCGCCGAGGGTTTTGCCCGCGTGAGCGGCAATGTGGGCGTGGCCATCGTCACGTCGGGCCCTGGTGCCACCAACACGCTCACCGGCGTTGCCGATGCCATGATGGACTCGATACCTATCGTGGTGATAGCTGGCCAGGTCGGCGTAAAGGCATTGGGAACAGACGCCTTCCAAGAGGTGGACCTCGTTGACATGGCTCAGCCTATCACAAAGTGGAGCTATCAGATTCGCCGTCCCGAGGACGTGGCGTGGGCGGTGAACCGCGCGTTCTACATAGCCAAGAGCGGACGTCCAGGCCCAGTGGTGCTCGATTTCCCGCGCAACGCCCAGGTGGGCAAGGCAAAATGGATGCCCGGCAAGACGGACACCGTGCGCTCTTACAACCCCTATCCGAAAATCAGCGAAGAGGCCGTGGAAGCCGCCGCGGAACTTATCAACAATGCCAAGAAGCCTTTCGCCCTCGTGGGTCACGGCGTGGAGATTGGCAACGCCCAAAAAGAGTTGCGTGAACTGCTCGAGAAAGCCGACATACCGGCGGCACGCACGCTTTTAGGTCTCTCGGCACTGCCTTCAGACCATCCCCTGGACATGGGCATGCTCGGCATGCACGGCAATTACGCGCCAAACATCAAGCAGCAAGAGTGTGACGTGCTGATAGCCATAGGCATGCGCTTCTCCGACCGTGTGACGGGAAGGCTCGACAAGTATGCCAAGCAAGCCAAGGTGATACACCTTGACATTGACCCGGCAGAGATAGACAAGAACGTGAAGACCGACGTGGCCGTGATTGGCGATTGCAAGGAGAGCTTGTCCCGCATCAACAAGTTGGTGAAGAAGAACGAGCACAAGAAGTGGATAGAATCGTTCAAGCCCTTGTATGAGGAAGAGAAGCGCGAGGTGATAGATCCGTCGGTGCATCCCAAGGATGGCGAGCTGTTGATGGGCGAGGTCATCAACGCCGTGGCAGAGGCGACCAATGGCGAAGCAGTGATGTGCAACGACGTCGGCTTGCACCAGATGTTCTCATGCCGATATTTCAAGTACAAGAAAGACCGCAGCGTCGTCAGCAGCGGCGGCTTCGGCACCATGGGCTTTGGTCTTCCGGCTGCAATAGGCGCCACGTTTGGCGCGCCCGACAGGCAGGTGGTGTTGTTCACCGGCGACGGCAGTTTCCAGATGTGCATAGAGGAACTTGGCACTATCATGGAGCAGCAAGCGCCAGTCAAGATAATCCTTCTCAACAACCACTACCTTGGCAACGTGCGCCAATGGCAAGACCTGATGTTCAACCATCGCCGCTCGTTCACCTACATGCTTAACCCGCATTACCAGTTGATTGCCCAGGGTTATGGCATCAATTACGACGTGGTGACCAATCGCGACGAGCTCAAGGCGAAGGTGGAAAAAATGGTGACAACAGATGGCCCTTATATCCTTGAGTGCGCGGTGAAGGAGGATGAGAACGTGAGGCCAATGGTAACGCCAGGCAGCTCTGTCGATGAGATGCAGTTGCATCTCGACATTTAAGCCTCCTGTTATAATAACGCAGATATAAGCTTGAAATTCAATGGAAAACAATTTCTATACACTCTTGGTTTACAGTGAGAACGTGGCTGGTGTGCTCAACGAGATAACCGGCGTTTTCACTCGTCGCCAAATAAATATCGAGAGCATTAACGTGTCGGCATCAAGCATTGACGGCATTCATAAATACACCATCACGTGCTGGTGCGACGCTGACCAGATCACGAAGATAAAAAAGCAGATAGAGAAGAAGATAAACGTGATAAAGGCCGACTTCTACACTGACGACGAGCTGTTCATACATGAGGTCGCCCTTTACAAAATCTCTACGCCCATCCTTCTCGACAACCCCGAGATTTCGCGTGCCATTAGGCAACACGGTGCCAGAATGATGGAGGTGAACCCCACTTATGCCACGGTCTTGCTTGCCGGACTGACAGAGGACATCACCGACCTCTACTCAAAGCTCAATAGTTACGACTGCTTGCTTCAATACACTCGTTCGGGGCGCATCGCCGTGACTCGTAGTTTCAAGGAGCCTGTAACCAAATATCTTCAGGAGCATGGGGAATGAAGAACTCTTACCCAAGGTTGGTGCATACAAGTTCCAGGTGGAACCGTTCCACTGCGACTTCAGCAACAGGCTGTTTCCCGGGCATCTCGGCAACGGGATGCTAAATGCCGCCGACTACCATAGCAGCGACCGCGGCTACGGCGTGGCAGAACTGAACAAGAACCGCAAGACGTGGGTGCTGTCACGCTTTGCCATCGAGATATTGGACATGCCGAAGGCATACGACAAGGTGGAGGTGCAGACGTGGGTAGAGTCGGCCAAGAAGTTTTTCACCAGCCGCAACTACGCCGTCGTCAGCCGGGACGGAGCGAAAGCTTATGCCTATGGACGAAGCATCTGGGTGATGATAAACATCGACACCCGCCAGCCCACCGACATCTATTCGGTGCACGACGGCTTGATAGAAAAATATGTCGAGACGGAGAAAGATTGCCCCATCGCCCCTCCGGCAAGAGTGGTAATCGGTCAAGACCTTGAGCTGGCAAGGGAGATAAACATATATTATAATGATATAGACATCAACGGCCATCTCAATTCAGTAAAGTACATTGACCATGTGCTCGACCTCTTCGACATCGACTATTACCGCACTCATCAGCTGCGCAGGGTAGACATAGCCTACGTTGCCGAAGCCCATGCAGGAGACGTGGTACGCCTGTACAAGGCTCAAGTGGCAGAGGACGAATACGTGGTGAAAATGACGAAAAAGGCGGAAAGAGAAGTAGAGATTGTAAGGTGTAAGATTAAATTTGTAAAAGATTGAAAGAAATCTTTGGTGGTTTTGTATAAAACCGTTACCTTTGCAACCAATTAAAGAACCACCCAATAAAAAAGAAAAAACAAGTTATACTTAAAAGTATTATATTATGCCAAAAATGAATTTTGGTGGCGTTGAAGAGAACATCGTCACGAGAGAGGAGTTCACATTAGAGAAGGCGCGTGAGGTGCTTAAGAATGAGACCATCGCGGTCATTGGTTATGGTATTCAGGGTCCTGGTCAGGCAGGCAACCTTCGCGATAACGGTTTCAACGTAATCGTTGGTCAGCGTAAGGGTCGCAGCTACGACAAGGCAGTTGCCGACGGATGGGTTCCTGGTAAGACATTGTTCTCTATTGAGGAGGCAGCCGAGAAAGATCGCACAGTGGCCAAAAATCAAGCCGTTCCTGACAAAGGGCAAGTCTCTGTACTACAGCCATGGCTTTGCCATCAACTGGAACGATCGCACGGGCGTGGTTCCTCCAAAGGACATTGACGTTATCATGGTAGCTCCTAAGGGCTCTGGCACATCGCTTCGCACGCTGTTCCTTGAGGGTCGTGGCATCAACTCAAGCTACGCCGTCTATCAGGACGCTACGGGCAACGCAAAGGAAAAGACACTTGCAATGGGCGTGGGTATCGGCTCAGGCTACCTGTTCGAGACAACATTCAATAAAGAAGCTACTTCTGACCTTACAGGTGAGCGCGGCTCACTGATGGGCGCTATCGAGGGTCTGCTCGAGGCTCAGTATCAAGTGCTGCGTGAGCACGGACACTCACCTTCTGAGGCATTCAACGAGACTGTTGAGGAGCTGACCCAGAGCCTTGGCCCTCTCTTCGGCGAGAAAGGCATGGACTGGATGTACGCCAACTGCTCTACGACAGCACAGCGTGGTGCCCTTGACTGGCGTCCTCGCTTCAAGGCAGCTTGCTTGCCAGTGATGGAGTGGCTGTACGCTTCAGTGGAGAGCGGCAACGAGGCTCAGATTTCTATCGACAAGAACTCACAGGCTGACTACCGTGAGAAGTTGAACGCAGAGCTGAAGGCCATGCACGACATGGAGATGTGGCGCGCTGGTGAGACAGTACGTCAGCTGCGTCCTGAGAACAACTAATATCTGCTTGAAGTTTTAATAAATGCCTGTCATGCAGAGACATTTTGCTCGACAGCATGGCAGGCAACGTTCAACAACTTGCCATAATTCATGAATAAGGCAAGGGTTGACAAGCATCATAACTTGAGCCCCGAAAGCTTCTTAAACTTTCGGGGCTCATTTTATGTTTATAATAATGATACCACTTTTCTGGCTCAAAGACATAAAGCGTGGCAGTGACTGTATATAACCGACTGACAAATTTGATTCTTTTAGAGATACTTTTTATTTTTGCAATGTAAATTCCGTTAGGATAGAATGTCAATGATTGAAGAATAGCGGAAAAAGAGATAAATGAACATGACTTTTTCGGAAATATATTCAGCTACGGGCATGATGGAGCTGATTCAGCAAATCGGCTTCCTCCCTCTCCTTGATAGTGGCATTGAAGGCTTCTCTGCCGAAGACATCGTGGCAGAGGATTGCCGATATGTAACATTTCCTGAAGGCGGTTGGGACTGGCCACTTTGGAAATGGAAGGGCG
>OIZS01000511.1_pt1 | contig 16104 bp, 12 predicted proteins | sample 1588641 | NCBI WGS metagenome assembly OIZS01 (sample SAMN03283240) | human gut metagenome | biome: human-associated habitat; material: feces | host: Homo sapiens | place: Peru | collected 2012
GAAACAGGGAGGAGTTGTTGGGGCAGCGGCCAGCAAGACGCGAGTGCCGCTCAAGGCACGAAGCGGATGCTGGGAGCCGCAACCCGTTAGCGGAGCGCATTGAAATCGTTCACGCTCCGGCAGGTGCATTGTCAGGAAAGCACGGCGCTTTCCTCCACCTTGTCCAGCACCGCCAGCTGCAAAGCGTTCAGCATACTGCGCTGTGCGCCGTAGGTGTCGGCGTAGGAACTGTTGGCGCTGTCGATCTGCTCCTGTGTGGGGGTGATGTCCAGCTGCTCCGCAATGGCCTGAAAGACCAGATCCTGCTTGGCCAGATGCTCAAAGTAAGCATCGGAATCCGCCAGCATCGCATCGGCATCGGCGTAGCCCTTGGCCTGTGCGTAGGCGTCCAGCTCCATGCCGTACTGAGTAGCCAGCTGAGAGTGGTAGTTCAGGAACATCCGGATGTAGTAGCTGGTGATCTGGGTGGGGACTTCTTTAAAGGTGGAGTTCGTGAGCAGATAGTCCATCGCGGCGTTGTCCAGATTGTTGGCGTACAGGGCACGGTCAAAGTACTGGCGCAGGGCGTCTGCGGTGTGCAGGTCGTCGCTGGCGGCAAAATTGGTCTCCACCCACTCGTCGGTCAGGGTGGGCACAACGCTCTGGGTGATGGCGTTCAGGGTCACGCTGAACACGGCCTCCTTGCCGCTGAGGGGGATGGTGTTGCCCTCGGCGTCGGTGGAGTCGCCGTAGCCCTCCGGGAAGGTGACGGTCACATCAAAGGTGTCACCGATGTTGTGGCCGATGATCTGATCCTCGAAGCCGTCAATGAAGGTGTGGCTGCCCAGCGTCAGGTCGTAGCCGGTGGCGGTGCCGCCGGTAAAGGCTACGCCGTCCACCGCGCCGGAATAGTCGATGTTCACGGTGTCGCCGCTCTGGGCTGCCCGGTCGGTGATGTTCTGGGTGGTGGCGTACTGGTTCAGCAAAGTGTCGATCTGGGTCTGGATCTCGGCCTCGGTAGGCTCGAGATCAGCCTTGGAAAGCGGCAGCGCGGACACGTCATCCGGCAGGGTCACATAGTCCAGTGCGCGGATGCCGGTCCAGTGGCCGTTATCGTCCAGCCCCTCAGAATAATCGAAGCTGGCGTAGTCGAAATCCGACACCTTGCCGTAGGTGGACACGCTTGCGCCGGATGCGGCAGAGTTTGCCGTGGTGCCGCTCTGCTTTTTGAGCAGCATAAAGCAGGCCGCAGCTACGCACAGCACAGCAGCCACCGCGCACAGCACACACAACAGGATCTTGGTAATGCGTTTCAAAAGAGATACCTCCTAAAAATAGCAGACCGTTTTCACGGAGAATGCAAATATCATACCATCCTATTATAACGGAAAAATGCGAAAAGAAAAGATTTTGGCGAAAATTCCACAAATATCGCCCGGCACAGGTATCACTTTTGCCCGCTTTGAGGCGGGAAATGCTGCAAAACCGGTGGAAATACCCCGGCGGTTCTGTTACAATAAAACTGTATGAGCCTTTCCCTGCGGGGGAAAGCCTTTTGCTGAAATTGGAGGATAAAACCATGGATTACAATAAAGCAGCTCTGGAAATGCACGAGACCCACAAGGGAAAGGTGGGCATCGTGAGCAAGGTGGAGGTCGCCACCCGTGACGACCTGTCCACCGCCTACACCCCCGGTGTGGCCGAGCCCTGCCGCAAGATCAAGGAAAACCCCGATGATGTGTATAAGTACACCTTCAAGGGCAACATGGTAGCCGTTGTCTCCAACGGCACCGCCGTGCTGGGCCTCGGCGATATCGGCCCGGAGGCCGGTCTGCCGGTCATGGAGGGCAAGGCCGTGCTGTTCAAGGAATTCGGCGGCGTGGATGCCTTCCCCATCTGCATCGACGCCCACGACGCTGCCAGCGTTATTGCAGCCTGCAAGGCCATTGCGCCCACCTTTGGCGGCATCAATCTGGAGGATATCAAGAGTCCCGAGTGCTTCGAGATCGAGGAGACCTTGGAGCGGGAGCTGGACATCCCCGTGTTCCACGATGACCAGCACGGCACCGCCATCGTGGTCACCGCTGCCCTCATCAACGCCCTGCGGGTGGTGAATAAGAAGATGGAGGACGTGCACATCGTTCTGAACGGCCCCGGCGCTGCCGGTACCGCCATCATCAAGATGCTCATGACCGCCGGTGCGAAGGATATCATTGCAGTGGATCAGTTCGGCACCCTGTACAAAGGCTGCAACAGCGCCGAAGCCCACAAGAACTGGCTGGGTGAGGTGACCAACCCCCGCCAGATCAAGGGCGGCCTGAAGGAAGCGCTGGAGGGCGCTGACGTGTTCATCGGTGTGTCCCGCCCCGGCATCCTGACCACCGAACTGTGCAAGACCATGAACAAGGACGCCATCGTCTTTGCCATGGCCAATCCCACCCCGGAGATCATGCCGGACGAGGCCAAGGCGGGCGGCGTGCGCGTGATGGCTACCGGCCGCAGCGACTTCCCCAATCAGGTCAACAACGTGTTGTGCTTCCCCGGCCTGTTCAAGGGCGCGCTCAGCGTCCGCGCCCGGGATATCAACAATGAGATGAAGCTGGCTGCTGCCTACGCCATTGCAGACCTCATCACCGATGCCGACCGCAGCGAGGAGAACATCATCCCCGGTGCGTTCGACCCCCGCGTGGCCGAGGCTGTGGCAAATGCCGTGGCAAAGGCTGCCCGCGAGACCGGCGTGGCACGACTGTAAGCGGAGGATACAGGCATGAGAACGATCTCCGCACAGAGTATTACGGATACGGTGGCGCGGCTCTGCATTAAAGCCAACACCCAGCTGCCGCAGGACGTGCAGGCAGCGCTGGAAAAGGCGCGGGAAGAAGAGCCGTGGCCGCTGGCAAAGAACACATTAGACCTGCTGTGGTCGAACCTTGGCGCTGCAAAGGAGAAAGACCTGCCCATCTGTCAGGACACTGGCATGGCCTGCGTGTTCGTGGAGATGGGCACCGATGTGCACATTGATGGCAGCTTTGAAGCCGCCATCCACGAGGGCGTGCGCCGGGGCTACACCGATGGCTACCTGCGCAAGAGCATCGTGGCCGACCCGCTGCGCCGGGGCAACACCGGCGATAACACCCCGGCGGCCATCACGGTGCATCTGGTGGACGGCGAGGGCTGCCGCATCACGGTGGCACCCAAGGGTTTTGGCAGCGAGAACATGAGCCGCATCCAGATGCTCAAGCCCGCCGACGGCGTGGAGGGCTTTAAAAAGTTCGTGGTGGATACCGTAAAGCTGGCGGGCTCCAACCCCTGCCCGCCCATCGTGCTGGGCATCGGTGTGGGCGGCAGCTTTGACAAGGTGGCGTATCTTGCCAAAAAGGCGCTGCTGCGCCCGCTGGATATCCCCAACCCCGACCCCTACTACGCCCAGTTGGAGCAGGAGCTGCTTGCCGCCATCAATGCACTGGGCATCGGCCCGCAGGGCTTTGGCGGCAAGACCACCTGCCTCGGCCTTGCCATTGAGCAGATGCCCACCCATGTGGCGGGGTTTCCTGCCATGTGACCCGCCGCGCCAGCGCGGAGCTGTAAGGAGGGGAAAACGATGGAATACAGACTGACTACCCCCTGCACCGCGCAGGAGCTTGCCCCGCTGAAGGCGGGGGATACCGTGCTGCTTTCCGGTGTGGTGTACACCGCCCGGGATCAGGCACACAAGCGGATGATGGAGGCGCTGGACAAGGGCGAGACCCTGCCTTTTGATCTGGAAGGCAGCGCCATCTATTATGTAGGCCCCACCCCGGAGCGCCCGGGCGAGGTCATCGGCTCGGCAGGGCCTACCACAAGCGGGCGCATGGACGCTATGAGCCCCCGGCTGCTGGATCTTGGCAACAAGATCATGATCGGCAAGGGCAAGCGGGATGCCGCCGTCAAGGCAGCTGTGGTGCGCAACGGCGCGGTATATCTGGCTGCGCTGGGCGGTGCCGGTGCGCTGATGGCCAAAAGCGTGCAGACGCTGGAGGTGATCGCATGGCCGGATCTGGGCTGTGAGGCGGTGCGCCGCCTGACCGTGCAGGATATGCCCCTGACCGTTGTGCTGGACGCCCACGGCGGCGATCTGTACGAGGCGGGCCCTGCGGCCTATCTGGCCACACGGTAAGGCCAAAACGCCGAGAATTGCACCCTTTGCACAAAACAGGCGCGGCACAAAACCGGCAAAACAGCAGTTCTGTGCAGAAAAATATGGTTAGTTTAACAAAACTTGCTGCGAATTACTTGCATCAACCGCAAAAGTGTGATATCCTTTAACATACGACAGAGGGTACACATCCCCTGTCGGAAAAATCCCCCAGAGGGAATAAGGCAGGAGGCCGGACAAACCATGCAGATCCACCAGTCCGCAGAAGATTATCTTGAAACGATCCTGATGCTGAGCCAGCGTATGGGCAAAGTGCGCTCCATTGACGTTGTCAATGAGCTGGGCTTTACCAAAGCCAGCGTGAGCATCGCCATGAAAAAGCTGCGGGAGAACGGCTATATCGCGGTGGACGGCGAAGGCAACCTGACCCTGCTGGAGCCCGGGCTGGAGATCGCTCAGCGCATTTACAGCCGCCACCAGCTGCTGACCCACTTCTTTGTGCAGCTAGGCGTGGACGAGCAGACTGCCGCCGAGGACGCCTGCAAGGCAGAGCACATCCTCAGCGAGCAGACGCTGGAAAAGATCCGCGAAAGCGCCCTGCGCAACGATGCCGCCCATCCGCAGGCAAAGTGATATGATTCCAAGAGACACCGGAACGCCGAAAGACGTTCCGGTGTCTTTTTTTGTATGAAATTTTCGGTTTGTGTTGCATATCTGTTACGGATTTGGTACAATAAATCTGTGCGGAAAAGGAACGTTGGAAGAGCGAAAAAGGGCCGGGACGGCGCAAAGCCGCCCTAGGGTAAAGGAGAGCGTTGCGGCATGGATGCGATTGCCCATACTCAGGTCAGTGTGGTCTGTCTGGTCACGCTGGCGGTCTTGCTGCGGGCGCAGCAGAAAATGCGGGATAAAAGTCTGCCCGGGCGGCTGTTCACGGCGCTGCTGTGGTCTGCCGGGGCGCTGACGATCGTAGATCATGGCAGTGCGCTGGCGCAGCTGGGCGCGTGGCAGGATCTGGGCATCCCCCTGACCTACCGGCTGAACGCCGGGGGCAGCATTTTGTTTTACCTGCTGGCGGCGTGTTGCTGCTTGCTGGTGTTTTTGTATGTGGAGGCAGAGCTGGGGCGTACATGGATGGAGGACGGCCGCAGGCTGGCGCTCAGCGCCGCACCGGTGACACTGCTTTTGCTGGTGCTGCTGACGGCGCGGGACGAAAACGGCTTCTGCTATCTGGATGCAGAGGGGCTGCGGGGTAGCACCCTGTTCTGGGGGGCGAAGCTGGTGGGGCTTGCCTATCTGGCGGCGGCCTTTCTCCGTTGCAGCTGGACGCTGAGCTACTGGAAGCAGGAAACACCCAAAGAGGAACTGAAGACTCTGCTGCTGCTCGCGCTTACGCCGGCGGCAGGCTTTTTGCTGCAAGGCTGGCTGCCCGGGCGCGGGCTGCTGTGCTGCGGCATTACGCTGGGGCTGGTGTGCGTATATGTGCTGGTGTTGCAGACCAAGTTTACGGTGGATACCCTGACCGGCGTCAGCAACCGCATCGTGGCGCTGCGCTATCTGGAAAGCGAACTGCCCTACTACCGCCGTCACCCCAACCGCTCGCTGCACTTCCTCATGATGGACATGGATCACTTCAAGCACATCAACGATGAATACGGCCACCTGGAGGGCGATGCCGCGCTGGTGCTGCTGGCGGGCATTTTGAAAAAGGTGTGCGCCAACTATAACGGCGTGCTGGCGCGCTACGGCGGCGATGAATTCTGCATCGCCTGCGGCTGCAACAGCGTGGAGGTGCGCACCCTGATCGCCTCCATCCAGCGAGAGCTGGATGCCGCCAACGCCGCCTCCGGCAAGCCCTACCAGATCGAGATCAGTATCGGCTGCGCCCGCCTTGAGCCGGACATTGCCACCGTGCACGACCTGATCGATAAAGCCGATCAGGAGATGTACCACCTCAAGACCCGCAAGCGCGGAGTTTCCTAAAATAAAGAAGGCACCTGCAACCCTTCCCGTCTGTGCGTTGGCACCCGAAGGCGTTTGCGGGTGCTTTTTCTTTGGCCTGTTGAGAGCCAAGAAGCAACCCCGCAGTGCGGATGTTTCCGCAGGAAACAGGCACTGCAAATGCCGTTTCCCTCTACGACCCCTCCTGTGAAAAAGCAATTTCGAAACGCCCGCAGGCGTTTCGAAATTGTAAATCAAAATAATTCTTCCGCTGAAAATGGCTAGAGCGTAGCGGAGGCCATTCAAAATCATCCCGCCCCGCGCTTTCTAAACGTTTTTTACCCTTCTGCCCTTGCATCCCGGGGTGGAACGCGGTATTCTTATAGAATAGACCGGAACCGCGACAGCACAGGGGAGGGAGACCACATGGACGCACAGGAGATCCGCACATTGCTGGGCAAAAGCATCTTTGAGCGGGCGCAGAAGTACCGCAAGCGCATCCTGCAAAGCAGCTGCACCACCAACGAGGACGGGGTGCGGCACCTGACAGCGCTGGTGCAGGGCAGCGGGCCGGACTGCTATTATACGCAGGTCTGGCTGCGGGAAAACGGCAGCTTTGTCAGCGCCTCCTGCGACTGCCCCTATAACCAGAATGGTGACGGCACCTACTGTAAGCACATTGGCGCGCTGCTGCTGCAGGACGCGGAAAAAAATCCGCCTGCCCCGGAAAAAAAGCCGGAGAGCATCCCCGGGGTGCAGCGGGGCGTTGCCGGGCTGAACCCGGAGCCCCGCAAGGACAGTTACAGCGCCGGGCTGGATATGCTGTTTGGCCGCAAGTGGCGGGGTGAGGAGCCGGAGACCGACTATGAGGCCCAGCTGCTGCTGAAGCGCTACCAGCGGGAGGATGCGCAGCCCCAGCCCCAGAACGCCGCCCAGCGCACCGGCTTTGCTCTGCTGGAACCGGAGCTTACGCCGCACAATGGCCGTATCTGGCTGCGGCTGCGGGTCTCGGACGGCATCGGCGGGCGGCAGTATCTGGTAAAAAGCATCCCGCAGTTTCTGGATGCGATCGAGCGGGGCGAAAGCGTCAGCTACGGGAAATCGCTGGCTTTCGTGCACCGGTGGGACGCCTTTGCTCCGGATGCGCAGCAGCTGCTGCGGCTGCTGCGCCGTCAGGTGAGCGCCCGGCAGGCGTTTGAAGCCGAGGGCACCATGCGCTCCGGCTGGGAGAAAGGCCCGGCGGGCGGCCTGCCGTTGACCGGCGAGGGGCTGGATACCCTTGTAGAACTTTACGCCGCCGAGGGCGTTGTGGGCGGCTATACCCTTAAAGAGGGTCTGCCGGTCATCAGCCTGAAGGTGGAGCGCCGCAAGGGCGGCGTGCAGCTGAGCTGCACCCCGGCACTCAGCGGGGTGCAGGGGCTGGACTATGCCTACCTGCTGGGCGAAAGCACCCTCTGGCGGATGCAGCGGGAGGAGTGCCGCCGGGTGCTGCCGGTGCTGGATACCTTTGGCGGGCGCAGTTTGTTCTTTACCAGCGCGGACGCCGCCGCCTTTTGCAGCTATGTGCTGCCGGAACTGGGCAACCGGGTGAACATCGTGGACCCCGACCGGCTGCTGCTGAACCAGATCCCGCTGGAACCGGTGGTGCAGTTTTATCTGGATGCTGACCGGGGGCTTACCGTCACGGCTTACCCGGTCTTTCTGTACGGAGAGGACAGGGTAGCACCCGGCGAGCCGGTGCCGCCCGACCTTTTGCGGGATGCCCGCACCGAGAACCGGGCAAAGCGGCTGCTGGAAACCTATCTGGAACCCGAGACCGGCAAGCCGGGGCATTACAGCATTTCCGGGGAGGAGGCGCTTTTCCAGCTGCTGGAGGAGGGTATTCCCGCCCTGCTGGCCATGGGCGAGGTGTACCAGACCGATGCTTTCCGCAATTTGCAGGCTGCCCCGCCTAAAATTTCGGTAGGGGTATCGGTGCACGGCAGTGTGCTGGACCTAGAAGTGGACACCGGCGCCTTCCCGGTGGAGGAACTGCGGGAGCTTTTGCAGTCCCTGCACCAGAAAAAGCGCTACCACCGCCTGCGGGACGGCAGTCTGCTGCGGCTGGACGACAGTCTGGAAGGACTGGACGAGCTGAACGACACGCTGGAACTTTCCGGTGCAAAGCTGAAGGACGGCCACGCCGCCCTGCCGCTCTACCGTGCCCCCACGCTGGACTGGGCGCTTTCGGGGCAGAACGGCTTGCGGTTCGACCGGGACGATGCCTTCCGCCGCATCAGCCGCAGCTTCCACGCCGTGCGGGACAGCGAGTATACCCCACCGCTCTCGCTGCAAAAGACCCTGCGCAAATACCAGCGGGACGGCTACCGCTGGCTGCGCACACTGGATGGCTACGGCATGGGCGGCATTCTGGCCGATGATATGGGTCTGGGCAAGACCGTGCAGGTGCTCAGCTACCTGCTGGCCATGAAGGAGGGCGGGCAGCAGCTGCCCAGCCTTATCGTCTGCCCGGCATCGCTGGTGCTGAACTGGCAGGAGGAATGCCAGAAGTTCACCCCGCAGCTGCAAAGTGTTGCCATGGACGGCGATGCCGCCCACCGCGCCGCGCTGGTCGATGGGTGGGCGCAGGCGGACATCGTCATCACCAGCTACGACCTGCTGCGCCGGGACGAAAAACTGTATGCCGGGCAAAGCTTTTACGCCTGCATTCTGGACGAAGCGCAGGCCATCAAAAACCACACCACCCAGAAATACAAGGCGGTGTGCCGGGTGAACAGCCGGGTGCGCTTTGCCCTGACCGGCACCCCGGTGGAGAACCGCTTGGGCGAATTGTGGAGCATCTTCTCCTTTTTGATGCCGGGGTATCTGCCCCCCTACAAGACCTTCTGCGCCCGGTTTGAAAAGCCCATCGTGCAGGACGAGGATGCCAACGCCGTGCGGCGGCTGAACCAATTCACCGGCCCCTTCATCCTGCGGCGCATGAAGTCCGAGGTGCTGCGGGAGCTGCCGCCCAAGACCGAGAACGTGCGCCGCGTTGAGCTGGAGACCGAGCAGCGCAAGCTGTATCTGGCAGCGGTGGTGGACGCCCGGGAAAAGCTGCGGGCGGCAAAGCCGGAGGACAAGATGACCGTGTTTGCCGTGCTGATGCGGCTGCGGGAGATTTGCTGCGACCCGCGTCTTGTGGCAGACAACTGGACCGGCAGCAGCGCCAAGCTGGAAGCCTGTCTGGAACTTGTCACCGAGGCAGTGGCGGGCGGGCACCGCATTCTGCTGTTCAGCCAGTTCACCTCCATGCTGGAACTGCTGGCAAAGCGGCTGGACGAGGCCGGGGTGAGCCACTTCACCCTGCAAGGCTCTACCCCGAAGCCGGTGCGTGCCGAGCAGGTGCGCCGGTTCAATCAGGGCGAGGCGGACGTCTTTCTGATTTCGCTGCGGGCGGGCGGTACGGGTCTGAACCTGACCGCCGCTGATATCGTCATCCACTACGACCCGTGGTGGAACCTTGCCGCGCAAAATCAGGCCACCGACCGCGCCTACCGCATCGGTCAGCGCAACCCAGTACAGGTGTACCGGCTGATCGCGCAGGACACTATTGAGGAAAAGATCGTGGAGCTGCAGCAGGCCAAGCAGTCACTGGCCGACACCGTTACCGGCGGGGCAGACGGCGCGATTTTGTCTATGAACCCCGAACAGCTGCTGCAGCTGCTGGGAGAAGAAGCATAAAGGAGTGTATCCATCATGAAGGTTTGGGATCTGCATTGCGATACCCTGTACGAACTGCGCCGCGCCGAAAAGGCGGGCGCACCCAAAAGCTTTTTGCACAACGATCTGCATATCGACCTTGAAAAATTGCAGCAGGGGGATTATCTGCTGCAATGCTTTGCGGCCTATGTGGATCTGGCCGACCCCGCCCCCGGGGCCGACCCGCTGGTGAGCGTGCTGGAGGAGATCGACATCTTCAAGCGGCTCATGGCAGCTTATCCGGAAAAGATCGCCCCGGTGTACACCGCCGCCGACCTTGAGCGCAACCGCGCCGAGGGCAAGTTCAGCGCCATGCTGACGGTGGAAGAGGGCGGCTGCTGCAAGGGCAGTCTGGGCGTGCTGCGGCGGCTGCAGGAACTGGGCGTGCGCATGATGACCCTGACATGGAACTACCCCAACGAGCTGGCAGCCCCCAACGCAAACCCCGGCGGGCCGCTGGTGGCCAACACCGAGACCGGCCTGACCGAGCGGGGCTTTGCCTTTTTGGAGGAGATGGAAAAGCTGCACATCACCGCAGACGTGAGCCACCTTTCCGATAAGGGCTTCTGGGACATCGCAAACCACAGCACCCGTCCCTTTGCGGCAAGCCACTCCAACTGCCGTGCCCTGTCGCCCCACAACCGCAACCTGACCGATGAGATGATCCGCGCACTGGCAGAAAAGGGCGGCATTGCAGGGCTGAATTACTGCGCTTCCTTTGTGGACGCAGACTCGGCACACCCGAAGCTTTGCCGCAGCACGGTGGAACGGCTGGCAAAGCACGCGGCACACTTCAAGCAGATGGGCGGCATTGAGGTCATCAGCCTTGGCAGCGATTTTGACGGCATCGGCGGTCAGCACGAGCTGGAAACGGCGGCAGATATGCCGCTGCTGGCCGAGGCACTGCGCCGCGAGGGCTTTACCGAGGACGAGGTGGAGGCCATCTACTGGCGCAACGCATACCGCTTCTTTAAAAACAATCTGTAATATCAAGTCGAAAAATTGCAAAAATGCCCGGAGATGCCCTGCTGCGTGCAGGTATCCCGGGCTGTGTATTGCCCTGCGAGGGGAGGTTTTATATGGTCTGAGGCGCGCGTCCCCTGAAAAAGAACAAACGACTTGGAAAGATAAGAGGAATTATAACAATGGGTATCACGATTTCGCCGTGGATGATGGCGTTTCTCATGCTGATGACCGGCTTTGCAGGCTTTGTGGATTCGGCAGCCGGCGGCGGCGGGCTGATCAGTCTGCCTGCCTATCTGTTTGCCGGGCTGCCGCCCCACTACACCTATGCTACCAACAAGTTCAGCGCCGCCTGCGGCACCACCTTTGCCACGGCAAACTTTTTCAAAAGCGGTGCCATGAACGTGAAGGTGGGCGTCCTTGCAGCCATCGGCAGCTTTGCAGGCAGTGCGCTGGGCGCGCACATCGTGCTGCTGCTCAGCGATGAGATGCTGCGCACCATGATGTTCATCATCCTGCCGGTAGCAGCGGTCATCATTCTGTGGCAGCGCAACCTGCCGGACGAGAACCGGGACGACGGCATGCTGGATCTGAAAAAGATTTTGCTGGCGCTGGCCATCGGCCTTGGCATCGGCCTGTACGATGGCATCATGGGCCCGGGCACCGGCACCTTTGCCATCATTGCCTTTACCACCCTGATGGGCTTTGACCTGCGCACCGCCAACGGCAACGGCAAGGTGCTCAATCTGGCCAGCAACTACGCCAGCCTGTTCACCTACCTGATGAACGGTCTGGTGGTGTTCCACATTGGCATCCCCTGCGCCATCAGCAACATTCTGGGCAACCTGCTGGGCTCCCATTTTGCCCTGAAAAAGGGTGCCCGCTTTATTCGCCCCATGATGCTGGTGGTGCTGGTGCTGCTGCTGGGCAAGCTGATCTCGGACGCAGTGCTGTAAGGGCAAGGCGAGACGATTTGGAATGGCCTCCGCTTGCGCTCTGGCCATAATCAGCGGAGAGAATATTTTATTTGTAGTTCCGAAACGCCTGCGGGCGTTTCGGAACTACTTTTTCACGGGTAAAAACAAAGTCGGGCAGCCCGCGGGCTGTCCGACTTGTTTTTGCTAATAGGTTTTATTCCAGCGTCAGCTCTTTATCAAAGAACGCGATGCCGAATGCGCCGGGACCGGTGTGGGTGCCGATGACGCAGCCGATCTGGCGCACCAGCGGTGCGTCCAGATGCAGGTTGTCCTGCAGGTAGGTCAGCAGCGGCTGCAGCTCCCGGTGGTTGACGGTGTAGCCCAGCAGCGGGGTGTAGCCCGGGTGGATACCGCCCATCTCGTCGATCTTTTTGAACAGCGCCACATACACGCCGGGCAGACCGCGCGCCTTACCGGCCAGCGCCACCTTGCCCTCTATGACGGCGAGAATGGGCTTGATGCCCAGCATACCGCCCGCCACAGCTGCGGCAGCGGACAGTCTGCCGCCCTTGCGCAGGTACTTCAGATCGTCCACGGCAGCTACCAGATGCAGGTGCTGCTTGGCCTTTTCCAGATCGGCGGCGATCTGGGTGATCGTCTTGCCGGCGTCCCGCAGCTGCACAGCCAGCCGCACCAGCAAGGACTGCCCCAGACAGACGTTCTCGGTGTTCACGAACACTACATTGTCCACGTTGGCAAGGTCGGCAGCAAGTCTGGCGCACTGACCGGTGCCGGACAGCGCATCGGACAAAAAGATGCCCAGCACCTCGTCTCCGGCGGCAGCGGCATCCAGATACAGCCGCTCGAACTGCTCCGGGCTGGGCTGGCTGGTGGTGGGCAGCTTGCGGCAGGCTGCCAGATGGGCATAGTATTCGCTGGGGGTCATGTCGATGCCGTCCCGCAGGACGGTGCCGTCCTCCAGCGTCACGTTCAGGGGGATCACGGTCACGCCCAGCTGCTGCGCCTCGGCGGGCAGGATGTCGCACGCGGAATCGGTGAGGATACGGATCATAATAATACCTCCGGTCTACCGGTAAAATACAGTATAAGCAACGCTTTTATTAAAAAGGTTGGAAATTATTATACCACCATTTAGGGCGATGTGTCAATGATTTGCATAAATTTGCCACGACAGAACGCCCAAACCTTGCGCACCCGACGGCAGATATGGTACTATAACCGGGAACGAACCATAGCAGGAGGAGACCGACCATGCACAAGCTGAACCCCCGCACCGCCGCGTTGCTTTCGGCCTTTGGCTGGGCGGTGGGGTATCTGCTGGCGGGCAAGGTGCTGGCGGTGCTGCTGCCCGTGCCGCCCGGCGGTGCGGCGCGTTTCTGCCGGGTCTGCCTGCTGGCTCCGCTGGCGGAGGAAGGGGTGTTCCGGGGCGCGGTGCAGCGCCGGGCGCAGCCGCTGGGCAGGGGACAGGCTATTCTTTTGCAGGCGGTGCTGTTCGCCTTGCAGCACGGCAGCATCGCTGCCATGGTCTATGCGCTGGTGTGCGGGCTGGGTCTGGGGTGGCTGGCCGACCGCACGGGGCATCTCTGGCCGGGGGTGCTGCTGCACAGCGCAAACAATCTGCTGGTGCTGGCGATGGGATGAGAGGATGGAATACATGACCGACTTTGAACTGATGGGTCTTGCGCTGGAAGAGGCCGCCAAAGCCGCCGCCTTGGGCGAGGTGCCGGTGGGTGCCGTAGTGGCGCGCCGCGGCGAGGTGATCGCCACGGCGCACAACACCCGGGAAACCGAGAAAAACGCCTTGCACCACGCGGAGCTGCTGGCCATTGATGCCGCCTGCAAGGCGCTGGGCGGCTGGCGGCTGTGGGAGTGCGAGCTGTTCGTCACCTTGGAGCCCTGCCCTATGTGCGCGGGCGGCATCATCAACAGCCGTCTGCGCCGGGTGGTGTACGGCGCTGCCGACACCAAGGCCGGGTGCTGCGGCTCGGTGACCGACCTGTTCGCGCTGCCCTTCAACCACCATCCGGTGGTGGAAAAGGGGCTGCGGGAGGCCGAGGCGCAGCAGCTTTTGCAGGCATTTTTTGTTTCCCTGCGGGAAAAGCGGGCAGGCAGACCCCGCTGGAAGCCCCCGGTGCCCGAAAACAGGGGAAAATAAGGAAAAATAGTGGGAACTGCGTAAAAAATTGCAGTTCCCACTTTCTTTTTGGGCTGGATTGTGGTATATTATTCAATGGAATCTTGTCGAAACCCATCGCAACTGCAGGCAGGCACGCCAAAGCACCGGACCTTTGCCGGACACATAAACGGAACGCTGCACTGTCTGGGGATGGGCACAGGGTTTTTCCGGTTTGGGCACTGCGCCCGGCCGAGAATACCGAACAGGAGGGATACACTCTTGTACGAGGACGAGTTTGAACTGACCTTTCAGGTGCCGGAGGAAGAGAGCGCACCGGAGCCCCTTGCCGCACCGGCCGCAAAGCCGGCTGCGCCGATGGAGCCGGTGGCGGACGAGCCTACCCGCATCATGACGCTGGGAAAAACGGCAGCGCCTGCGGTGGACGAACCCACCCGGGTGATCACGCTGGAAAAGCCCGCAGAGCCGCCTGCACCGGAGCAGTCCGAAGCGCCTGCGCCGGAGCCTGTAAAAGAGCGGCCTGCCCCTGCCGCACCCGCTGCGGCGCGCCGGGTGCTGATCTCCGGCGGCGACCGGGGCATCGGTGCTGCCGCTGCCCGCGCCTTTGCGGCAGCAGGGTATCAGGTGGCGGTGCTCTACCATCAGAACGCCGCCGCTGCCGCTGCGCTGGAACAGCAGCTGCCCGGGTGCATCGCCATCCAGTGCGATGTAGCCAGCCGCGCCAGCTGTGAGCTGGCGTTCCATGCAGTGGAGCAGGCCATGGGCAGGGTGGATGTGCTGGTGTGCAACGCCGGCATCGCGCAGCAGAAGCTGTTTACCGACATCACCCCGGAAGAGTGGCAGCGGATGCTGGACGTGAACCTGAGCGGCGCGTTCCACCTGTGCCAGCTGGCACTGCCCGGCATGATCCGCCGCAAGCAGGGCCGCATTCTGACCGTGAGCAGTATGTGGGGCCAGACCGGCGGCAGCTGCGAGGTGCACTATTCCGCCGCGAAGGCCGGGCTCATCGGCCTGACCAAGGCACTGGCGAAGGAAGAGGGCCCCAGCGGCATTACGGTGAACTGCGTAGCGCCCGGGGTCATCGAGACTGACATGATGGCGGCTTTTACCGCCGAGGACAAGGCGGCGCTGGCCGAGGAGACCCCTGTGGGGCGGCTGGGCACCCCGGAAGAAGTTGCAAAGCTGCTGGTCTTTTTGGCCGGCGAGGATGCCGGATACATCACCGGACAGGTGTTCGGGGTGAACGGCGGCCTTGTGATCTGATGCACAGGGCAATATTACACGATTTTCCCCGGAGTGGGAAGGAGAGAAAAAATGGGCATGACTTTGAAGGAACTGTTGACTAAGGGCGAGGGCACCCTCTCTGCACAGGAGGCCAAGGCGTTGGCGGCACAATGCCGCATGGATGTAGACACCCTCTACACCCTGCTGGAGGAGCGCGGCATTAAGGTCCTGGAGGAAGAGAACGAGCCGAGTCTGGACGTGGACAGCATCATTGCTGAGGTGGAGAATGCCGAGAACAACAACGATGACATGGGCCTTGCCGATGAAAACGAAGAGGATGCCGAGGAAAACCCGGCAGACCTGAAGGCTGCCATGGACGAGCTGCTGGACGACCCGGTGAAGAACTACCTCAAGCAGATCGGTCAGATCCCGCTGCTGAGCGCCGAGCAGGAGGTGGAGCTGAGCCGCCGCATCCATGCCGGTGCCGAGGCTGCACACATTTTGCAGGCAGACCGCCAGAAGTACGGCGCACCGGAGTACATCAAGAAGAACAGCGCCCGCTTCTCCTTTGAGGAGGACGAGAACAGCCGCAGCTACAACGAGGATCTGGACGAGGACAGCGAAAAGTCCGCCGAGGATGCTGAGGAAAAGGCAGACGAGGAAAAGGCCATGGAAGCCGTGGAGAACGGCCCTCTGAGCGAGGAGCGCCGTCAGGAGCTGCTCAAGACCCGCCGCGACGGCCTGAACGCCCGCCGCAGCCTGAGCGAGGCAAACCTGCGTCTGGTGGTGTCCATCGCCAAGAAGCATGTCGGCCATAATCTGGCCTTCCTTGACCTCATTCAGGAGGGCAACATCGGCCTGATCAAGGCCGCCGAGAAGTTCGACTGCGACCGCGGCTTCCGCTTCTCCACCTATGCTACCTGGTGGATCCGTCAGGCCATCACCCGCGCCATCGCGGATCAGGCCCGTACCATCCGCATCCCGGTGCACATGGTGGAGACCATCAACCGGATGCGTCAGGCCACCAACCAGCTGGTGTACCAGAACGG
>OIZS01000512.1_pt1 | contig 16071 bp, 7 predicted proteins | sample 1588641 | NCBI WGS metagenome assembly OIZS01 (sample SAMN03283240) | human gut metagenome | biome: human-associated habitat; material: feces | host: Homo sapiens | place: Peru | collected 2012
GCCAGTACAAGCCACTGCCAATAAAGAAAAGACAGACAGTGGCTTCATTAAAAAAGGCGCCATAGTCTCGCATGGCTTCTTGAGCAGCTACCAACAAGATGGCAAGCATTACCTTGCCATACCCGACTCAATCTTCGGCAGGGACATACTCGTCACCATCACCATCACTAAAGGCGCATACCGCAAAGAACGGCAAAGCGACGAGAGATTTGGCTATGCGGGCGACTCCATGTTCAGCAAGATGATACGGTTTGTCAAGACAGGCGATACCGTGTCGCTCGTCTACCCTGACGTGGTATACACTGGCAACGGAACCGAAAACCTTGGACACCTCGCCACCGACATGCCACCCATCCACAAGGGATTCAAGGTCGTGGCAAAGGACAACGGAGCCGACATCATCGACATCACCGACATGATAATGGGCGACGACGAGCTGTTCTCGCTTCGTGGCGGTGCCAACGACTTGCATATCGGCGCGGCGCAAGAACTGCACAACAAGGTTGAAAGCATACGCGCGTTTCCACGCAACATCAACTTCCTCAGCCTTCGCTCCTACACTCTCGCGCGTCCGATGAAGGGCGAGGACACGAACTCGAGATGGGAAGTATCGTCGAGCTGGCTTCTCCTGCCAAAGACCCCGATGACACCACGCATAGCCGACAACAGGGTTGGATATTTCACCTATGGACTGCCTGGGCTGACCGGTGACAACAACTTTGAGCTTAGCGGAATGGCCATAAGATGGCGACTGGAACCCAAAGACGAGGACATGGAGAAATATCGCAGGGGTGAACTGGTTGAGCCGAAGAAGCCAATAGTGTATTACATATCCAAGACGGTGCCAGAATACCTGCGCCCATATTTCATCCAGGCCGTGAACAACTGGGAGCCGGCTTTCAGGAAAGCAGGATTCAAAAACGCCATACACGCCGAGATGGCGCCCGACGACTCGCTCTACGACGAGGGCGACGTGCGCTACCCATTGGTGTCGTACAAGGCATCGCCAATACCCAACGCATATGGACCCGCCGTGGTGGACCCACGCTCCGGTGAAATAATAACATCGCACATCGGCATATACCACTCCGTGCTCGACCTCATACAGAGATGGTATTTCGTGATGTGCTCACAGGTTGACCCGCGGGCGAGACAGTATCCACTCGACAAGAAGATAATAGGCAAGCTCATGGAGACCGTGTTGACCCACGAGGTGGGCCATACCCTCGGCTTGCGCCACAACTTCATAGCATCGACAATCTACGACCCGGACAGCCTGCGCGATGAAAACTTCGTGAAGGCCCACGGACTGGGAGGAAGCATAATGGACTATCAAAGGTTCAACTACATACCACAGCCCGGAGACAAGATAACCGACTACGACAACCTCCTGCCACGTATCGGAGATTACGACAGGTTCGCCATACAATGGGGCTACACTCTTGACCACACAACATCGCTCGCGAAAAACACCAAGGCCCGCAGGCAATGGGTGACGGAACAGCGCGCCAAGCACAATTGGGCAAAATACATAGAGGAAACGACACTGGGTGACCCACGAGTGCAAAGCGAGGACAGCAGCAGCGACGACATAAAGGCCAACACCTACGGCATGAAGAACCTGCAATACATAATGAATCACCTGGAAGAGTGGACCAACACGCCCGACAGCGACTGGTATCCGCTGCGCCGCCGCTACCTCTCGGTGATGAACCAGTATTGGAACTACATAGGCCATGTGATAAGATATGTGGCTGGCGTGATGGACGACAAATGCGATGACGGCGAGCACCTGTACGTGAACCAGCCCGTGTCTCTAAAAGACCAAAGAAGGGCCTTGGACTTCATCAACGAGTATATGATAAAAGACCAAAAATGGCTGTGGAGACCGGAACTGATGAAAAAGACCGGAGTGGACTGGAGCTACGACTTAAGAAACGCGTCAAAGGACCTCGCGGTAATGTTCTTGAAATATGGCAGCATAACCAACCAAAACAAGAATAAGAACACGCTCACCACAGACAGCCTTTTAAATTTCATATTCAACAATGTCTACGCTCAATACCCAGCAGGCAGGAAACTGTCCGTCCACGAGCGCATGCTCCAGCGCAACTTCCTTGCCGACCTCACGCTCAGCGCGGAAAACCTTACCACTTTCGGCACTGGCGTAGGACTGCAACTCAAGAAGATGCTTGAAAAGGTAAAGGCTTATGCCGAGCAAGGAGAAAAAGGCGCGAAAGACGACATAACGAAGGCTCACTTCGACTCGATGAAGAATTTCATCACGACATGGCAAACCGGAGACAACAAAGCACTATTGACTAAATAAAAACATGAAATACACAATACCAACACTCGTGGCGTTGATGGCACTGTCCATGCCAGCGTGCGCCCAAGGCAAACAGCAAGCAGCCAAGGCCACCGAGGCAAAGGCCGACACATTGCCTTATACATACAAGAGCTTCATGGCCCAAAAGGACGTGAAGGTGACAAAAGGACTGAACAACGCCGACGGTCTGGCTCTCAACATCTACCAGATTGGCGACAAGTATTATCTTGAGATTCCTCGCAAGGCCCTGGGCAGGGACATTCTCGCCCTCGCCATGAGCCACAGGGGCAGCAGCTACCTGTCGCCGGCATCGGGAACGTTCAAGCTAAAGGAAGGTGCCAACAAGCACTCACTGTACTTGACCTACAACCGCAGCCTTGACACTCAGGCCGACTCCACGCATGCCAAGGCCGCCAACGCCGCCATGATGGAAGCCATACACGCGAGCAACATGGAGCCAATCGACATGAGTCTCACCGTGGTGTCGAGAGGCGAGGACGGCAAGTCGTATATAGTGGACATCTCCTCAAACATCAACTCCGCGCCGGGACTGTTCGACGTGTCAAAGAACTCGTCGCTCAACCATCCCGACATGTCGCGCTCCAGGGTGTTGTCGATAGACGCCATAAGCGGAGGAGCCGTGTTCGACCTCTACCGCTCGCAGAGCGACATGGTCAACGTCACCATGACCGCACAAGCGGAACGAGCCACGACCACGCCTTTAAGATTCGTGTTGCAGATTCTGCCCAACAGGAAAGACAAGCTGAAACTGAACTGCCCGTTCTATGGCTTCAACACCTTCGAAAGGCAAGAATACGACACCAAGACGTATGTGTCGAGGCGCAGGCAATATGTGAGCCGATGGAACTTCGACGAGGGACCCATCACGGTCTATATCAACCCCATCACGCCAAAGCCATACAGAGAGAGCATAGTGAAAGCGTTTGGCGAATGGTCATCGGCCCTCAACGCCGCTGGCGTGAAGAAACCGTTTACATTCTCTTACGACGCCAAAGACGCGCAGATGAGCTATCGCCATATCTATGTAGACTGGTTCGGGGCAACCACTCCCACAAACAACGTCGTGCGCGACGCCAAGTCGGGAGAGATACTCGCGGCGAGGATAGACGTGAGCAACTGGGGCATGGATGAACTGCAGAAAAACTATTACATCACCTGCCGTAACATCGACAAGCGAATCGCAAAGGACATGAACAGCATGGGCGTGTTGCAAGACATGATACAGGCTCTTGTGGCAGGTCAGGTAGGCGAGGTGCTGGGATTGAAGCGCAACGACAACGGCTACTGCCAATTCACGCCCCAGCAACTGCGTTCCAAACAATGGCTGCAAACCAACGGCACGACATCGTCGGTAACTGGCGGGCTTACCTTCAACTACATCATACAGCCTGAAGACGGCATAGGCGCGGAAGGTCTGTTCCCAAAGGTGTCGGTCTACGACCGTGACGCCATTGCCTATCTCTATGGCAAGAGCACGAAAGTGCCTCAAGGCGAAGCCGGTTTCTACTTCCAGTACAACATGTCTGACTACAAGACAAGCTGGAAGAACCCAAAGGCTTATCTTTCGAGCGACTTCGTGGAGGCGGCACGACTCGGCATTGCACAACTCAAGCGGTTGTACAACTCGATAGACAACGACATGAAGAAGTTGCCAAGCACGCAAAACAGCATCGCACAAGAACACAACGTCATTCTCAAGACCTTGGGGCAATATCAGCAACTGATAAAGAACGCGACATCGGTAGTTGGCGACAAGAAGACCTACCCCGTGCAGCGAGGCGTAAACGAGACTCCAAACGCCTACCCAACCAAGGCCTACCAAGTCAAGGTGCTCAATTTCCTGAACAAGGAGATACTGCATGGCGTGCCGTCGTGGACCGACAATGCGGTAGCCAAACGCGTTTGCGGTGGCAACGTTGACGGCATGATGCGCGCCGTGGCGGTGGAAGCATACAAGAGCCTGCTCGACGAGGCGAAGATAAACAACCTCATCTCCGCAGAGGACGAGCTGGGCGACAAGGCTTTCAAGGCCAAGGAGCTTTTCGACTTCATAGACCATAACCTGATGTGCGACTACAAGGCCAATGAAGCCGTGCCTGAGTATGTGCGACTTATCCAAGCCAACGTGTTGCCCGACTTGGCCGAAAATGTCTTCAATACCGACATTTCCACGGCGATAAGCAATGAAGGCGCTACCATGCTGCACGCCTATTTCGTGAACCTCGCCAATAAGGTCGACGAGCTTTCAAGGACAAATGTCGACGAGAACACTCGTGAAAACTATAAGTTTATCATGATGCGCTTCAAGCGCAACTATTTTGACAAGCGACACTGATGCATAGACTGCAAATTCTCTCTGTTTTATTTTTCATTCAGACAGCCCTTGCCGCCCAAACGGCGGCAAGCGGCATTGTCTTGAGTGGCGAGACGAAGGACACCGCAAACGTAGAGCGTTACGATGACCCAAAACTCGAGCCGCTGGTAAGCAGTCTGGAGACGGTGCCTTGGTTCCATAAGAGCAAGGACCGGTTTTGGTATACGTGGCACAAGGCCAGCGGAGACACGGAATACTATGCCTGGGAGAAAGGCAAGGGCAAGTGGAAGGTGACACGCCACGGGGCTGATAGCTTAGTGGCAAACCGATGGCCGAAGATAAACCCCTACGGCACAAGCAACGACTCCGTATGGAGACTGTCGGTCGACTCTTCAAAGAACCTCGTCTTGGAGAATCTCAAGACCAAGACCACGGCAACGCTTTGCCGTGGCGTGGAACAAGACTTCCCTTTTGAGATAACCGACGTGAAGTGGTTGCGTGGCGACAAGTTCATATTGCCACGCGTTGACCATCGCGGCGTGAGGAAGTTTGGCATGATGTGGTGCGGTGCCTACAACACGCCCATGGCCTCCTCCTACGAATATGAGATTCCCGGCGACACAGTGGTGAAAACCACACATTATTATATAGGCGACTGCGAACGCGGAACCCTGCGCGAGGTTGACGTAAGAAAATGGAAATGCCAGGAGATTGTGGCGCAGAAGGCGGAAGGCGTGGACGACCGCATATATTTCTGGAGAAAGAAGAAGACGCGCGACGTGTCGCAACTGTGCAGCATTGACAGCGAAGGCAACCTCAGCGAACTCATTACCGAAAGCGCCAAGCCACGCGTCAATCCCGACATGTTCGAATGCAAGATTGCCAACAAGGGCAACGACATCTTCGTTTGGAGCGACCGCACCGGATGGGGACACATCTACCACTACGACGGCCACGGACGCTTGCTCAACCCTGTCACTTCAGGCAACTGGACGGCAGGCCGAATATGCGCCATCGACGAGAAAGCCAAACTGCTGTTCTTCTATGGCTACGGGCATGAGGCCAGGCGCAACCCTTACTACCAGCACCTGTACAAGGTCGGGTTCAACGGCAAGGGGTTGAAGCTGCTGACACCCGAAAACGCCGAGCACAAGTTGTTTGTGAGCCCCAACTGCAAAATCATCGTAGACAACTACAGCACCGTGAGCGAGGCGCCGACCATCGTCGTGAGGGACGCTAACGGCAAGAAGCTCGACATGCTGGAGAAAAGCGACGTGAGCAAGCTCTATGCCTATGGCTGGAAAGCTCCCGAGCAATTCAAGATAAAGGCGGCTGACGGCAAGACCGACCTCTACGGACTGATGTGGAAGCCTTACGACTTTGACCCTTCGAAGAAGTACCCCATCATATCGCAGGTGTATCCTGGGCCATTCACGGAAACGGTGTGGAACGACTTTACGGTGTTCGACAAATACCACAACGCCGCGCTCGCCCAACGTGGCTTCATCGTCGTGGTTTTCGGACATCGTGGCAGCAGCCCGCTACGCAGCAAGGCCTACAACACCTTTGGCTATGGCAACCTGCGCGACTATCCTCTTGCCGACGACAAGGCCGGCATTGAGCAGATAGCGGCCAAATACAGTTTCGTGGACATCAGTCGCGTGGGCATCGTCGGGCACAGTGGCGGCGCGATGATGGCGGCCGCGGCCATCATGACCTACCCTGATTTCTACAAGGCTGCCGTGGCAAGCTCTGGCAACTATGACAACACTGTCTACAACCGCATGTGGGGCGAGACTTATCAAGGCATCGCTGACGACAACGCGAGGTTTAGCGTGAAGACGGTGCAAGAGCTCGCACCACGACTAAAAGGTCACTTGATGCTCGCCACGGGCGACGTGGACCAGAACGTACATCCCATACACACGCAAAGATTGGTGGAGGCGCTTATCAATGCCAACAAGGACTTTGACCTCCTTGTCTTGCCAGGGCAGCAACACCACTACGACTTCACTCATCAAATGTATTTTGAGCGGCGCAAAAGGGACTTCTTTGAAAGGTGGCTCAAGTGACGCTGACATGGGTTAACACAGGGTGCGCTATTGCAATATGAAAACATTATTGGGAAAACGCTTGCGAATTTGAAACAATTGTGCTATTTTTGCAAAAGCAATCAAAGCCAAACAAAAAAGAACAATATTTCATCTTTCAATGTATAACTCATGAAGAAGACCCTACTCATCTTAAACATCGTCTTTGCCGCCTCATTGCGGCTGTGCGCACAAGCGCCCTTGCCCGCCAACCCCACGTTCAAGAGGGTGTTCACCTACGGCAAGGCAATAGGCACAAGCGTGCAAGACATGGCCATATCCGGCGACACCGCCATAAGCTTCACCCACGCCTTGGAGAAGGTGTATCTCTTAGACCTCACCAAGAAGAAAAAAATAGGCAAGCTGCGCATTGAGACTGACCCTAAAGTCCACTGCAATACCGTGTCGTTTGGGTCACGATACGCCCCGACCGACAAGTGGCCCCTGCTCTACGTGGCGCAATCATCAAACAGGCATACCTCCAATGTGTACCGCATGGTGGGCAAAGACTTGCAACTCGTCCAGACCATAACATGGGCTGGATACAAGAATGCCCTCACGGCCTTCGACAACGCCGACAAGAGCCACATATACGTGATAGCATGGAACGGAAAGGAAGACCGCAACCCGCGAATCTTCAAGATTGCCACACCAAGCATAAAGGAAAGCGACATCTCGATAGACCTCAGCAACGAGACCGACTATTTCTCGTTCAACTACATCAACAAGTTTGAAGTGGTACAGGGCGTGACCGTGAAAGACGGCATGATGTATCAGGTGAGGGGATTCAAGGACGGTGGCCAGCTCGCGGTGTTCGACCTGAACGCGAAAAAGCAAGTGCGCCTCATCTCCCTTCCCCTCTTGGGCATCACGGCTGAGCCAGAGGGCATAGCTTTCCAGGGCGACAAGCTATGGATATGCGACCAGCAAAGCAACATGTTCGTAATGCAATAGCACGACAGCACGACAAGAATCGCATGACACAAGTATAACCAAGGCCATACAAACCGAAAGGCCGCTCACGTGAATATCGTGGGCAGCCTTTTTGCTTATTGGCGCTGGTCAACGCCTCTCATCGTCAACGCTATGCGATGGCGACGACTGTCAACCTCCATCACCCTGACGCGCACGTGCTGGTGAAGTTTCACCACCTCGTTGGGGTCGCGCACGAACTTGTCGGCGAGTTGCGATATGTGAACAAGGCCGTCTTGATGCACGCCTACGTCAACGAAAGCTCCGAAATTGGTTATGTTGGTCACGATGCCTGGCAGTTCCATCATTGGCACGAGGTCTTCCGGGGTGTGAACGCGAGGGTCAAACTCAAAGGTCTCTGCCTGCCCGCGTGGGTCGCGCCCTGGCTTCTCCAGTTCCTTCATGATATCGGTAAGCGTGGGCAAGCCAACACTCTTGGTAACATATTTATTGACGTTCACCTTCTTGCGCAGCTCCGGGCTCTTGATCAGCTCCTCCACCGTGCATCCGCAGTCTGCCGCCATCTTCTCCACTATGGGATAACTCTCCGGGTGCACTGCCGAGGCGTCGAGCGGGTTCTTGGCGTTGGGTATGCGCAAGAAGCCTGCACACTGCTGGAAGGCCGCGGGACCAAGCCTCGGCACCTTCTTCAACTGCGCGCGCGAGGTGAAAGGACCGTTGGCCTTGCGGTAATCCACGATGTTCTGGGCAAGCACCGGACCGAGACCCGACACATAAGTGAGCAGGTTCTTCGACGCCGTGTTCACGTTCACGCCGACACCGTTGACGCAAAGCTCCACTGTCTGGTCGAGGCTATGCTTGAGCTTGCCTTGGTCAACATCGTGCTGATACTGCCCCACCCCGATGCTCTTCGGGTCAATCTTCACGAGCTCGGCAAGGGGATCCATCAGTCGGCGGCCTATCGACACGGCTCCACGCACCGTGACATCCTCGTCGGGGAACTCCTCACGCGCCACCTCGGAAGCTGAATATATGCTCGCGCCATCCTCTGACACCACATAGGTGGGGATGTCCTTGATTTGCCGCAATATGTCGGAGGTCTCGCGCGACGCCGTGCCATTGCCGCACGCTATGGCGTCCACTCGCCACTTGCGCGCCAAGTCGGTGAACTGCTCAAGTGGTGTCTGCCCGTTTCTGGCGTGGCGGTCGCCCACGGCGAACACCACGGTGTGATACAGCAAGTTGCCTTGCGCGTCAAGCACCACGACCTTGCATCCCGTGCGTATGCCAGGGTCAACGCCCATGACACGTTTCTGCCCAAGGGGCGCGGCCAGAAGCAGCTGCCTCAGGTTCTCCTTGAAGACACGTATCGCCTCATCGTCGGCCTTCTCCTTGCTCAAGGCCGCGAACTCATTCTCTATCGAAGGCTCCACAAGTCGTTTGTAACCGTCCTCCACAGCCTCAGCCACAATGGTTTGGCACGAGCCGAAGCCACGCACGTAATGGCGCTTCAGCCTTTCCACGTTGCCCTCGTCATCGCCAGTGATGCTCACCCTGAGCACGCCTTCGGCCTCGCCGCGACGCATGGCGAGAAGCCGGTGCGAGGAGCAGCGGCGCAGCTCTTCGGAGAACGCGAAATAATCGCTGTATTTCTGCGCCTTGTCGTCGTCTTTCATCTTCGCGACGACGCGCGACACTATCGTCGCCTCATGCTGGAAGTTGCGGCGCACCGTTTGCCTCGTTCCCTCGTCGAGGGATATGTCCTCGGCAATGATGTCTTGCGCGCCCTTTATGGCCTGTTCCGCGTCTTTCACGTCGCCCTTGACAAACTTCTTCGCCGCCATGTCGGGATAATGCTCCTTTTGTATGAGTATAAGCCTTGCGAGAGGCTCAAGGCCCTGCTCGCGCGCCACCTGGGCGCGTGTGCGTCGGCGCGGCTTGTATGGCATGTAGATGTCTTCTATCTCCGTGGCGTCCCACGAAGCGTCTATGCGCTGGCGCAGGTCATCGGTGAGCTTGCCCTGCGCCTCTATGGTTTTCAGGATGGTCTCCTTGCGCTTCTGCAGTTCCTTCAACTTCTCATAAAGGTCGCTCACCGCCGCCACCTGAACCTCGTTGAGGTTTCCCGTGGCTTCCTTGCGGTAACGGCTGATAAAAGGAATTGTTGCTCCGGCGTCGAGAAGGTCTATTACCGCCTCGGCTTGTTCCTGCCTGATGTTAAGGCTCTTGGAGATGAGAATGGAATATTTGTTCATTTCTTTATTATCAAATGTGTGTGAAGACGAAGGCCGTCTTTATTGCCTTATTATCTCACGCGCTTTCTCTATCATAGAATCCTTTCCGCGATTGATGTCGGTGGACGAGAGGCCCACATACACGTCGGGGTCCATACCGTCCTCGGTGCTTCGCATGTCGGTGTCGTAGATGGGGCACGCCGAGAAGCGTATGCTCCAGCCGTTTGGCAACTCGGAGGAGAACGGCAGTCCGGCACCGCCGCCTGTCCGGTCGCCAACGATGACCACCTTTGGGAAGTGGCGCATGTATTTCACGAACTCGTTGGCCGCGGAGAACACCGAACGGTTCACTATCACCACCACGGGCTTGTGCCAGCGTATGCCCTTGGCGGGCTTGAGCGTCTGCTTCTCCAAGCTGGAGAAGTCGTCGTGGCCTTTTCCCGTCTTGTGGCGCATATAGCCCACAAGCGTCTCCTTGTCGGTGAATCGGGCGGCGAGGCTTTCGGCCGAGGTCAGCATTCCGCCGCCGTTGTCGCGAAGGTCTATTATCAAGCCAAGGCAAGGCTGGAAATAAAGCAGCATGTCGTCGAGATTGCCCGAGCCAAAGGTGTTTTCAAAGGTGGACACGCGCAGATAGCCCGTGTTGTCGTCGAGAACTCGGTAGCGCATGCCGTTGGATATGCGATAGTCGGTGCCAAGATAGGCACGCACGAGCGAGTCGCTGTAGTTCTTGGGATAGTTCTCGTGGAACCCCCAATAACGACTGTAATCGAAAGACGCGAAGAGGTTCACGTGCCCGTCGCGCAACTCGGCGAGCATGTTGCCAAGCACTTCCAGTTGTTGGCCCTCGCTCATGCCATAGTTGAACCGCGGTTGGTAAACGGCGTGGATGGAGTCCCAATCCACGCCTTTCTCCTTGAAGAAACAATAATGCTCGTCCATGATGCGCCACAGGGCCTCGAAGTTGCCTTGTGGGGAGTCGTCGTACTCATCCTCCGACACGCATGCCGCGAACATGAAAGGCAGGAGCAAGAGGATAAAAATGCTAATCGCTTTTCTCATGGGTCAATACCTCCATCCTATTGTCACCGCGTGGGTGTATTGATGATACTTCAAGCTGTTGGCGCTCAACTGCCTTATGTCGTTGAGATAACCCACGGTGAATGTGGTGCGCCAGAGCCGGAAGTCGAGCAAGAGTTGTTGCTGAATCTGGAGGCCCGAGGCCGGCGAGGTGAACACCACGTTGTGGTCGTAGTTGCCACGCGTGAAAATCTCGTAGTAGCTTTGCCCGTAGTTTGGCGAGAAGGCCAAGCCCGCCACTGGCGCGGAAGCCTCATAGCGAAGGGCAAGGGGCTTGCCCTTGACGCTGAAGCGCCATATGGCCATGACCGACGGGGCAACGCTCAACGCGAGTTTCAGCTGCGCGGGATTGTTGCTGTTGCGCGTGTTGTAGATGCCTCCCAAGGTGAAGTCGCCAAGAAGTCCGAACCGCACGTTCAGCCGGGAGCGGTCCACGTTGTAATGCCAACCCAGGCGCAAGTTGTACATGGCGCCCAAGAAGGAGTTGGAGTTGCCACGCGTGCCGGCCTTCGCCACCAGGGCCTCTTGCGACACGAACGTGGACCACTTGCGCAGCCGCGTGCTGGCGGTGTCGCCACACGCCACAAGCTTGCGGTTGAGCCTCTCCTTGTTGTAGCGCAGCTCCAAGCCCGTGGCTTTTTCCTGCGAGAGATATGTGTCGAGGATGTCGACATGGCCAACGCTTATCAAGCAGGCCTTCTCTTTTTGTGCCTTGGCGCTCGCGCACGCCATGAGCAATAGCAAGGCGAGAGCGATGTGGCCGCCCACGCGAGCCTTGGGTCTTATCGTGCCGTTTGCCATCAGCATGTGTCTTGTTTATTTGCCTTTGTCGTCGAAGAGGTTCAGCTGGCCCGTTATCTCGTCTATTATCTGCTGGCGCGACTTGCCCGCGTCGGGGTCAAGGTTCTCGTCGTCGGCAGCTGACGCCTTGGCGTCGCCGTCGCCTTGCGGCTCGGGTTGCCGAAGCGGTTCCAGTTCCTCCACTTTCTCCACTTGCCAAGTGCACACGCGCTTGCCCTTGGCCTTAAAGCCCTTGACGCCCACAAAGCTCTCGGCGTCTATGTCCATCGGGGCCCTCACGCCGTCGGCTCCGCCAAACGTCACGCGGATGTTTGGATATGGAGTGTCCGTGAGGAGCAGCAAGCGGGTCTCGCTGTTGTCGCCCACATAGTTTTGCGTCATCTTCCTCGCGTCGAGCTGGAAACGCTTTAGATAGAGGTAACCGTTGTTGTCGGCATCCAATAGGAGGGCGGTCCACACCTTGTGAGGGTCGTATTTCTCTATGAGCGATATGTTGTCCTCGAAATGGTTGTTGAGGTCGAAGTCGGTGATGTAATAGTTGCCGCCACTGAGCATCACCAGCACGGCGTCGTCGTCGTTGAACTCGCCGAGATACTTGCCGTGGGCGTCGTAGTTGAGTCGCCTCACGTCGTTGTCGAACCACACCTTTCGGCCTCCGAGCGTGGAGTGTCCGTGGCTCTTCAGCGTTATGCGCTTCACCTGGCGCTTCGTCAGGATGTTGCCCCTCACCGTTCTCGCCTTGATGAGCACGTCGGAGAAGTCTTTTTCTATGAACAGCGCCTGCCGCGTGTTCACCAGGTCTGGCTCAAGCGTCACCTTTATTATCTCGGCCTCGCCGTTGGGGTTGGCGGTGAAATAGCACACGCGCGACCCCGGCTTGCCCAACGTGAGGTCGTACTCGCGATCACGGATGACCGACGTGACGTTGAACCTCTTGATGTAGTAAGGGCCTTTCTTGCCGTCGCGGTACACCACGTTGTAGATGGTGCGCGAGTCGTTTCTCTTGAACACCTGCGCCCACAACACGTTCTTGCCCACGAAAATCTTGTCGGCCACCCTTATGACCTTGTACTTTCCGTCCTTGAAGAAGATGATTATGTCGTCGATGTCGGAACAGTTGCACACGAACTCGTCTTTCTTCAGTCCCGTGCCCATGAATCCGTCCTGCCTGTTGATATACAGTTTCTCGTTGGCGTCCACCACCTTTGTCACCTCAATGGTGTCGAACGAGCGCACCTCGGTGAGGCGCGGATGATCTTTGCCGTAGGTGTCTTTCAGGTGCTTGAACCACGCCACCGTGACGTCGGTCATGTGTGCGAGGTCGTGCTCTATGCCTTTCAGCTCGGCGTTGATTTTCGCCATGAGCTTGTCGGCCTTGTCCTTGTTGTATTTCAGTATGCGCTGCATCTTTATCTCGAGCAGTCGCAAATAGTCGTCTTCGCGTATCTCGCGCAGCAGCTTCGGCTTCCACGGCGTGAACTTCTTGTCGAGGAACAGCAACACCGCCTTTTGGTCGGCGGCTTGCTCGAAGGCTTTTTCCTTGTACATGCGCTCCTCTATGAAGATGCGCTCCAGGCTGGCGAAGAAGAGTTGCTCCTCAAGCTCTCCCTTGCGTATCAGCAGCTCTTGGCGCAGAAGGCCCATGGTGCGGTCGGTGGAGTGGCGCAGCACCTGCGACACCGTAAGGAACTGCGGCTTGTCGTCCTCGATGACGCAGCAGTTGGGCGAGATGTTTATCTCGCAGTCGGTAAAGGCGTAGAGGGCGTCGATGGTCTTGTCGGGCGACACGCCAGGAGCCAGTATCACCTGTATCTCCACGTGGCGCGCCGTCATGTCGATGACCTTCCTGGCCTTTATCTTTCCCTTCTCGATGGCCTTGGTTATGGAGTCTTGCAACGATGCGGCCGTCTTGGAGTAAGGCACCTCGCTGATGACAAGCGTCTTGGAGTCGCGCTTCTCTATCTTGGCCCTGACGCGCACCACGCCACCGCGCTGCCCGTCGTTGTAGCGCGACACGTCGATGGCTCCACCCGTGGGGAAGTCGGGGTAAAGGTGGAACTCCTCTCCGCGCAGGTAGCTGATGGCGGCATCGCAAAGCTCGTTGAAGTTGTGGGGCAGCACCTTGGAAGACAAGCCCACGGCAATGCCCTCGGCGCCTTGCGCCAAGAGCAACGGGAACTTCACGGGCAGGGTCACCGGTTCCTTGTTGCGCCCGTCGTAAGAGAGCTGCCACTCCGTGGTCTTGGGGTTGAACACCGTCTCCAAGGCAAACTTCGACAGGCGCGCCTCAATGTATCGCGGCGCGGCGGCGCGGTCGCCGGTGAGGATGTTTCCCCAGTTGCCCTGGGTGTCCACGAGCAGGTCTTTCTGTCCGAGCTGCACCAAGGCGTCGCCTATAGACGCGTCGCCGTGAGGGTGAAACTTCATGGTCTCGCCCACCACGTTGGCCACCTTGTTGTATCTGCCATCGTCCATGCGCTTCATGGTGTGAAGTATGCGGCGCTGCACGGGTTTCAGGCCGTCCTCGATATGAGGCACGGCACGCTCCAGGATTACGTATGAGGCGTAATCGAGAAACCAGTTCTTGTACATGCCAGAGAGGTGATGCACGGCACTGGCGTCGAAGCGATCAGCAGGCTGATAGTCGGAATGTTGATCCTCGGCAAGCCCGTCGTCTTGGTTGGTATCGTTGTTTCTTGTCTTATCGTCGTCCATGTAGTCGTATGATTTCTTGCAAAGTTAATAATTTATCCACCAAAAACGGTAAACAACGGAAACAAAATTCACGAAAAACGCCATTGCAAGGCATGGCCATGACCGGGCGACATGTCCACGGGAATAATCGCCACAGAAAAGCATCATGATAACAAATCAGCGGGAAACGGAACACAAACGACAAAAAATCTACGCAAACACATGCAAAACCTTGTTGATTCCAACTAAGGCAATTTGACACCATGCGTCGACATTGAATTGTAAAATATTATTGCCAAAATTTAACACTTGACAACAGGGGCAAATAGAGCGGAAAAAGGGTAGCCTTCTGCCTCTTGGCAACTGCTTCGGGCGGTTTTTTGCCATTGACTGTTGCCGTTACGGTGTAATCGCGTCGCCGTTACACCGTAATGGCGACGCGATTACACCGTAACGGCGACGCGATTGCACCGTAACGGCACTGCGATTGCACCGTAACGGCAACGCGATTTTAGCATAAGAATGGCTATCGAAAACCACAGAAATCATAATATACTGATATTCAATATGTTATCAAAATAGCCCATAATCGCGTCATTTGCGACCAAGAGACAGGTCGGTTGAAAAAAATCGATTCTCAGACGACCATTTGTAAAATATTATTACCCATGATAAATGGTGCGCCGACCCAAATGGATCGCGAGAGCCCTTTGTCGCTAACATATCATTTATCCCGCCTCTTACAAGATAAGCATTGCCGTTTTTCAAGGCGAATAGGAACCATGGTCGTGTGATTAGAATTTTCCATACAGAAAGAGAGAGTTACTCGGAGTTTATTCTTAATTTTGCATCCGCTTTCAACTCTATACTTTCGCTCTCTCCCAAAAGCAACATGGCGATTTATAAGAATAAAGCGCATATATCAACAAACAAACAACAACAGACAAATGAGAACATGGATGCTTAGACTGGCTATTGTCGCGGTCTCCCCGACTTTAGCCATGCCAATGACGGCACAGCCTAAAGACTTACAAGCAAAGGTAAAGGAGGTGTTCCTTCAAAAGCTCGCCCAACAGGAAGTGGCGGCAACGAAGGGTGCCGACGATTTCAGGAAAGGCTTTTCCACCGACACCGAACTGCGACAAGACATCAAAAACAAGCAGATAGCCGACTACCGGGAAATGGTTTGGACGGCTTGGCGTGAGGCCAACCACGACTTCAAGGAAGACAAGCTAATAGCGCCACACGCCTTGAAAGCCAAAGAGCACGGCGCATGGCACCTGCCGGCCGCATTGGAGCCAAACGCCACAATGCCTTTCTATTTCGGAAGCAAGAAAGACGCACAGTCGCCCGCGCCCCTGTTCGTTTACTTGCATGGCTCTGGCCCCAAGGCGCAGGAATGGGAAGTGACATGGCAATGGGCTCAGATATTCGACGACGCGCCAAGCCTCTACTTCGTCCCGCAGATACCCAACGAGGGCGGCTACTACCGCTGGTGGCAGCTGTCGAAGCAATATGCCTGGGAGAAGCTCTTCCGCCAGGCCCTGGCCTACGGCGTGGCAGACGCCAACCGCC
>OIZS01000513.1_pt1 | contig 16067 bp, 24 predicted proteins | sample 1588641 | NCBI WGS metagenome assembly OIZS01 (sample SAMN03283240) | human gut metagenome | biome: human-associated habitat; material: feces | host: Homo sapiens | place: Peru | collected 2012
AAATAGTAAATGGTTACAAAAAGGTTACAATTTTTCCCCAAGGCTGTAATAATCTTGACAATTCAGTGTAATGAAGTAAAGGTTACAAAAGTGTTACAGAGCAAGTGAAGCACTTGTCAAGGTGATTAAAGTGTGCTATACTATAGACAATAAGAGAAAGGAGAATGCAAGCATGATAAAGCTAACCGAAGCAATGAGGAAGACGCTTGCAAATGAAGGGCGTCTCGAAACCCGCCGGTGTTTGTACCTTTATAAAGCACAGGAAAGGCGGCTGTATAAGTACAACAAGCCCGAAATGTGGAGAGCAAAAGGAACGGGCAAAGAGGCAGTTGAAATTGACTTGTCACCGTGGAGCGAAGACAGTCTTACCGATGAACAGCGGGACTATAAACAGTTTATTGAAAGTTATATCGGTGGTAGCTTTTATGAAAGGAGCAAATGACATGAAGCTTTATAACGTCTTTGTTTACAATCATCTGGGGTTGTTCGCTGACATCTATATGGTCAGGGCAGATGACCCCGTGGACGCCCGCAACGTGGCAGTTCAGCGGTTGATTGACGAAACCGGTGTCGGGCTGGATGTCTGGGAGATTGTCGATGTAATCGAAGTGAAAGGAGTGCCGCAAGCATGATTCAATACATCAAGCCCAGTTGCTGGGCATGGATTCTGGCAGACCTCAAGAGGAAGGAAGGGACAAAAGAACGGTGTATCTGGGGTGGCTACCGCTACTATATTCATCGGGTATATGAATGCACAGCAATCAGGCGTTGCCCTCAGTCTCAAGAACCTACCTTTGACGCAGACGAACTTGTCGCATACTTTGCAAAGGGGGAGTTTTAACATGGTGAAGGCGAACATTGTACGGCGCTCTGTTGATGTACCAGCTCCTTATCTTCCAGCTGGCACTTTCTTCCGGTACAAGAATGAAACCCGGGAGTCGTCCCACGGGTTGTTGTTGAAGGTGGACACGACGGATAGAGCGGTCAATCTGTATACCGGTACGATTGTTCCGGTTCTTGATGCTCCGTATGAGGTCATTCGGGACATCGAAATAAAGGGGTGGGTATAATGAAAAACGACATCGACATCAAGACACTCGCCTATATGTACGGCGTTTCCGATATGCACACTCTGTTAACAGTGGTGCGTGAAGACTTAACCCCTATGTGGGCGGCGGCTGGTACGTTCCGGCACATAGCGAAAACATACCCCGATTGTCCGCTTGTTAGTTGGGGATATTCCGTGGAAGACGGCAAGGGGTATATTTCATTGGTAGGTAAGGGGTGGTAAGTATGAAGATGAATCAGTGGTATTTGTACGAACAGGAAGAGGATAGCACAGACCGCTTTCACCGTCACGTCATGGAGTGGGTCGAGATTCTGGGCTTGCTCCTGTCTCTGGTCTGGGGCGTCGTTGGTCTGGTGTTCTTCATTCAGCTCATGGAGACGTTAGGGGGTTTGTTCTGATGGTCATTTTCATGTACGGGTACGGACAGCCGAAGAAGGGGCAGTTCAAACGCCCTGTCTACGCGGGTGCAGTTCGGGTAAAGGATGGTGTTGAACTCGACCTTGCATTATATATGCTTTACTCCTGCATGAAGGTTAAAGGGCAGTCACCCACGATGACCTACACGAAAAACGGCATTCGATTCACATACATGGCAGAGAGGTAAACACCATGAAGAAAGCAAAGACCGACACAGGGCTTATCAAGAAAGCCCCCGACGCAAGGGCGCGGACGTCCAAGAAGACAGGGGAAAAGGCCCTGAGTGCAAAGAAGACGAAAGCAAGGAATGCGAAGACGACAGAAGCAAAGGACGCCAAAACCACAGAAGCAAAGAAACCACGGAAGCAGGGCGGCAAGGGTCGCCCATTTCAGGCGCATAGTTGGCCCACATACGCACCCGGCAATAAAGCCCCGCGCAGTTACTCCGAAGAAGAGTTGAAGGGCATTGTGAAGAAAGCCGCCAAGGCGGCAAATACTCGCTTGCGCACCCTTGAGAAGAAAGGACTCGCAGACAAAGCCCCCGCTTATAAGTCTATTTCGGGCATATTGAAAATGGAGCGCCCCCGTTTCAAAGAATCCACGGCGAAGATGTCAAAGGAAGAGCTTACCAAAGAATTTCTCAAGCTCCGGGAGTTTATGGGAATGAAAACATCAACCATGACCGGGTATAAAGAATGGAATGAAAATAAGGTGCAGGCCGCGCGGGATATGGGATTCACAGGAACGCCCGAAGAGCTTGCGTATTTGTTTAATCGGTATATGACAGAGAAAAATGAAGCGTTGTTTGGGTCAGATATTATTTATCAAGCGATAGTTTCAAACAACATTAACAAGTTAGAATTAGAACAAATCGGCAAGGATTATCAAGCAAATCTCGAAAAAGATATTTCACAGGGAGAACGGCTGTTGCAACTGTATAGAGCACGACAGGGGATAAAATAATGCGATTCAGTCAAGATATTAACGTGTGCGAGACGGCAGAAGAATTTCTTTCCCGTGTTGCTATGCCGTATGAAGTGCACAGCAACAATAAGACTTATTTAGACGTTACTTGCACGTTTGATATTGAGACGACGAACAGCGACATAGACGGCTTTGCATACAGTTTCCAAACGTGTATTGATGGCGTGGTAGTCGTTCCCCGATACTTTGAGGACTGGGCAGAGATTATTGAAGCGCTCTGTGATAAGTGGCGCGTGACGGACAAAAGAAAACTGGTTTTATACGTCCACAATCTGGGCTATGAGTTTACCTATTTGATTCAGCTTTTAACGCTTCGCTGGGGTGACTGTAAGGCCCTTTATACGAAGAGCCGTCACCCCCTTACTCTTGAGTTTTCAAACGGCATTGAGTTCCGGGATTCTCTCAAGCTCTTTCAGAAGTCTCTTGCAAGAGCCACAGAGGGGTGCAAGCACGAAAAGTTGAAGGGCGATTTAGATTATACCGTTTATCGCACTCCCGATACTCCCCTTGATGATAAAGAGTTTGCCTATTGCGTCAATGATGTCTTGGGACTGTATGAAGCAATAGAACGGATGAAGAAAGAGCGCGGCTTTAGTGCGGCAAACATCCCCATTTCAAATACAGCTTTAGTGAAGCAGGAAGTCATGAAAAGTGTGGGCAAAGACAAGCGTTTCCCCGTCGTGAAGAAAAAACTCGCCCTGTCGAAAGCTCAGACCTTTCTTGCATATAAGGCAATGGCAGGCGGCGACACACACGGCGCACGGTGGAAAGCTGGGTACACCTTCAAGAATTGCAATTCCTACGACTTCAAGAGCGCCCACCCGTCACAACAACTTTTGTGGAAGTTTCCGATGGGTGAGCCGTTTGACCTTCCCGATAATGTAGAAATAGGCTTTGCCGATTCACTTATAGAGGACGGTTTCGGCTGGGTGGGCCTGCTCCGGTTTGAGAATTTGAGTGTAAAGGATGAATGCCCAGACCCCTGCATAAGCGTCAGCAAGTTTCACAGTGCGTCGAAGTTCACGGACGACGACACGGACAACGGGCGTATTTTACGGGTGGAGTGGTGTGAAGTCTATTGCGATTCAAACGACTGGCAGAGAATCAAAGAAGGATATGATTTTGACTCAGTAGTAGTTATGAAAGCGTTTGCTTTTCGCTTGGCTTATCTACCTGATTCATTCCGCAAAACGATTTTCGAGAAGTTCAAAATCAAAGAAACCATGAAAGGAAGTCCCGATTATATGTTCTCCAAAATCTGCGTGAACACGATTTTTGGAGCTACCGCACAGAAACAAATTCGGGATGAATATACTGCCGAAATTAAAGACGCTATAGAATGGGAAAAAACCAGATGGGAAGATAATCTTGATAACATGGATGATAAAGAAGTTATAGCGGCCCAGTTGGGCAAATCCCGGAACGGGCTTGGAACAAACAAGAATTTTCCTTTTCTCTGGGGTCTGTGGACAGCCAGCTTGACCCGCCTCAAGCTGTGGCGGCTGTTAAAGATTGTGGGCTGGGACAGGGTCATATACTGGGACACGGATTCTTGCAAATTTGAGGGCGAGAAAGTCCCGGCAGTTGATGAGTACAATGAAGAAATCAAGCGGCAGTGCATCGCCCGAAAGTGCGTTGTGCAGAAGGACAACGGCAAGTGCGTTTATATCGGGGTAGCCGAAGACGAACACCCACAGGCCGATTATGGTTATATGGAGTTTCGTTTTCTCCATGCGAAGTGTTACGCCGCGCGGAACTGTGACGGGGTTCTAGAAAGCACCATTGCAGGCGTCGGCAAAAAAGAAGGTGTTGCCGCCCTCAAAAATGATATTGACAACTTGAATGATTTTCTTGTAATCGCGGATACTGGGGCGCAGTTACTCACCTATCACGACGCCCCCGCCCACGTCCGTACCGATTTTGCAAAACCCACCATGTCAGCGTCGTGGATAGTCATGTCTACAAAAAGTTACGCAATAGGTGGAGCAACACCCGAAGACATTGACATAGAAAGACTGGGATAAAGAAAAGCCCCCGCCAAAGCGGGGGCTTTGTTATTGTGTCAGGCGGTCGGACCGTCAGCGGCAGGAACGTCACCAGCAGTGGTGTAATTGTCGGCATTGTTCCGGTACACGACAACATAGAAAGGAGAATCGGGGGTGAAGTTGCTACCCAGCCGGGCAAGGACGCCGGACGCATTGTTGATGTTGCCGGTCGTCACCCAGTTCGGCACGGTGACTTCTGTGCCGTCGGCCTTATACAGATGAAGTTTGCCTTTGGTCGTATCGACATTAACGCCCGGTCGGTCTTTGTAAGAAAAGACAGGATAGGGGAAGAGGCCGAAAAGGCTCCACACGTTCGGCGCGTCTGCCGTATGAGTAGGAACGCCCAGAGCAATGGAAGAGGCCGCGTTGTTATAGTCGCTGGTTTTAAGGGGAATACGAGTGGCGTCCTGCTTATCAACATACACCTTGGTGGCGTAGCCGGACACGTCCGGGATGTCGGTCTTGTTGGCCTTGTCAGTCTGTAAGCTGGCAATGTCTCCCGCGTGTTCGGTCAACTCACTTTCCATAGAGGAAACGCACTGGGTAATAGTCTGGTTGGGGTGCGTCGTCGCCCAGTCACCCACAACATCGTCCTGCCGCTTCTGGTCGGCGGCGAACTCCTGCTTGGTCACATGGTCGGCGCTTGCGGTTTTGAGGGCCGCAATTTCGCCGTCCTGTGCCGCGTCTTTGGCGTCGATACGCGCAATGGTTTTTGCGTACTCCTTCGGGTCGATAAGTTCAAGGTGCTCCACTTTGTCATCGACGGCGGCAATGGCAGTATCCTGAGCGGTGTTCTTTGCCTTGAGGTCGGCAATGTCCTGTTTGTTGGTATCGTTGTCCGTCTCAAGGGCAGAGATACGGCGCTCATGGTCGGACAGCTCATCGGAGTGCCGGGCCAGCTCCTGCGCGTTTGCCGCGATAAGCTTACCGTTTGCCAGCTCTGCCGCTTTAGCGCGGTTCGTCTCAGCGGTTAGGGCGGTATTGGTGGCGTCGGTCTTGGTATCGAGAGCGTCAAGCCGCCCTTCGGCAGTCGTGGCGCGTCCTTCCAGAGCGTCGAGCCGCCCGTCCTGCTTCACGTCCTTCTGCTGGATGTGGGCAATAGCGTCCGCGTTCTGGGCAATTTTGGCCTCATCTTCGGTCAGGTCTGCCCGGAGTCCGTCGGTAACAGAGGTGAGCCGTTCGATAGCCGTATGGTTATCGGTGACTTCCTTATGAATGACGGAAAGCTGTGCGGCGTGGTCTTTGAGCTGTTCCGCGTGCTTTGCCAGCTCCTTGGAGTTGACAGCGATGCTTGCGGCGTTGTCCTGAATGTTCTTGGTGTTCCGTGCAATGTCCTGCGTGTTCTGGGTCAGGGTCGCGGCCTGTGCATCGTTGACCGTCTCGATGGCAGAAAGCCGTGCATCCTGCTCCCGGTCTTTCGCCTGAATGGCAGAAATGTCCGTGTCGTTGGAAGAAATCTGCCGCTGAAGGTCAGCGTCCTTCGCTTCGAGTGCGGCAATGTCCTTGACCGTCTGGGCCTGCCCGGCCTGAAGGTCAGAGATAGCCGCGTCAGCGTTGTTCACGCGCTCTGCGAGAGCGTCCACCCGGGCGACAGTGGACGCAACAGAGTTTTTCATCTCTGCGTTATCCTTGTCATACTGAGTGATTTTCTCCCGGAACTCCTTGTTATCAGATGCAAACCCCGTCACCTGCTGGGACAGGTCTTTCACCTGATTTTTGTACTCTTCGACCTGTGCATTATATGCACCGGTGAGCGCCCAGTACCGCGTATTCTTAATGTCAATGCCGGGCGGCACGGGACACTTCGAAGTATAGGACTCGCCCTTATAGGTGACGATAGTCAAGGACTCATAGCCCCGTTCCGTGTCCCACTCGATGGGGTCAGCGAACTTCGGGACGTAACGCGCCCCGACGTACTGGGACGGCCCGCAGCCCGGGGGCGGGGGCGGCGTCGGACGCGGCGGGCGCGGGGGGCAACAGGGGTCAGGACGGCAGGGATGACACTCACCGCCCGGCGCGTAAGGCGCGGGTTCGATGGGAAACGGATGACAATTCTTATCATGTGCCATATTGATAAAGCTCCTTCCTTAGTAATACTTGATGATGAGGTGGCCGTACTCCGGTTCGGTAATGTCCGCACCGGTATCGAAGGTGAGCCACTTCCAGTTAGCAGGGACATAAGCGCAGAAGCGCCCGGAGTCGGTCAGCCCGAACCACACGAAATGCACCATTTCGTTGACCATTGCAGGAAGGTTCTTGTCGGCCCACTCGATGAATCGCCCGTCTTCAAAGTCCCCGCTGTTGAGACGGTCGTTAATACAGTGCTGTGCATCGGTCAGGGCTTTCGTGGCCTGATTCAGAGCGGCAATATTGCCGCTGTTCGAGTCCAGCCCTTTCGAGAGCTGTTCAACAAATGCCTGCAAGCTCTGAATCTGGCCTACCATCCATCTCAAATCATACTGGAAAGGGTCGCCCGGGGTGGCGAACGGGGGGTACATATTGCAGTTCATTACTTCTCCTTTCTGCCGATGAGGCTTTCCAGATAGTTGTCGGCGGCAATAGCCTCTTTGGTAAAGCTGTTGTTCTCCCACCATGCCCAGATAGCCGCGCCCACGGTCATACCGGTGGATATGAGCTGTTCAAGCCGTGCATCATCCACGGGAATGGGGCTGTGTCCGGTCGCAGAAAGAATCTGGTTTGCAAGAACCAGAATCAGCACGGCGGTACGGGTCATAGTAGCAACCTTAATTTTATTCATGCATTCACCCCCTTTCTTAGATACTGAACTTCACGTTCAAGGTCTTCTATTCTGTGGTTTGCAACTTTAAGTTGCTCTTCCAGTACAGGAACTCTCGAAATTAGGGTATTGTGTTCCCTGACTTCCCGTGTAAGTTCGTCTAACTTGGTATCGGTGACGGCCTGAGATTTGCTGTTGGCAATGAGCACACCCGTCAAGGTGATGATTCCTGTTATTACGGCGGTTATCACTTCATTCATATTCTAGCACCCCCGTCAATAACAGTCAAGGCAGAAAGCACGGTGGAAGTCGTCAGCGATTTTAGCGTAAATATCGAACAGAACAACGGCCCTTTCTGCTTCAATCATCTGTTGGGTAGTCGTGACGCCGATGTTGCCCGACTTGCTGTATTCATGAGTCACGGTGACGGTGGTGTTCTCCTTTCCCGTCTCAAGAGATACGGCGTGTTCGTTGTGCTTGTTGTCCTTCAAAGACTCGTCCCGGGTACGGTCGTCGTACTGGTTTTTCTTGACGCTTCCGCCCTTGGTAGTTCCCTTGTCGGCGTGTTGGTCTTTCGAAATGCTTTCTGCGCGGGTATCGTCAACTGTGCCGTCAGACGCCGCCGAATGGGTATCGCCGTGGGTGTCAGATGTGGACAAATCCCGGGAAGTTTCAAAAGCATGGTTTTCGGTGTTCTGGGTCGTGTCTTGGTCAGTGGTCACGCCCTGCGTGAAGTCGGTGTTCTGGGTCGTGTCTTCGTGCTCTGTCCAGTTGGTTTTCTTGGTTTCGTCCGAATGGCCCTTCTCATCGGTGACGGTGTGGCTGGTGTTGTCGGGCTGATATGTTGCTTCGTTTTCAGCAGACAGTTTGTTTTCGGTATCGCTGACGGTGTTTTTGGTCGTGTCGATTGTGTCCGTCATGGTTTCGTCGTGCTTCGTGTCCCGTGTCCCCACAACACCAGTATGAGAAGTAGTATCCACCTGACTGTCAAGCGTACCCACAATATCTTCGGTGAAGTCCCGGGTCTTCTCGCCCTCTGCCGTCGAAAGGTTTTTGTCGTGATAATGTCCATCTTCTTTGTTCCACCCGTCATGCACGGTTTTGCTGTGCTGGGTGGCGTCGTTGGTTTTCCAGCCGTCGGCGGCGGTATCTTCATGATAAGCCCCGTCCTCAGTGTTCCACCCGCTTTTTGTGCTGTTGGCAGACGCGGTATCTGTTGCCCCGCCGTGGCTGTGGGCGTCGCTCTGGGTGCTGGTATCCCGGTCGGTGGTCGTGGTATCGGTGCTTCGTTCGCTCATCTCAGTGTTCCAAATGGGATTATAGGAAAGCTGTGTGGTAGCGTACAATTTTGCCCAGATAGGACAGAGCCGTTTCGACCACCAGTAAAGCTCGCCCTTCATATAAAAAGGGTCGGGGTGGTACAGCGGGGCGAGTCCATGCAAGTGGCGAATAGTCGAAATCGCTTGCATTTTATCCAGCCCCACGGGCAACACCATATTTGCAAAAAGGTCGGGGTCGTACATCAACAGCGCCTCAAGGTTTGCACCGCTGTCCAGCTCATTCACCAGTGTTCCGTAATAAACGGGCATTGTCTTCACTCCCTTCTGTGTCCTGCTTCGGTTCGTTAATTTTGAAAGTAATGTTCAGACCGTACATTTTGTTCACTTCATCAAGGGACTTTTCAAGGCAAATTCTCCACACTTCACGGCGGTTGAATGTCTCAGCGTCTGCGCTTTCGCTTTCGTTTACGTTCATACGCTCCTTCTTGTCGGGCTGGACTTTGATTCCAAGTTCCCGGTAGAAGTCCATCAAAATAGTCCGTCTGAACTCCATGAGTTCGGGGAGAATGAAGTTCTTTGACAAATCACGGTCAATTTGCATGATGGGCAGTTCATAAGCCCCGCCCTCTCCGGTCTTGCCGTCAAGGGGGCGCTTCAAATCGGGATTGAGAATGATTGCAGGCTCACCGTTTGCCAGCCGTTGAAACATTGCTTCAAGGCTCTTCTTCTGTTTGTCGTCTTTGGCAAAAGCGCCGTATGCAAAACGGGCATTCAAGGCGCTCTGCCGAATGGCAACTTCTGCGTGTTGCATCTCAACGGCGTACTTGGTAATAATATCCCAGATACCCCGATAATCAGGGGTGAGCTTGATAACGCCGCACTCAGTACCTATTTCAAGGGGGCGGTTGAACTGGAAGAACTGGGTGGAAATGGTCATTGCGCGGGGCTGATACTGTAAGCCGTACCCCGAAGGATACCCGGGCTGTACCACCATACCATACTTCTTTGTATTGAACACAACCGCGTATCCCATTCGGAACAGCTGGTACATGAATGCATCATAGTCCCAGCCGATTTGACCGGGCGCGGCCTCTGGAAGGCCGTCAAACTCGATGATTGAGCTGCATCTCTGGAAGAAGGAACGCTCCCAATAATTGAGGGCGTCATTGGAAATGCTTTTGATAAATGTTCCACATGGAACACCACCGTCAAAGAATCCGTTATAACACTGATACATTGTATTCACCTCACTCGATAAAAACGCCGCTGTCCATAGCGCGGTTGATATATGCTATTTCGTCCGGCATTGCTCCTTCTGGCTGGCAGGAGAATCCACGGGTCTTACAGTATCCAGAAACAGGCGTTGCCACCTTCATAACAGGATACCCATACAGGCCCTGATAGCCTGCATCGTCAATAGGGGGATAATACAGAAGCGTCAACCGCGCTTCGGTGGGTAACAGCGTCTGTGACGCGCCTGCCGTAAAGCCCACGCTCTGGGTAATAGGGGTGATTGTCTGCCGGAGTCCTTCGGCGGCTGTTGCCGCGCCTTGCATAGCCGTCTGAACGCCGCTTGCCTTGCCGATGAGTCCCGGGGTCAGAATTGCCGCCCCAACACCCCCGCCGAACTCCATTGCACCGCCCACAATGGTGGACGATCCACCCATTGCCTTTATGGGGTCAATGTTGCTTGCGCCGATTCCATAGGGGCTTGAGATATTCGTACTTCCCACGAACGCGGTGTAGTCTCCTGCTGTTACTCTCACAGTAACAGAACCGTCTATCAAAGTCAAGCACCACTCAATATCTACGGTCAGAGCGTTGTTACACTGGTCAACCGGAATGCCTACAACGCCGATATTCGGAACGTAAACTTGAATCTGACAGTTCATCCGCTTCCAGTCCTCAGCGGGCCACGGAATGGGAATGGCTGTTGTTACCTTCCTGTTATCCTTCATGGAGACGATACGGCCCGTGACTGCCGTATCAAAGCCGCCCAGAGTGATGGAACTTTGACGCCCTGCCCCGTACCGTTCAAAGTTTATCGGTAGCCAGTAACAGGAACGGATATTTTCAACTGCCGAAGAGCCGAAAACAAACTTGTTCATGAACTCCGGGAGTGCAATCTTCCAGTCAACCATAACTTTGGTTTTTGCTTCCCATAAAGCGGAAAGGGCTGTTAAAAGCGTGTTCATGGTCGTCTGATTTACGGCATAAGTGGCAAGTCCACCCTTGCCCACACAGGACAGCATATAAACGCCCGTATCGGGGTCTAAATTGCCGTCCGTAATGTCGAGAGCCACGGTTGAAACCGTCGGACGTCTTGCGACGTTCTGCCGCGCGTCCTGCAAACGGAACTGTGCGCCGCTTGCGTCACTGTTGAAACCGTACTCGATAAACGTCTTGGTTTTGAGTATTGCTTCCCGGTAAGTCGCAAGGGGGTCAATACTCAAACTGATTTGCCAGATGTTCGCCCGAAGGGTGGTAATATCGTCTATCCAGTAAAACGACTTGGTTTCTTCACAATGACAGTAGTTCCATTGCGGCGAAATATTTATGGAATTGATTGTACAGTAGATAACAGGGTGTTCCATGCTGGTGGGTTTCTTAAAATCACATCGCTCCAAATCCTTCAAAACCCCATAGTCAAAAGCCTTGGTTGAATTGAGCCGCTTCTCGACGTTCCCAAAATGGAAATGATAACCATGCTCAACACTGGGTTCGGGGACAGCTCCATTGAATGTGCCTGCCATTCAATCACCTCTTTCTATAAAAATACGCCCCGCCCCAGAGGGGGCGGGGCGTTCAGTCGTTACGGGCCGGGCGTAACAGGGTCTGCCATATAATAAAGGATGGCGTTTTCCGTGGGGTCGAGAGTGTAGTTCATCTTCCAGTGATGCTCAATGTTCCAGTACTCGCCACGGGTGTTAAAGGGAGTCGTCCACACGTTATCTTTGAAGTAGGTCGTCGCCATCGCACGTTTATCGTACAGCAGGCCCACCACATAGTCGAGCTGAACGGGCTTACCCTGCTCAGCCTCAGCGGTGGTCACGTTGAACTGAGCGGGGATAATGTTGATAGCAGAACGATTGTTGATGTTCTGCCAGAACGTGACGCCCTCATAGTTGCCGAAGGACAGATAGCCCGGGCCGAAGATAGCGGGATATACCCACGCTTTTGCGTCGTTAATGAGGGGCTGATACAGTAGAAGTTTCTGTTCACTCTTGGGAGTGTGCCGGAACAGATGCAGGGTGTTCCCCTTGTCATCGGTGCAAAGGGGTGTCAGGTGGAACAGTTCGGTGGACTCTTCCAGAAGCGCCGTGTCCGTTTCCAGACGACTCACAAAGAAGGAAAGAAATTCCTGCAAATGGGTAGTCAAAAGTTCGTGAGTCGTGTAAGCGGTATTCCGGGCCACGTTGAAAGCCTCAGTAAGATTGACCTTACTGCCCGGTTTGCCGGTGTTGTAGATAGCGCCCATATAGTTCATGACACACAGGCGGTTTTCCATCTCCTTCCAGCGGGCGACGTCGTTCTGAATCTCGACAGCCATACCCTGCATGAAAGCGGAGAACTCCGACTCAGACTGAAATGCCGTGTTGAGCTGGTCAAGGAAACGGGTGTACGTCTGGTTCAGAGTCTTTTGGTCGCCGTACCACAGTTCGAGCGGGTAACGCTTCTTGATTTTGTACATATCAAGGCTGTTACCGTCCACCAGAGTATCGGGGTTCTGCTGGGTGTTTACAAAGTCGGTCTGTTCGAACTCGCCTGCGAAGAAGGCGATTTTCCGCATGAACAGCCCCCAATCTTGCCGACTCACTTCAATAGAAGTGAAGCGGCCCGTATACGCGCGACTGTCAATGACAGTGCGGGCCACCATGTTGGAAAGGGCCTGCAACGTCCCTTCTTTGCTGGCCGAAAGGCACATCTGACCGACGTTAATGAAAGACGAAGTATCCACAGCGGTGATAGTCCGCTGGCCCGTGACGTCCTGCAAGACGGCATTGACGATGGTGTAAACGTCCTTCGGACGGAACACGTCAGCCTTTGCAAGGGTGGGCATATTGTTCTTTGATTTTGCCACGGTTTACACCCCCTTCGAGAAGTCCGGCGCGGCGTCCGGTGTTGCGGGCGTAATAGCCGCCCTGATGATGTCATCGACCGACACGGCGTCGGCGGTATTGTCGCTCAGACTCCCCGCAGTGGGGGTCGCCAGAGTGTCCAGCCGCGCGGTGAGTGCGGCGATACTCTGGGCCATAGCGCCCCAGTCCGGTGCAGACGGGGCGGCAGGCGAACTTGCAGAAGCAGTAACATTTGTTGCAACGTCACCGGGCAAGGGGGGCGCACCCGTCAGCGGTGCGGCCTTGGGAGTAGTGGGGACGGGTGCGGTGTTACTGCCAAGCAGGGCGGCTATGTCAGCCTTGGAGTAACCAGCACGGGCCAGCATAAGAACGTCATCGAGTTTCATTTAGTAAGCTCCTTTCCAACGGCTCTTGCCGTTTCTGACATCCACATGAGCGAATGTATGATAGATTCCGATACCCCCAGACGCCCCCAAGAAGCATTCTGCATACTGGGCTACTTTCTCCGGGCTGACTCCTTCAATCCAGATGTCAGCCGCCTTGCCTTCGCAATGCTGAGACTTCGGAGAAGCGTTTTTGATAGTTCGGTTGTACTCCTTGGAACGGTATCCGCTGTTAATGTGTACCGGCTTGCCGGTCAGGCGTCGAATGTTTTCCAAGAGGTCAACCAAACGGGGGTCGATGATGACAGTATCACAGGGGTCTTTCCTGCTGTGGAACTCCTTCACTTTGAAGTGAGGGGAAACAAACGTGTTTGCGTCTGTCCTATATGAGTACGAAAGCATTTGCTTCGCTCCTTTCTATGATAACGGGGGTATGCAAGATAAGAATGCAACTCCACGCCCTTCCGGGGCGCTTATCTTTTGGAGTCCCCCGCACCTTTATAATAGCACTTACTCTTCCTTCATGTCAAGATATTCTCTTATTTTGATAAGGGCCGGAACGTCGGCACACCAAACTTGACCCAAAACAAACATCAAACCAAAGTAGGGATGAGCCAGCCGGAACGTGTTGCGCCCGGCCTGTGTGTCGGGGTATACTTCATGGGACTGGTGAGGGGAACTGCAAAGATAATAGTGCGCGTCATCGTATTTGTAACAATACAAATCCCCCACTTTGAACCCCGGTTTCATGCCGCGCAAGCTCATCGGATGAACGGCTTCAAGATTGTTGTAACTGAATTTGTTTTCCATTGCCATTTGATAGAACTTTGAATCCTTGTTTTTCATCATGTGCTTCATGAATGCTGTTTGAGCGCGTTTCTCACTGACTTGCTGAGACTTCGGCATACAGAGGAAAACGCCGCTATCTGTGAGCGTCCACTCCTTGCCCGTCCTTGCCATTTTCGCAATCTCATCCACAACGCCCAGTTCAACCAGCACCGGGGACGTAATGTCAAAGGCGTTTGCAAGTAGCCACATTCTCAGCGGGGGTTTGCCCTCAAGTTCCCTGTTGCCGTTTATGGTGACATAGGCATTCAAAAGAGCGTCGCCCTCTGCCTTGCGTTTAACCACGATTTTTTCCGGGATGAACTCATCATACACGACATCATGAAAGGCAGAGCCATTAAAGCCGCGAATGTTCGCAATGCTGGGAAGGGTCATCCCTATGCCGTATTTCTTGATGCAGTCTTTGGGCTTTCCGTCTTCATACTCATACTGTCCGATAGTGTATGTCACTTTGCCGCTCTTCACAATGTCCACGTCAAACCCTTCATTCTTGAGGGGTAAGAAGGGGTTTAATTGCGGGTCAGATGTGATTGCGTCAAACTCTGTGGTGGTGCGACGCAGATACAAAAATGGCTTGTCATTTGTCAGCTCATACAACAGTGTGCCGTAGGTTTTGCCCACTTGCCGTTTACCTATTATAATGTTACACCATGCCCCTAACAAAGAAACGGCTGGGATATTCACCCAGCCGTCTTTTGTATAGAGGTCAAGCGTAACTTCTCTGTTACGCTTTCCCATTGTCACACCTCATGCCGGGTCTTCCAGTCCACCGGGTCGCCTGCCTGCGTCGCATGGTTGATAACAGCTTGTGCGATTTTGTCCTCATCGGCACTGTCCAGCCAAATCCCGACGGCGTCCACCCAACGGTCACTCTTGTTGCTCTTGTTCTGAGGGGGGCTGACGAACGCGCCGTTCTTGCCGTCGATGACCTTCATATTGTACAGGGCAAGGCCGGGAAGGTTGAGGGTGAATGCAATCACCTTGTCACTGAGGAAACGACAGCCGCTGACGGTCGCCCCCTTGATGTTCAGCTTGGGGCGGTCGTCATACTCAGGGGCGGCAACGGTCGAACGATTCTTGTTGAAAGTAGCCATAACATAGTCTCCTTATTACAGTTTCTGGGCGGCGTGAATCACGTCCAGCTTGTCGATGATAGTATACAGCAGTTCGTTTGTTTTGGCCTGTGCGTTGAACATCTTCGTCAGAAGGTCAACGATTGCGGCCAGTTTGTTGTTGATGTCCTGCATGGTTCTGTACCCCCTTCAACCGAAAATCCACCGACTGAGGAACTGCTTCCCCACGGGGTCGGCGTTTGCCGGGTACAGCGCAGAGGGCTTGAGGTGGTCGTTGTACACGGTGGCGATAAGATGGTTCTGAGCTTTAAGCTCTGCTTCCATCTGGGTCATGCTCTTGTTCTCGTGACAACAGGGATTCCACGCGGGACTATACGGAAAGCCATGTCTTGCGCCCTCTTCGAACGCCGTGATGGGAACGGGGTCAAAACGGCCCACACCAGACACGATGTTCGAAAGGTTCTCGTCCTTGTCGTACACCAGCCCATAGATGTTCTGGGCCGCGTCCTCATAGAACAGGACAAAGGACACGTTTGCCGGAACACAGCAACCGGCAGTGCAAGTATCAGGCATTGTCTACCTCTTCTTTCTGGGCGGCGTCCGGCTCTTCGTCGTCCGGTTTCTCGCCCGTCTCTTCCAGCTGGCTGTGCAGGTCGTTCCATGCGAAGTCTGCAGGGACGGCGGCACACATCTCAGAAAGGATGTTCGGATAGGTCACATCGAGAGCGTCCATTTCAAAGACTTTCGTTCCGGCCTTGCTGGCTACGACTTTGAACCCGTCCAGCTTGGCGCACTCAGTACAAGTTCGAATGTTGTGCGCTTCGATGAAAAGAAGGTCAAACACCTTCTTAGCCTTAACAGCAGTGAGCAGAACATACTTGATAGAACATTTCATGAGGTCTTATCTCCTTTGTAGTCGTGGGTGGATGTTCGGTATTTGAAACGCTGTTGTGTTTCATGGTTTTATTATACTCTACTCAAGGCCGTTTGACAACAGTTTTGACCGGCTTATTTTGTAAACATTTTATGAACGGTTTTTCCGCTTGTATCCATCTCTGTAACACTTTTGTAACCTTTACTTCATTACACTGAATTGTCAAGATTATTACAGCCTTGGGGAAAAATTGTAACCTTTTTGTAACCATTTACTATTT
>OIZS01000525.1_pt1 | contig 15790 bp, 14 predicted proteins | sample 1588641 | NCBI WGS metagenome assembly OIZS01 (sample SAMN03283240) | human gut metagenome | biome: human-associated habitat; material: feces | host: Homo sapiens | place: Peru | collected 2012
ATCCATAAATGGACACACAACGAGTTTAATATTTTTATATTGGGTGTTTTGACACGCCCTCTCAATATGAATATATTAACAATAATCTTTTGGATTAAATGTCAAATCATGATTACATTCCCACGCCAGCAGCTCCTGCGATCCATTCGTAAACGGCGGAGCAAACGCCGAAGGCCACCACGCCAAGCGTGCAAATGGCCAAGGCCAGCTTCGTGCTTGTGGCGCTCTTGAAGGTAGGCAGAGGATTGTCGTTAGGCTTGATGAACATGGCCTTGACGATGAGCAAATAGTAGTAAAGGCTTATCACGGTGTTTACCAAGGCGATGAACACCACCGCATAGGTCAACGCGCCAATGGTCGTGGTCACTTGAGCGCCGTCGGCTGCCGCCATGAAGGCGAAGAACTTAGAGAACATGCCTGCGAATGGAGGTATGCCGCCAAGCGAGAACAACGCGAGCGTCATGATAAAGCTCAAGCGGGGGTTGGTCTTGTAGAAGCCGTTGTAGCTGTCCATGTCGACGGTGCCTTGATGCTCCTCTACAGAAGAGATGATGGCGAAGACGGCAAGGTTGGCTACAACATAGATAAGCACGTAATAGCTCAATGCCGCAACGCTCAAAGCCGTGTTGCCAATGATGGCAAGCACGATGTATCCGGCTTGTGAGATTGAGGAGAACGCCATGAAGCGCTTGAGGTTCTTCTGATGGATGGCGAACAGGTTGGCTATGGTGATGGAGAGCACTACGACGACCATCAACATGTAGCGCCAATATTCCACCATAGGAGCGAAGACCTTCATCAGGATAGCGCAAAGCGCGAATGCCGCGGCGCCCTTGGAAACCACTGAGAGGTAACCGGTGACGGCTGTAGGCGCGCCCTGGTAGGTGTCGGCTGTCCAGAAGTGGAACGGAACCAAGGAAATCTTGAATCCCAAACCTGAGAAGAAGAACACCATTCCCAAGATAGAGAGCGGTGTAGCCGAGATGTGAGACACCACATCCTCGAAATAGAGGGAACCCGTGGCGCCATAGATGAAGCTGATGCCAAAGAGCATTACGCCGCTTGAGAACGTGGCGGTGATGATGAACTTGGCGCCGGCCTCAGCCGAGAAGTGACGATACTTGTCCATGGCCACGAGGCACGCCATTGGCACGGATGCCATCTCAAGGCCAAGGAAGAACATGAGGAAGTGGTTGGCGCTTACCATCATGTTCATGCCCAAGAGCGTAGAGATGACGAGCACGTAGAACTCGCCCTCCTTGAAGGCCGTGTCAGGACGCGTGAGCCACTCGCGTGACTGGACAAGCACGATAAGCGTGCCAAAGGCCAAGATGGTCTTGATAATGCCTATGCTCGCGTTGGTGACATACATGCCTCCGAACGACTCTGCGGCGGCCGTTGGGAAGATGTTGATGAGGACGTGGATGAGCATCAACACGCAAACGAATGGGTTGAACCATTTTCTGAACTCACCCTGCGCCTTGACGCCGGCGGGCACTTGCTCTTTTGCCAATGCCAGCTCGCCGTTCTCGGCCTGGTGTATAGCCAAGGGAGACGCCTTTTGAGCCGTGAGGAGATCGACGACAAACACTATCAGAAGGATAACTGTCAGCGTGACCTCCGGAATCATATTTAGAAATTGACTGTAATCGATATTCATAGTTTCCTATTCAAAAACTTGTTAACTTAAAGTCCCATAATATGGCTAATCATTGGCCCGACGGCATCGTTGATGATGTTTTGAGCCCACAATGGAGCAAGGCCAAGGCCAGCTACGCAAAGGATAAGTCCGCCCACGGCAATTCTCTCGTCCCATGTGGCGTCGGTGAGCTTGTAATACTCTGGGTTAGGCACTTTCTGATAAAGTATCTTACCGACAACACGGAGGATGTAGACAGCCGTGATGACTATCGAAGTACAGGCGATGATGGTGCAGGTGCGGTGGAAGACATCAGCGTTCTGGAACGAGCCCACGAAGATGTTCATCTCGGCCACGAAACCTGAGAAGCCTGGCAAGCCGAGGTTGGCAAGACCGGCCACGACATAAGCCACGGAGAGGAATGGCATGATTTTCATCAAGCCACCCAGGCGACGCACGTCACGTGTTCCGGCACGGTGGTAAATCATGCCGATGACGGCGAAGAAGAGGGCGGTCATCAAACCGTGGGAAAGCATCTGCAGGATTGCGCCCGTGCAAGCGGTCTGTGTCATCATGAGAAGCGCGAAGAGCACCATGCCGCAGTGGGAAACCGACGAATAAGCGTTGATGTATTTAAGGTCGGTCTGCACGCAAGCGGAGAGGGCACCGTAGACCACTGAAATGGTGGTGAGAATCAAGAAAATCCACGACAACTGCTGGGCGGCGTCGGGAAGGAGGAACATGGCCACGCGGAAGCAGCCGTAACCTCCAAGTTTCATCAGCACGCCGGCGTGAAGCATAGACACGGCGGTAGGCGCTGAAGCATGACCGTCAGGAGACCATGTGTGGAACGGGAACAAGGCACCAAGGATACCGAAGCCGATGAAGATGAACGGGAAGAACACCTTCTGGATGCTTACCGGGATGGCGTGCAATGTGGCTATCTGCATCACGTCCATGGTGTAGGTGCCGCTGAACTGGCCATTGAAGAAGTAGATGCCAAGGATGCCGATGATGAGCAGGGCGGAACCGCCCATGAGCATCAACGTCAGCTTCATGGCTGAATACTCCTTAGGTCCGGTACCCCAAACGCCAATGAGCAGGTACATGGGGATAAGGGCTACCTCATAGAACATGAACATGGTGAACAAGTCCTCGGAGATGAAGAAGCCGTAGACACCCGTTGAGAGGAGCGTGAACCAAAGGAAATACTCCTTCTGCATGGGGTGCTGCTGCCAAGAGGCAAACGTACCGGTGAAGACGATGATGGATGAAAGGAGAATCATCACCACGGCGATGCCGTCTACGCCCGTGCGGTAGAAGATGTGCAACGGCTTGAACCAAGGTATGGCGTCGCCGAAGAGGAATGGGAATTTTTCTGCCGGCATGGTCTCACGAGCCTCCAAGAACGCGAAGACCAAATAGACGGAGAGGGCAAGCAGGACGGTTGAGCCCGCTGCCATCACGATGCGCACCTGGGAATCGTTCTTGGCGAGCCACAGGCAGAGAAGCATCACGACCGGTATAATGACGAATAATGTTAGAAAAGTCATCTTATGTTATTTTACAATATACATATTAATATAAGTGTCAATGCCACAGAACCTGTGATAAACCAGACCGCGTACTGACGCACGTCGCCGCTCTGCCAAGGACGGATGGCCTCGCCGCCTTCCTGTGTTGCCCAAGCCGAGAAGTTGAACGCGCCGTCTATGACATGACGGTCGAACCAAGCGATAGGCTTGGAGAAGCAACCAAACACGACCTTGTGGGTGAAGAACTGCCAAGCGTCGTCGATATAGAAGCGGTTGAGGGCTGCCTTGTGAAGTGTAGGCATTGCCTTAGCGAGCTTGTCGGACAACGGGTTGTGCTTAGGCGCGTACATGTATGTAGCGAGAGCGAAACCAATCGTGGCGACGCACAATGAAATCCACGCCGTGGCGCCGAACTGGAAATGTTGAAGCGCTATCTCCTCGGGATGACCGTCGAGCGACACGAAGTGACCCATTGGGATCCAACCCGCGAAAATGGAGATGACCGAGAGGAACACCAGTGGGCCCCACATGACGAAAGGCACCTCAGCCGGCTTGCGACGATGTTCAGGGTCTTGCTCGTAATAGCTGTCGCCCCAGAAGATGACGTAATAGAGACGGAACATATAGAATGCCGTCATGCCGCTGACAAGCGTCATGAACCAGCCCAGATACGGAGAGAAGTGGAAACAAGCGTCCACGATCTCATCCTTTGAGAAGAAACCTGCGAGTGGCCAAAATCCGCTGATGGCGATGGTGCCGATGAGGAAGCAGATGTTGGTGATAGGCATGTACTTGTGCAAGCCGCCCATGTAGTCCTTGAAGTTGGAGCCGATAATCACGATGATGGCACCAGAGCAGAGGAAGAGCAGGGCCTTGAACATGGCGTGGGTGAACAGGTGGAACATGGAAGCCATGTAACCGACACTGCCCTCACCCTCCAGCGACGTGACGACGCCAAGGGCCACGAGCATGTAAGCTATCTGCGAGATAGTGGAGAACGCGAGACCGCGCTTGATGTCGCGCTGGCAGCAAGCCACCGCGGCAGCGTAGAACGCGGTGAAGGCTGCGATGTAAGCCACGTAGTGCAACGTGTTTGGCGCGTACTGAATCCAGATAGGCATCAGCGACGCCACCTGGTAAACACCGGCCACGACCATGGTGGCGGCGTGGATGAGAGCCGACACTGGCGTAGGGCCTTCCATGGCATCGGGAAGCCAGATGTGCAACGGGAACATGGCCGACTTACCGGCACCGCCAATGAACATCAGGAACAATGACAAGGGAAGAACCCAGGCGGCTCCAGGAAGCTCGGAGACGAGCTTGGGGTCGGCCGTGAGGTCATAGTTGAACGTGCCAGTGTAGTAGCTGTAAAACAGGATACCGATGAGGAAGAACAGGTCGGCGAAACGTGTCACGATAAACGCCTTCTTTGAAGCGTGCACCGCGGCGTGCTTGGGATAATAGAAGCCGATGAGCAGATAAGAGCACACACCCACAAGCTCCCAGAACAGGTACATCTGGAAGATGTTGGTGGCCACGACCAGTCCGAGCATCGACATCGTGAACAGTGAAAGGTAAGCGTAGAAACGCTGGAAACCTTTCTCGTAGCCTTCCTTCTTATAGTTCTCGTCGCGTTCTGCCATATAGCCGAAGCTATAGATATGGACCATGAACGACACGGTGGTGATCACGATAAGCATCATCACCGATATTGGCGTGAGGCGGAAGCCGATGTTGAATGTCAAGAACTCGGTGAACTTCAACCAAGTGAGGTTGAACACCGTCACCGTGGGATAGAGCCCAGTGGCAGCGTCCCTGCCAATGGCAAAGAAATATTCGTAGGCCGTGTATAGGCTCATGCACCACAGCACGCCAAGCACTGTCGTTCCTATGAGACCGGCTACGGGCTTCTTCATCTTCATGCCGAGCAATCCCAAGACCAGGAAGCTCAGGAATGGGAGAAGAAGTATCAAAAATGAATAACCGTATTCCATTACTTTTATTAGAATTTCATGTTTTCAATACTGTTCACCTGGTCACTGTGATAGTTGCGGTAAACGTTGATGATTATTGCCAGTGCCACGGCTGTCTCGGCAGCGCTCACGCCCATGGAGAAGAGTGTGAAGAACGCTCCCTCGAGTTGTCCGGGGAACAACAGGCGATTGAAGACCGCGAAGTTCAGGTCTACCGCGTTAAGCACGAGCTCAATGGAAATGAGCATGGCAACAAGGTTGCGATGTGTGACGAAGCCAAAGACACCGATGAAGAAAAGCAGCGTGCTGACTCCGAGGAATGCATAAACTGATATCATTTGTCGTCCTCCTTTCTTGCTATCATTACGCCTCCGACGATGCACGCCAAAAGGAACAGCGAGATGAACTCAAACGGAAGCACATAACCATACTTGCCAGAGCCCACCATGGCCTGGCCCACTTGCTTCATAGGCACCTCAAGGTCAGCCACGTCGAGAGCGGCGTTGACAAAGTGGTTCTTCGCGATAATCAAGCTCAGCACCACGAGGCCGACAAGCGAGATTATCAAGCCCTGTGCCACACGAGTGCCCTTGAAGCGGGCCACGAGGTTCTGCAACGAATGCTTAGACACAAGCTGGATGGCGAAAACGTACATCACCGTGATGCCACCGGCGTAGATGCTGATTTGCGCGGCACCAAGGAACGTATAGTCGAGAATGAAATAGAATCCGGCGATGCCGAAGAGCACGAACAACAGCCACGTGGCCGCCCTCATGATGCTCTTTGTGCATACTGACATCACGGCTGAGCCAAGCACGACTACAGCCAAAATACAAAACATTACTAATTTAGCCATTATCCTTACTTGGTTTTTGTGTTAAACTTACCTATTGTCAACGGTGCGCCGCCATCGATGAGGTTTGGCAGCGAGCCGCCCTGATACACTTCCTTGTCGAGATGCAGCACGAGCTTTGAACGGTCGAAGACGGAGTTCTCGAAGTCGTTGACAAACTCGATGGCATCGAAGTTGCAGGCGTTGACACACAGTTGGCAGAACATGCAGTCGCCGAGGTCGTACTGATAGTCGTCGAGCTGCTTTTTCTTCTTGCCGGTCTCCGGGTCTTCGGCCATGTGCGAAGTGATCTTGATGGTGTCGTTGGGGCACGACTTCTCACACATCGTGCACGCCGTGCACTTGTAATCACCGACCTTCAACCCGCGCTTCACGGCCTGTGGGTCGTTGGGGTCTTCCACGCGCTTGAACACGAGCCTTCCGCGATGGCGTGCGGAGACGTGCAGCGTGGTCTTGCGGTTCTCTGGATACTGCTCGGTAGACTTAGGAGTGAAGTATTCCTTCATGGTGACCTTCAGTCCTGTGGTCAGTGTCTTCGCGGCATCCTTTATACCTTTGAAATATTGTGACATAATCTATATGTTATCTTTATGTTTTATCTCTAATGGCCTTGGGTGGCATTAAAATGTCAGGCCAAGTGCTACGCAAGCCGTCATCACCACGAGGGTAATAAGCATGCAAGGCATGATATACTTCCACTCCAGCTTGAGGATGTGGTCGATTCGAAGACGCGGGAATGTCCAGCGCACCCACATGAGAATCCAAATGACCAGCAACGTCTTGGCGGCGAACCATACGAAGCCTGGGATGTAGTTCATCAAGGTGTCGAAGCCTTCTATTCCTATGTTCAGCGGTGCCCACCCACCAAGGAAGATGGTGGAAGCGAGACCGGAGATTACCACAAGGTTCAGATACTCAGCGAGATAGAAGTAGCCGAAGCCCATGCCGCTATACTCTGTGTGATAACCGGCCGTAAGCTCACTCTCGGCCTCGGCCAAGTCGAACGGGCCACGGTTGGCCTCGGCGTTTCCGGCGATGAGGAACACCAGGAAGGCCACGATGGCGGGGATATGGCCTTGGATGATGAGCCAGTTCCATGGGCCTGTCTGCGCGGCGATGATGTCGCTCAGCTGCATTGAGCCGCAAAGCACCACGGCCGTTATCATGCACAGGCCCAATGAGATTTCATAGGAAATCATCTGCACGGCACCACGCATTGCCGACACCACGGAATACTTGTTGTTGGAACCCCAACCAGAGAGGATCACGCCAAGCACGCCGATAGACGAGATGGCGGTGACCATGAACACGCCCACGTTGAAGTCGAGCACCACGGCTCCCTTGTTCCAAGGCAGGAAAGAGAACGTGCCGACAGAGGCGATGATGGTAAGGAACGGCGCGAGGGCATAAAGGAACTTGTCGGAACGGTCTACGCCGAAAATCTCCTTGATGAGCATCTTCAGCACGTCGGCCAAGACCTGGAAGATACCCCATTTACCTACACGCATGGGCCCAAGGCGGCACTGGAAGAAAGCGCACACCTTACGCTCAAAGTAGATCATGAACATGGCGATGAGGGCGTAAAGCGTCAGCACGATAAGCCCCACAAGCACACATTCTATCAAGATGGCCCAAAAGTCGCTCAATCCGCAGGTTTGGCGGAGCAAGGCATCGAACCACTGTGTTACTGTTGAAAAATCGAACATTGTAATTCTTACTTGTTTATCTTACTTTTTGGATGTCTTTGCATTAGATAATAAGGTATATATTATCTATCCAAATCCGGTATTACGAAGTCGATGCTCGCACCCGTTGCTATGAGGTCGGCAATCTTCTGTCCGCGAAGCATCTTGTCGAACGCGCCTGCCAACGTCAAGCCCATCGGACGCATCTTCACGCGATACGGGCTCTTGTCGCCACGGCTGTCGAGATAAACGCCAAACTCGCCGGCGCCGCCCTCGACAGAGAACCACCACTGGCCTTCCGGCACCTTGATGATTGGCTTCTGCTTGATGTAGTATTCACCTTCGGGAATGTTGTCGATGAGCTGCTCGATGATGTCGAGGCTCTGATACATTTCTTTAATATGTATCATGTAGCGTTCCATGGAGTCGGCGCTCGTGCCGGTGATTTCTTTCCACTCCACCTTGTCGTACATGTCGTAAGGATGGTTCTTGCGCACGTCGTTGTGCCAGCCTGCCGCGCGTCCTGCCGGACCCGTGACACCGTAGTTGACGCAATCCTCAAGGTTCATGTAGCCCACGCCCTCAAGACGCTTGTGCGTGATGACGTTGTCGCCAAACACGTCGAGATATTCTTGGAACATCGGGCGGAGATACTTGCACAGGGTCTTCGTGTTTTGCACGAAGTTGGGGTCTATGTCGGCCTGCAATCCGCCAATGCGGTAATAGTTCTGTATCAGTCGTCCGCCGGTGGTCTCCTCCATCACGTTGAGCAGGTGCTCACGGTCGCGCATGCAATACAGGAAGGCGGTCAGCGCCGAGAGGTCCTGCGCGCATGTTCCGAGGAACAGCAAGTGGTTGTCTATGCGCTGGAGCTCGTCCATGATGGTGCGGATGTAGCGGATGCGGTCTGACAGCTCGATGCCCATTGCCTCCTCGATGACACCCACGAGGGCGTGACGATGATGCATGGCGCAAAGATAGTTCAGACGGTCGGTCAGGGCGAGGGTCTGGGGATAAGTCATGCTCTCCATCATCTTCTCCATTCCGCGGTGGATGTAGCCGAGGTGCGGATAGACGTGCTTGATGGTCTCGCCGTTCACCACTGTGCGCAAACGCAGCACGCCGTGGGTTGACGGGTGGTTAGGTCCGAAGTTCATCACGAAGTCGTCGTCGCCCAGCAGGCGGTGCCTCGTCTCCGTGAGGTGGCCATACTTGTCGAGGTTGTATTCCACCGTCCAGTCGGTCTCCGGCTCGTCGGTCATGGGGAACTGGTTGGCCTCCGGGCTCATGTCGAAGTCCTTGCGCAGTGGGTAACCCGTGAAGTCGGAACGCATGAACAGGCGGCGCATGTCTGGATGGCCCAGGAACTTGATGCCGAGGAAGTCGAACACCTCGCGCTCCAGCAGGTCGGCGTCGTGCCAAAGGTCGGTCACGGTTGGCACCACGTAGTTGTCGCCGTCCACCTTGTTGGCAATCTGCTTCACCGACACGCGCTCATGGCTCTGCGTGTTTTCAAGGATGTATATGCAGCCGAGGCCTTCCTCGCCGAAATCCTCGCCGACAATCGTCACCAGGTAGTCGAAATGCTGCTCATTCTTCAGCTTTGCCATCTCAGCGGCAAAGTTGTCAAAACCGAATATCTTATTCTCTAATTTCATTTCGATGCCTTATTGATTGTTTACCTTATATTGTTCACCTTCTTTCTTGAGTTCGTCGAGCTCTTTTCCGAGAGCTTCCACTTCCTCCTTGTTTGGTGAGCCTGTCACGATGATCGGCTCCTTGTTGCCAATCTTCGCTCCAGAGAGGTTCTCGTTGCTTATGCCGTGCAAGCCACCCAGTCCGAGGCTGGTCTCTTTCTCGAAACGGTTCATCTTGTGGTTGGCGCCTCCGAAGAACTTCTCGACCTTTACCTTGCGCTGCAGTTGCATCATGCCGTAGAGAATGGCCTCGGGGCGTGGAGGGCAACCTGGCACATACACGTCGACAGGCACTATCTGGTCGATGCCACGCACCACGTTGTAGCTCTTCTTGAACGGGCCGCCCGAAATGGTGCAGCCGCCGACGGCCACCACATACTTTGGCTCGGCCATCTCGTCGTAAAGACGCTTGAACACTGGTGCCATCTTGTTGGTGATGGTGCCGGCGCACATGATGATGTCGGCCTGACGCGCTGAGTTACGTGTCACCTCGAATCCGAAGCGAGAGAAGTCGTAACGCGCGCAACCCACGGCCATGAATTCGATACCGCAGCAGCTCGTGCCGAACGTGAGCGACCAAAGCGAATTGCTTCGGCCCCAGTTGATGAGCTGGTCGAGGGAACCGAGCACCACGTTCACGCCGCCGTCGTTGAGCTGGGCGGCTATGTCCTCCAGTGTCTCGTTGTCCTTAAACTCGTCGTAAGGAATACTCTTGATCCTTGGCTTTCTTACCTCCATTCCAGCACTCCTTTCCGCCAGGCATAAGCCAAGCCCAAAACCAATACTACCAGGAAGAACCCGATGCTCAGAAGAGCCATGCTGCCGAAGTCCTTGACCACAACGGCCCAAGGATAGAGAAACACTGTCTCAATGTCGAAAATCAGGAAAAGGATGGCAAAGAGATAGTAACCGGCGTGAAGCGGCATCCAGCTGCTTCCACGCGTGGGGATACCACACTCGAATGGCTCACCCTTCACCGGATTGTACGAGCGAGGGCCTATCAGCTTGGCGATGACAAAAGCGCCCACCACCAACGTGACAGCCGTCAGCAACACGGTGACTAACAAAGTGAAATTCATAAAGTTTATAACGTTATATATAAGTAACTGAAGATATATCTCTTGATTGGCTCAATGACCGATGCAAAGGTACATAATAATTTCAAAACATTATTATCTTTCAATAAAAAATGCCATGTAGACTTTGCAAGAGTTTACCTATGTCAAGATGTCGCAAAGTGACCAATATCTTTGGGGCATGAAAAAAATCAACAGCGAATCTCTGTCGGCCTACACTTCCCAAAGACAAGAAGCATGGCAACGGCCAATGCAAAATGTAAAATATTATTGCCAAAATTTAACACTTGAAAACAGGGGCAAATAGAGCGGGAAAAGGGTAGCCTTCCGCCCTTTGAAAATACCGTCGGGCTGTTTTCTGCCATTTTTTTTTGCCGTTACGGTACAATCGCGTTGCCGTTACAGTGTAATGGCGACGCGATTGTACCGTAACGGCAACGCGATTACACCGTAACGGCGATGCGATTACACTGTAACGGCAACGCCTTTTGAGCGATTTTACGACGCTCAAAAGCCTCCAAAAACACAATCGCTTAGTAATCAGCTATTTACCAAAACAGCTCATAATCGCGTCATTTCCAACCAAGCGATGGCTCGGTTGAAAAAAACGATTCTCAGACGACCATTTGTAAATTATTTTGATGATTCTTAACAAGGGCGGGTAGGAATGGTTAGGGGCTGCACCCGCGCCCCGCACGACTGACGACGGCAACATCATACGACCTTGACCGTCACCGCCTTGCTCAATTTCTTTTTCTTGTCTCTCACCACCACACGGATGGTGCCCTTCCGGTCGCCAGCCTTAACCGTGACCACGAGCTTGCCGTTAAACAACTTCATCGTGGGTTCCACAAACGACTCCAGCGACGTGGCGTCGCCATTGCATATCGCCTTGAAAGAGCCGGCTCCAGACACTTCCACATCGATGCGGTCGTCGGCTTGCGGCAGCTCCGTGCCGTTTTTGTCTACGAGCGATACCGTGACATAGGCGAGGTCGTCGACGCCTTTCCTTAGCTCCGCGCGGTCCACGTCGAGTTTCAAGGCCTTGGCCTCCAACGCGGTGCGCACGGTCTCCTCGCCTACCCTATTGCCGCTTTCGTCATAGGCCACGACCGTCAGCTCGCCCGGCTCGTATTTCACGTTGGGCCACATCAGGCGGTAGCGCGTGGCATAGCGCCGCGCCTCGTCGGGCTCAGTAGGGTCTATCCATGACTCTTGCGCCGGGTGCGGCTCCAGCCTGACAGCCTTGTCTTTCCTCATGCGGCCCTGCGACTTGCCATTGACAAAGAGCTCGGCCTCAGGGCTGTCGGTATAGACAAACACGGGCGTCACCTTCCCCTCTCGACCGGGCCACGTCCAATGAGGAAGGACGTGGAGCGTATGCGATTGCTTGTTCCAAACCGAGCGGTAGAGGTAATAGCGGTCCTTGGGCAGGCCGGCAAGGTCCATTATGCCGAAATAGCTGCTGCGGCTGGGCCAATAAGCGTCATAGGGCGTGGGCTCGCCGAGGTAGTCGTAACCCGTCCACACAAATTGGCCGATGGTGTATGGCTTGTCGTCCATGGCCATGAAGTCTTGCTCAGGCAGGTTGCTCCACAGGCACCACTCCACGTCGTAGCTGGAGCATTGGCCGTCCTTGTCTTCCTTGGCCTGTCCCCACTCGACGGGGAACTTGTAAACGCCACGGCTGCTCACCGTGGAGGCCGTCTCAGAGCCAAGCAAGAAGCCGCATGGCAAGCCTTTGATGTTGCGGTCGTATTTGTAGACTCGATAGTTGAAGCCCGGCACGTCCATCACTTGCGCGAAGCCCGACTTCAGCGCGTCCTCCGCCTTGTCCATGCCTTGCGTCACGGGCCGCGTGGGGTCAAGCTTGTGGCAGAGGTTTTGCAGGTGCTCGGCTATCAAGCGTCCCTCATAGCTTCCCTGCTCCGGGATCTCGTTGCCTATGCTCCACATTATCACCGAGGGGTGGTTGCGGTTCGACTCCACGAGGGCCGTGATGTCCTTGTCGCTCCAGTCCTTGAAGAAGCGGGCGTAGCCATTCTTGCACTTAGGGTAAATCCACATGTCGAAGCTCTCTGCCATGACCATCATGCCCAAAGAGTCGCACACGTCCATCTGAATCTGCGAGGGGTGGTTGTGCGACGTGCGGATGGCGTCGCAGCCCATGGCCTTGAGTTGCTTGATTTGCCTTATGATGGCCGCCTTGTTGACCGCGGCGCCCAGTGGGCCGAGGTCATGGTGCAGGCAGACGCCTTTTATCTTTCGGCTCTCGCCATTGAGCCGGAAGCCATGGATGGAGTCCACCTTGATAGTGCGTATGCCAAAACGCATGGACAGGTTGTCCAAGTCTTTGCCATCATTATCGACCAAGGCTATTTTCAAGGTATATAGGTTTGGCGTCTCCGGACTCCACAGCTTCGGGTTGTCAACCCTGAAACCTCCTTTGAATGACTTTCCGTCGATGCGCAAGTCATGCATATCCTTCTTCTCTCCAGTCGTGTTGTCAATAAGAGACAGCTCCAAAGAGCCTTTGAAGTCCTTCGACGCACCTGCAAGCGCGACATTAAAAGACATTACAGCTTTGGTTGTGCCCACTTTTGTTATACGCTGGGTCTTGACAAATGTCCTCCATGGATCAAGGTGCGTCTTGTTAGTGACGATCAACGTCACGGGGCGATAAAGCCCAGCTCCAGGATACCAACGACTACTCTCCTCGACATTGTTAAGCGACACGTCAACGCGATTGTCACCTTCTTTTATATAATGTGTAATATCGACCTTGAATGGGGCATAGCCATAAGCCCAAGAGCCGGTTCGCTTACCATTGACATAAACCACGGGCTCCGCCATGGCCCCGTCGAAGCACAGCTCCACGTGCCGGCCCTCAATGTTGTCCAGGTGGACATTCGTGGTGTAGTAGCCCTTCCCTATCCATGGCAACGCGCCCGACCGTCCGCTCTTTTCCGTTTTCTCGCTCTCGCCGTTTTGCTCTATGGCCACCATCTGCAAGTCCCATTTCTTGTCGAACGGCCCCTTGATGGCCCAATCGTGGGGCACGGTGACCGACTGCCAGTGTATGCTGTCGTGCGAGAATTGCCAATATTTGAGATTTCGCTCAACTCTCCCCTGTGCCATCGTGAGCGTTGGCATGAGAAAGGCGAAAACGCCAAGGATTTTTTTAAGCATGGTCAATTATTAAAATAAAATTAGTTTTCAGCGGCTTTTAGTGTATTTCAGCCTGTTTATTCTGCAAAGCTAATGTAAATAAATTAATTTTCAAAGATTTTCATAAAGTTCTTGCCCAAAAACTTTGCAGATTCATTAAAACCTCGTATCTTTGTCATCGTTATCCTGAAAACAATCTTTTTACCTTAGATGAAACTGATACCTATTGAAGATTTGGAGCGGTGGCCTGTGAAGGTAATCGCTTTTTTTTGTTTTTATTCTTATCTTCCATTTGGCATTTGGCACAAGTTTTGTTGATTCAAAACAGAATAACGTTAAACTGAACGGAGGATAATAAAGTGGCATTCATTGATTATTATAAGATTTTAGGAGTCAGCAAGGACATTCCGCAGAAAGACGTGAGGCGGGCTTATCTCAAGCGTGCCAAGCAGTTTCACCCGGACCTTCACCCTGACGATCCCAAGGCCAAGGCCAAGTTTCAAGCCTTGAACGAGGCTTATGAGGTGATCAACGACCCTGAGAAGCGCAAGAAGTATGACCAATACGGACAAAACTGGAAAGAGGCCGGGGCGTTCAACCAAGGCGGAGGCGCTGGCGGCGGCAACGGCTATCAGTGGAGTTCCGCGGCGGGAGGCTCGCCGTTTGAGGGCTTCGACTTCTCTGGCTTCGGCTCTGGCGGAGGATTCTCCGACTTCTTCCAAAACCTCTTCGGCAACATGGGGGGCCGGGGGCAACACGCGTCGGCACGCACCAGCACGGGCGAGATGAACGCTAAGGTCAACATAGACCTCTACACAGCCTTGCTCGGCGGCGAGGTGATAATCCAAATCAGCAATGGCTCGAAAATCAAGCTGAAGGTTAGACCGGAAACCCAAAATGGCACGAAAGTGCGCTTGCGTGGCAAGGGCTACGACAGGGGCGACGGCACCTACGGCGACTTGATTATCACTTACAACGTAAAGCTGCCTACCAACTTGACAGATAGGCAGAAACAGTTGCTCAACGAGATGAGGTACGCAAGCTAATACTTAAAATATATTAAATGCGCATCTCGCGATGCGATGGTTAACTTAATTATTATTACCTTTGCATCCGCAATGTGGCTAAACATCCATATTGCGGATAGCCTATCGAAGGAAAGATGCTCGAGTGGCTTAAGAGGCACGCCTGGAAAGCGTGTATACCCCTAAAGGGTATCGGGGGTTCGAATCCCCCTCTTTCCGCCTTTCCCGTTAAAAAAAGGAAGCTCATTATGGCTTCCTTTTTTGCGTTTATAACCAAAATCACAGGAATGGCTTCGCATGGGCGGACATGTAGCGTCCGCAACCCCTATGGCCGCATTGGCAAATCCTATGCGTTGGGCAAACCGTTTCTTTTGTGTTTACTTCCGCAAACTTAGGGCTTTTATTTACCTTGTTGCAATGCCTTTGTGGCATCACTCCGAAAAGGAGTCTGGCACTTGTAAAACTCTACCTTCTCCATATTATCATCGTTTACTCTTCATTCATTGATACAAAGTTAGCCTTGTTTGATTTCCTATAAAGCAGCCTGAATTTTCCGCTTAAACATTTGCACCTATTCCCTTAATGAGCTATCATTGCAAATAAAAATCTATAAACAATTATTGCAGAGAAGAACACCTTTATAGCAAATGCCGTGAAACATGGGATAACCAACATGGAGGACATAAGGAAAGCCTATGATGAACTTGCGCAAGGCAATATGAATGACTATGCCCTACAGGACAACATGAATGAGGAAACATCACCATACAATGATGATGGGAGCAGCATTGACCAAGACTTTGCCAATGTCTTCCTGTAAGGTGGATATAAGCCATCAAGGTATATCAAGAGCTTCATATCCCACATTGAGGGAAGCTCAATGAAGACCAACAGGAGCTTTGACGCTGAGGCAAGGGACTTTTGGGATGCCATTCCGCAAGATATAAGGAAGAATGTCACTTGGAAATTGCGCCATGACAAACTGATTGCCTTCATTAAATTGAAAATGCTTTTTGAGGCAAAGTTCGCATGTATTTAGATTGTATGCAAGAAGGCTGAATTCGCCTTTGCAGAATACAGTATATACTGTAAAACGAGAAAAGCCCCGACTACCTATTGGTAATCGAGGCTCTCTTCAA
>OIZS01000526.1_pt1 | contig 15778 bp, 12 predicted proteins | sample 1588641 | NCBI WGS metagenome assembly OIZS01 (sample SAMN03283240) | human gut metagenome | biome: human-associated habitat; material: feces | host: Homo sapiens | place: Peru | collected 2012
GGGTGGGGTCCAGCCGATGGACAGCCTCGTTGGTGCGCTTGTAAAAGGCCTCGTTGTCGGAACTGCCGTTCACCCGCACGCCCCACAGGAACACGCTGGGGTGGTTGCGGCACTGGCAGACCATCTCGCGGCAGTTCTGCAATGCCTGGGCCTGCCAGGCTTCATCCCCGATGTGCTGCCAGCCGGGCATCTCCACGAACACCAGCAGGCCCAGCTCATCGCAGGCATCCAGAAAAGCCGGGCTCTGGGGGTAGTGGCTGGTGCGCACAGCGTTGCAGCCCAGCTGCTTTTTCAACAATTGGGCATCCAGCTGTTGAATGCTGTCCGGCATGGCATAGCCCTGATAGGCGTAGCTCTGGTGCCGGTTCAGGCCCCGCAGCTCCACCCGCTGGCCGTTCAGATAAAAGCCCCCGGCCACGAACTGGATGGTGCGGAAGCCGAACCGGGTGCTCTTTTCGTCCAGCACCCGGTCGGGCAGACCGCTGGTGCCGGGCCGGATGAGCCGGACGGTCAGGGTATAGAGGAAGGGATGCTCCACGCTCCAGGGGTGCACGCCGTTCAGGGTGCCCACAATGGGCAGGCTGAGCTCACCGCTGTACAGGGCTTTGCTCCCGGCGGGGCTGCGGATCTCGGCCTGCAGGGTGCAGCCGATGGTCTCGCCCACCGTGGAGGAGTAGATGCGGAAATCGCCCTCGGCCTGCGCCTCGATAAAGATGTCGCGCAGGTAGGCTGGCTCCTTCACGTCCAGGCTGACAGCTCGGTAGATGCCGCCGTAGGTCAGAAAATCAATCTGCCCGCCGAAGGGAGGAATGTTCAGGTCTTCCCGGCTGTCGCACCGGACGGCCACCACATTTTTTTGGCCCGGCAGCAGCGATTCGGTCAGATCTACGGTAAAGGCAGTGTAGCCGCACCCGTGGTGGAACACCCGCCGCCCGTTGCAGAACACGGTGGCATCGTGGGCCACGGCTCCAAAGGTCAGCAGCACTGTGCGGCCCTGCCACTCTTTGGGCGCAAAAAACTCCCGCCGGTAGCCGGACACCCGCTGGTATTCGTTCTCGTTGCAATAGTTGTAGGGCAGCGTTTTGACCGTGTGGGGCAAGCGCACCGGCTCCAGCTCCACCCCGGTGCATTCGGGGCGGACGATGGCGGGATCAAAGGTGGGGGCAAACAGCCAGCCGTCGTTCCAATCGTAGTGTTCCATAGCCTGTCTCCATCGCTCTGCACAAAATAATTCTTACCCTTATGCTACCACAAAGTTGTGAACGAAAAAAGCACTCCACCCCTTATTTTTTCCGTTTTTGCAGAAAAAGCTGCTAAAATCAAAAAAGCCCCCGCCGGGCAGGCGGGAGCAAGGGGAAACTCAGCGGATGAAATTGGTCATGGGACGGCGGGGATTCTCGGGGTGGGTGATGCCGTTTGCTTTGCCCAGTTCGATGCACTTGAGCAGCCAGGCCATGTTCCGGCCCAGCTCCCGCATCACGGCACAGCCCTCTTCATCCTCCAGCACCTGCTCGGGCTTGGAGCCGTGGACCATGGGCCAGTAGGAACCGCTGACCAGCGGCATGTGGAAGAACTCGGGGTACTTCACCAGCTGGTCCAGCGTGGTGGTGGTGCCGGCACGGCGGGCCGAAGCGCAGATGGCGGCGGGCTTGTAGGCCAGATACTTGCCGCCCGCGTAGGCCAGACGGTCCATGAAGCTGGTCATGTTGCCGGAGGCGGATGCATAGTGGACAGGTGTGCCGAACACAAAGGCATCGGCGGTCTTGGCCTTTTCGATGGCCTCGTTGACCACGCCGCCGAACACGCAGCCCTTACCGGCGGCACAGCCGCCGCAGCCGATGCAACCGCCCACCGGCTTTGTGCCGACGTTCAGGATCTCGGTCTCGATGCCGCTGGCGTTCAGCTCCCCGGCGATCAGGGACAGGGCGGTATAGGTGCAGCCCTTCTCGTGGGGGCTGCCGTTGATGAGCAGGACTTTCATAAGCAGATACTCTCCTTTTTTGGCAAAACGCGCCGCACATGGGGCGCTTTGCCCTGATTTTAGCACAATTGCACCCTGAGTGCAACGCGTGCCCTTGACAAAGAGTTGCGTTTTGACGATAATATGGAGATACGAAAACACGAAACAGCTGCTGGCCGGGCAGGGGGCCCGGACAGCGGGAGAAGGAGGCAGATACATGCGCGTTATTGCAGGAGAAGCACGGGGCCGCAGGCTGGAAGCCCTGCCCGGCACCGAGATCACCCGCCCGACGATGGATCAGGTCAAGGAGGCCATGTTCAGCATCGTCCAGTTCGACCTGCCCGGTGCCCGGGTGCTCGACCTCTACGCAGGCAGCGGCCAGCTGGGCATCGAGGCCCTGAGCCGGGGTGCGGCCCGGTGCGTGTTCCTGGACGAGAACCGGGAGGCCGTGAACATCGTGATGAAGAACTGCAAGAACTGCGGCGTGTTTGACCGCAGCCGGGTCAACATCGGCGAGGCGGCACGGTATCTCTCCGCCTGCCATGAGCAGTTCGACATCGTGCTGCTGGACCCGCCCTTCCACACCGGCACGCTGGAAAAGATCCTGCCCGGCGTGGACAAATGCCTTGCCCCGGGCGGCATCGTGATCTGCGAGAGTGAGACCGGCCTGGTGCTGCCTGCCGAGGTGGGCGGCATGACCCTGAAAAAACAGTATAAATACGGCAAAGTCCTGCTGTGGAAGTATGGTAAGCCCCGGCAGAGCACCGGAGAGGGAGATGCGGAATGAACGTAAACGAGCTTTTGGATACCATTGAGGATACGCTGGAGGAGAGCGCTGGAATGCCCCTTTCGGGCGGCAAGCGCATCGTGGATGTGGAGCAGATCCGGGATTATCTGGACGAGATCCGCCAGAACCTGCCTGTGGAGCTGCGGCAGGCCCAGTCCATTGTCAGCGACCGTGCCCAGCTCATCGAATCGGCCAACGCACAGGCGCAGGCCATTGTGAAAAAGGCCGAGGAGCGCGCCCGTGTGCTGGTGAGCGAGGCCGAGATCGTCAAGGCGGCCCAGCAGCGCGCCGGAGAGATCGTCTCCGCCGCCCAGACGGAGGCCCGCACTGTCCGCCAGACCGTGACCGACTACTGTGATAATATGCTCAAGACCACGGAAGAGACGATGGCGGAGAACGCCGCACAAGTCAAAAATGTCCGTGCAAACCTGCGCCAGAGCCCCCGGAAACAGCTCTGATGCGGGAATGTGAAATTTCCCGGTGAGAGCTTCCGGCCCCTGCAAGCAAAAACGACGGCTTGCAGGGGCTTTTTTTGGTACATTTTGAGAGAAAAAACAAAAGGGAAACTCTTGCAATCAGGGGCCTGTTTTGTTACAATAAAATTGTATCCTCAAGGCTGACCGGGCCACAAACTCCCGGCAGGCCGCAGGCCACTTTCCCGGGCAGCAGCTCCGGGCAGAAAAGGGCGGCAGATGCAGGATCTTATCTGGGTTTTGAAAGGAGGCTGGGAACATGGACACAGAAAAAACAGCACAGCCCTTTGACCCGGCCTCGTTTGAGCATGTCCCGGTGCTGCTGAACGAGTGCCTGGACGGACTGAAGATCGACCCGGCGGGCACCTATCTGGACGGCACGGCGGGCGGCGCGGGGCACTCCCGCCAGATCGCCCTGCGGCTGAACGGCGAGCAGGGCGGCAGGCTCATCTCGCTGGATCAGGACCCCGATGCCGTGCAGACGGCCCGGGCCCGGCTGGCGGGCCTGCCTGCCACCGTGGTGCAGATCAACTTCCGCTATGCCGGACAAGCTCTGGAGCAGCTGGGCATTGAAACGATCAACGGCGCGCTGCTCGATCTGGGCGTGTCCAGCCATCAGCTGGATGACGCGGCCCGGGGCTTTTCCTACCGGGCAGATGCCCCGCTGGACATGCGGATGAGCCAGGAGGGTGAGACGGCTGCTGATCTCGTGAACAGCGAGAGCCGGGAGGAACTGGCCCGCATCCTGCGGGATTACGGCGAGGAGCCCTTCGCCTGGCAGATCGCGGGCAGAATCGTGGAAGCCCGGGAAACTGCCCCCATTGAAACGACATTGCAGCTGGCGGATATCGTGGCCAGCGCCATGCCCCCGGCGGAGCGCCGGAAGAACAAAAACCCCTCCCGCCGCACCTTCCAGGCACTGCGCATTGCGGTAAACCATGAGCTGGACGCACTGGAAGAGGGGCTGGACACCATTTTTGCGCATCTCGCACCGGGTGGAAGACTTTGCGTGATCACCTTCCACTCGCTGGAGGACCGGCTGGTCAAAAACAAGTTCCGCCGCTGGTCCACCGCCTGCACCTGCCCGCCGGAGTTCCCGGTGTGCGTCTGCGGCGGCAAGGCCAAGGCAAAGCTGATCACACGCAAACCCATTGAAGCCAACACGCAGGAGCTGGAAGAGAACCGGCGCAGCCGCTCGGCCCACCTGCGGGTTTTGGAAAAGATCTGAGGGCGGCAAAGCCCCGGAGATGTGAGGAGGAGATCACCATGGGTCAGGCAGCATACGATATGACAGAGGTTCGGCGCAGAAGAGCGCCGCAGGCACAGCCCAAAGTCCCGCTGCGGGTAGAAAAGGGCGGCAAAAAGCGGCTGAACCCCGTGCGGGCCGCCATGCAGCACGCGCTGCAGCTGGTGGGCGCGGCTTTGCTGGTGGGCTTTGCGGTGAGCCTGCTGTGGAGCGAGGCACAGCTGGTGGAGCTGAATTCTCAGATCCAGAGCGCCAAGGCAGAGCTTGTGAGCGAGCAGAGCCAGTATACATACTACAACAGTGCCCTGAACAGCCGCACCAACATCACAAGTGTTGAGGAGACCGCCACCCGCCTGGGGCTGATGAAGATCGACCAGAGCCAGATCACCTACATCCGGCTGGATGAGGGCAGCGTTCTGGTGCGCAAGGCATCCGCTGTGCGGCAGTGGTCGGATCTGCTCCACGATGGGGCAATGACCATTCTTGCCTCTGTCAGAACGGCAAAATAAACCAAACAACGAAAAGCGTGCGGCAGCGCACGCTTTTTCGGTTTTCTTCGGGAGTACGCAATGCAAACACCATCCTCCAATCCCAAAAAGAACAGTGCCCACCGCCGCAGTGCGGACCCGCATGCACGGCTCAGTGCCCGGCTGCGTCATATCAGCTTTGGTGCCGCCGTGCTTCTTGTGGTGGTCGCCGCGCTGACCGTGATCTACAGCCTGTACAAGATCCAGATCCGCGACGGTGCCACCTACCGCCAGTACGCCGCCGAGCAGCAGCTGCTGGACAGCACCATTCAGGCCACCCGCGGTGAGATCTACGACACCAGCGGCATCACGCTGGCATCTACCAGCGTGGTCTGGACCATCTGGGCCGACCCCTCTTACAGCACGGCCCTGTATACCACCACCACCGATCAGGATACCAAGGCGGAGATCCGCACCATCGATGAAGCCGCCATGAAGGAGGTCTGCACCCAGATCACCCTGCGCCTGCTTTCGGGCGACGGCGAGAGTCTGGACAGCGTGGACACCACTTCGGCAGAGTACCAGGCCCAGTATCAGGCGGTCTGCGATGCCCTCTCCCAAAACGAAAGCTCCTATCAGGTGCTGGCCACCAAGGTCAACAACGCCATCAAGCTCTCCATTGAGGAGTACGTCAAGACCTACAACAAGGCCCACAGCAAGAGCGGAAAATCCGCCGGTGCGCTGGAAAAGATCCTGGCCAAGCTGGGTCTGGGCCAGCAGGAGAGCGACGACGGCACCCCCACTGTCCGCAAGGGGCGGGTGTCGGTGTCGGCCTCCAAGGGCTTCCAGCGGGATTACCCCTACGGCCGCTTTGCCGCCGCCGTGCTGGGCTTCTGCAATGCGGATGGTCAGGGCGTGTACGGTCTGGAAAACTCCTATGAGTCCACGCTGGCCGGTGTGAATGGCCGCACCATCACCCTGCGCAACGCCTACGGCAACGCCATTGCCGATGAAAACGCCACCACCTACGCCGCCAAGGACGGTTCCAATCTGGTACTCTCGCTGGATGTGAACATTCAGGAGGTGGTGGAGCGCTACCTGAACGAGGCCGTGGCGGCCAACACCGTTGAGAACCGCGGCTGCGCCATTGTGATGAACGTCAAGACCGGTGCCATCCTTGCCATGGCCTCCAAGCCGGACTTTGACCCCAATGACCCACAGGATTTCAGCGCCAATCTGGCCTACCTGACGGAGCAGGTGCAGGCTGAGCCGGAGCTGTACACCATCTACAAAAAAGACGAGAACGGCAACTACCTGCGGGACGAGAACGGCCAGAAGATCGCGGATGAGGAAGCCGACTACACCGGCACCTACCGGGATATCCAGTGGAAGAACAAGACCATCACCGAGCTGTACTACCCCGGAAGCGTGTTCAAGGTCATCACCGCCGCCATGGGTGTGGACAGCGGCAAGGCGACCTATTACACCACCCTGAACTGCTCCGGCGCGTACAGCGTGGCAAAGCAGACCTACCACTGCGCCGGCAGAAAGGCGCACGGGGCCCAGAATCTGGCCGAGGCCCTGCGCAACAGCTGCAACATCTACTTTGTCCAGCTGGGCCAGCGCGTGGGTTCCAGCCTGTTCTATGATTACTTTGATGCCTTTGGCTTTACCGAGCGCACCGGTGTGGACCTGCCCAATGAGACCAGCTTCATGCAGTATTACAGCAAGAGCCGTCTGGGCGAGGTGGAGCTGGCCTCCTCCGCCTTTGGTCAGGCCATGGCCGTGACCCCGCTGCAGGTGTGCACTGCCGTCTCGGCGGCAGTCAACGGCGGCTATCTGGTCACCCCCCATGTGGTGGATAAGATCACGGACCAGAACGGAAACGTGGTGCAGGAGATCGGCACCAACATCCGCCGTCAGGTCATCAGCGAGAGCGCCAGTGAGACCATCCGCCAGATCATGGAGTTTGAGGTGGGCGACGGCACCCAGGGTGGCGGCGGCAACGCCTATGTTGCAGGCTACCGCATCGGCGGCAAATCCGGCACCTCCGAGCAGCTGAACATGGACCGTCGCGCCGATGGCGACTACAAGAAGGTGGCATCCTTTGCGGCTGTCCTGCCCGCCAACGACCCGGAGATCCTGGTCTATGTCATGCTGGACGACCCCAACAATGCCCGCACCGACTATTCCTCCATTCTGGCTGCCCCTGTGGTGGGCAACATCATCAGTGAGATCGCGCCCTATCTGGGCATCGCCACCGACGGCGTGGACCGCAGCGGCACCACCGTCAAGGTGCCCAACCTGACGGGCAAGGAGTGGAGCAACGCGCAGGTGCAGCTGAACATCAAGGGCTTGAAGCATCACCTGGCCGAGAGCGAATCCGACCAGACAGCCGCCCTTGTTACCTACCAGTACCCCCGCGCAGGGGCAGAGGTGCCCTACGGCACCACCGTTTATCTGTATACCGATACCTATGAGGGCAAGCACGCCGAGGTGCCGGACGTGACCGGCAAGAGTGCGGACTTTGCCCGGCAGATGCTGAACGCCGCAGGGCTCAACTGCACAGTCGAAGGCTCCGGCACGGTCCAGAGCCAGAGTGAGGCACCCGGCTCCAGCGTCCAGCAGGGAACCATCGTACATCTGATCTGTGGATAAAGGGGAATGAGAGTATGGAAGCAATTGCAGCAAACATCCTGTTGGAGGGCCTGGCCGTCAATGCGCTGGCCCAGTGCGAGACCCCGGTCACGCTGGTGACCACCGACAGCCGCGAGGTCTGCCCCGGGTGCATCTTTGTGGCGTTCCCGGGTGAAAAATTCGACGGCCATGATTTTGCCGCCAAGGCGCTGGAAAACGGCGCGCTCTGCGTGGTGCTGAACCACCCCGTGGAAGGCGTGCCGGAGGAGAAGAGTGTGATCTGCCCGGACAGCTACCACGCCATGATGGTGCTGGGGGCCAATTATCGCAGCCAGTTCCACCCCAAAGTGGTGGGCGTGACCGGCAGCGTGGGCAAGACCACCACCAAGCAGATGACCTACGCCGCCATTGCAGGCTTTGGCAGTACCATCAAGACCGAGGGCAACCAGAACAATGAGCTGGGCCTGCCCCGCACCATGTTCCGCATCGGCAAAGAGACCCAGTACGCCGTGGTGGAGATGGGAATGAGCCACGCCGGGGAGATCGAGCGCCTGAGCAAGTGCGCCCGCCCGGATGTAGGCATCATCACCTGCATCGGGGTGTCCCACATTGGCAACCTGGGCAGTCAGGAGAACATCTGCAAGGCAAAGCTGGAGATCTGCGCCGGTCTGCCGGAGGGTGCCCCGCTGGTGCTGAACGGGGACGACCCCTTCCTGCGCAAGGCCGTCCTGCCCGACCATGTCCGTCCGGTCTGGTTCAGCCTGGGCGATGAGAACGCTGATGTCTGTGCCCTGTCCATCCAGCAGGATGAAAAGGGCATGAGCTTTGTGCTGGAGGATCACGAGGAGGGGACTTTCCTCGTAAAGATCCCCGCCATGGGCCGGCACAACGTGGCCAACGCACTGGCTGCCTACTGCGCCGCCACCCGTCTGGGGCTGGATGCCCGCCGGGTCATTGCCGGTCTGGCTGACTTTGAGCAGACCGGGATGCGCCAGAAGGTGGTGCACGCCAGAGGTGTGGATGTCATTGAGGATTGTTACAACGCCAACCCCGACAGCATGAAGGCCGCGCTGGCCATGTTCAGGGAGTATCCCTGCAAGCGCCGCTTTGCTCTGCTGGGCGATATGCTGGAGCTGGGCGATATCAGCCGCGCCGCCCACGAGGAGGTGGGCCGTCAGGCTGTGGAGAACAAGGTGGACTACCTCGTCACCTATGGCGAGCAGGCCAAGCGCATTGCTGTGGTGGCGGCCGCCAAGGGGCTGCCCACTCTCCATGCCGACACCTACGCTCAGGCCGCCGATGCCCTGCTGAACAAAATGCAGCCCGGCGATGCCCTGCTGGTCAAGGCCAGCCGCGGCATGGCACTGGAAAAAGTGCTGGAGATCTTTTACAAGGAGTAACATCGAGCTATGATTCGTTTCGCCTTGATCGCCGCCTCAACGCTGGGGTTCTTCCTCACGGCGGCGCTCGGGAATCTGATGGTGCCGCTGCTGCGGGCGTTCCAGGGACGCTGGGATGAACCCAAGGCCCGGCAGGCACCCGGGCAGGAAGCGCCGGATGCCGAGCCGGAGCGCCCGCCGCAGGCTCCCACCATGGGCGGTCTCTGCCTGATGGTGGGGGTGCTGGCTGCTGTGGGCGTGGGCTGGACAGCCGCCTGTGTGGCCCAGCCTGAGCTGCTGGGGGCCGAGAGCCTGTTCTCGGTCCGGCTGCTCACAGCGCTGCTGGGAGCTTTGCTCTTTGGCGGCGTGGGTCTGCTGGAGGATCTGGCCCGCATCCGCAGCCGTTCTGTGCTGGGCCTGCGGCGGCACACCCGCCTTGGGCTGGAAGCCGCTGCCGGTGCCGTGGTGCTGGTGCTGCTGGGAGCCAAAGGCTGCCTTGCAGCCGGAATCACCCTGCCGGGCGTGGGCTATGTCGATCTGGGCATTGCCGCCCCGCTGCTGTGGGAAGGGCTGCTGGTTGCACTGGCCGAGTGTGCCCGCATTGCCGATGGCATGGACGGCATTGTCTGCGGTACATCCTTTGCGGCCATGCTGGGCCTGATGGGGGTGATGACCCTGCTGGGCTGGTTCCCGCTGGGCGTTCTGCCCGCCGCACTGGCCGGTTCCCTGATGGCCTTCCTGCTCTGGAACTTCCCGCCCGCAAAGCTGCGGCTGGGCAGCGTGGGCAGCCTGTTTCTGGCCGGGATGCTGGGGTGCGTGCCCCTGTGCATCGGCTGGCCCGACCTCACCCTGCCGCTGGCCCTGCCCTTCTGGCTGGAGGGCGGCATGGTGGCCCTGCAGATCCTGGTCTGCAAGGCCAGCCGGGGCCGCAGGCAGCTGTTCCGCTCGGCACCGCTCCACCGCTGGCTGGAGCTGCGGGGCCAGAGCGCGGAACAGATCTTTTATACCTTTTGTATCATTGCCATGCTGGGCGTGGCGCTGACCGTTCAGCTGGCAAAAATCAGTTAAGGAGGGGTGCAGTTTGGCAACACTCCGCAGAAAAAAAGCAGAGCCGTTTTCCGTCTTTCAGCGGGACCCCGGCCCCTGGCCGCCCATCCTGCTCAACTGGATGGCGACCCTGGCCATCATCATGGTGTTTGGGCTGGTCATGCTGTTCAGTGCAAGCTATACCACGGGCTATCTCCGCTTTGGGGATAGCTTCCATTACATCAAATCCCAGCTGCTCTGCACGGTGCTGGGCCTGGGCATGATGTTCCTGTTCTCCTATTTTGACCACCGTTTCCTGCGCAGAATGGTCAAGCTGGGCTATGTTATCTGCCTGATCCTGCTGGTGCTGGTGCTGTTCAGCAGCCCCATCAACGGTTGCCGCCGGTGGATCAGCTTCGGCGGCCTGACCTTACAGGCCTCCGAGGTGGCAAAGTTTGAGATGATCCTGCTCACGGCAGATATCGCCGCCAGGACCCCGCAGGTCAAATTCGGCGAGATACCCCTGCGCAAGTGGATCTACCACAGCATCGTGGTGGAGCTCATCCGGCCCATCCTGTGGCTGGTGCCTGTCCTGATCCTGCTGGTGCTGGAGCCCCACATGTCGGGCATCCTGCTGACCACGGCCATCGTGGGCACCATCCTGCTGCTGGGCGGCAGCGGCGGCATCATTACCTGGGGCTGTGCCGGTGCCGCGCTGTTCCTGCTGGAGACTTTGTTGAAGCACGTGGACTCCATCGACTACCTGCAGAGCCGTCTGGACGGCTGGACGCAGGATCTTGACCGGATGACCAGCCAGACCAAGCAGAGCCTGTACGCCATCGGCTCAGGCGGTGCCACGGGGCTGGGCCTTGGCAACAGCATCGAAAAGCAGCTCTGGCTGCCGGAGAGCACCAACGACTTTATCTTCAGTGTCGTGTGCGAGGAACTGGGCTTCGTCGGTGCGGTGATCGTCATCGTGCTGTTCGTCCTCTTTCTGGTGCAGGGCTTCTGGATCGCCTTCCATGCCGAAAACCGGTTCTGCACGCTGGTGGGCATCGGCATCATGGCGCAGATCGCCTGGCAGGTGTTCTGCAACATCGCCGTTGTCACCAACACCCTGCCCAACACCGGCATTTCGCTGCCCTTCTTCTCCTCCGGCGGCACCAGTCTGATCCTGCTGCTGGCCGAGATGGGCGTTATGGTCAATATCGGACGCAACGGCGAACGGGCCCGTCTGGAACGGGAGGAAGCCCACGCCGAGCGGGAGCGCCAGCGCAAGGCAAAGACCATTGTGCTGGATACCGCGCGCAGAGCGCAGACAGAACAGTAAGGAGGAACCAAGATGCGTGTACTCATTGCAGCCGGCGGCACTGCCGGCCATATCAACCCGGCTCTGGCCATTGCGGGAGCCATCAAAAAAGCCGACCCCACCGCCGAGATCCATTTTGCGGGCCGGAAAGAGGGCATGGAGTACCGTCTGGTCACACAGGCGGGCTATCCCTTCCATCACATCGAGATCACCGGCTTTCAGCGGAAGCTGAGCCTGAACAATATCAAGCGGAACATCATTACCCTGTGGAATCTGGCACTCTCCGGCCCCAAGGCCAAAAAGATGATGAAGGACATCCAGCCCGACCTGGTCATTGGCTGCGGCGGCTATGTGTCCGGCCCGGTGGTGCGCTGCGCCGCCAGACAGGGCATCAAGACTGCCCTGCATGAGCAGAACGCCTTTCCCGGCGTGACCAACAAGCTGCTGGCTCCGGATGTGGACATCGTGTTCGCCGCCGTGCCCGCCGCCGTGGAAAAACTGGGCGCACCCGAAAAGACCATCGTGGTGGGCAACCCCGTCCGGCCGGAGGTGTTCACCCAGGCGAAGAACCGGGAAGCCATCCGTGCCGAACTGGGCGCGGGCGACCGCACCGTGATCCTCTCCTTCGGCGGCAGTCTGGGTGCCCGCCGCGTGAACGAGGTGGTGGCCGACCTCTGTGCATGGGAGCAGAAAAACCACAAGCCCGTCCTCCATCTCCATGCCACCGGCCAGTACGGCGTGCAGCTGTTTCAGGATCTGGAAAAGGAAAAGGGCTTTGCCCCCGGCGAGAGCCTTGTGGTGAAGGAATACATCAACAATATGCCCGAGCTGCTGGCCGCAGCGGACCTTGTCATCAGCCGCGCCGGTGCCCTGACACTGGCCGAGCTGGAGGCTGTGGGCCGTGCCGCCGTGCTCATCCCCAGCCCCAACGTGGCCGAGAATCACCAGTATTACAACGCCATGGAGCTGCAGAAGGCCGGTGCCGCTGTGGTCATTGAGGAAAAAGACCTGACCGGCGAAAAGCTGGTGCAGACCGTTTCCGGGATGCTGGCCCAGCCCGGCAAGCTGGCTGAGATGGGCCGCAATGCCCGGAGCCTGTCGGTGGACGACAGCCTGGACCGCATTGCGGATGCCCTGCTCAAGCTGGTCAAGACCCCGTAACGGAAGGAAAAAACAGAGGAAAGGAGGTGCAGCCGGATGCCGCAGAATGACCGGAACAGCCGGAACCGCAAGCGCCGCCGGGCCTACGATCAGGCCCGGGATGACCGGCGCGGCGGGCAGAGCACCCAGCGCCGCAGCAGCGCGGGTGCTGGCAGTGACCTGGGGTACAGCGGGTACGCAGAATATTCCTCCGGCGGCCACCCCATCACGAACCCCAATTATGACCCCGATGCGCCCCGCCCCAGCCGGTATACGGAGCGCACGGTGAACTACGGCTCCTACCCGGATAACAGCATCACCTTTCCCACCGGCGGGCGGAGCAGCCAGAGCGGCGCACAGCGCCCCCGCAGCGGGCAGAACGGTCAGCGGCGCACCTCCGGGGGCAATCAGCGGAACCGCCGCCCGGCCAGCGGCCAGAACCGGAACGCCCAGCGCCGCCCACAGAACGCCCAGAGCCGCAGCGGCCAGCGGATGCGGCCGGTGCAGGGGCAGAACGCCCGGCGTGACCCCGTCCGGCGGGAGGGCAGGAAAAAGCGGAAGCTGACCCGGGCCGCCATCCGGCGGCGCAGGCTCATGCGGCGGCTCACGGCCCTTGTCATGCTGCTCTGTGTCATCGGCGCGGGGGTCTACCTCACCGTGACGATGCTGTTCAAGATCAGCTCCATTCAGGTGCAGACAGCGGACGGTGTGGTGCAGGAGGCCGGCGGCTATACCAGCGACCAGATCCTGCAGGCGCTGGATGTCCATCTGGAAGAGAATATCTTCAGCTTTGACCCCGGCAGCAAGGCCGCCGCGCTGGAAAAAGTGTTCCCCATGCTGGAGGATATCCGGGTGGAGCGGGATTACCCCGGCACCGTGGTGGTGCGGGTAACAGAAGCCCGGCCTGCCTGGGCCATGCAGACCTCCTCCGGCTGGCTGACCCTCTCGGGCGGCCTGAAGATCCTGGAGAAGGATTCTGCCCAGCCTGCCGGTCTGCCCACCCTGTACGGCGGCGAACCGGTCTCTGCCGAGCCCGGTGAACAGCTGACCTTTGCGGCAGAGCCCAAGGCCGACAGCACCCCGGACAGCGCCGCCGACAGCAGCGCCTCCGGCACTGTTGAGGAGGAGACGGACCAACGGCTGGAAAGCCTGAACACCCTGCTGGCCGCGCTGGATGCCGCAGGCATGAGCGCCGACGTGACCCGCATCGAGTTTGCGGATGTGGACGAGATGGCCTTCCTCTATCAGGACCGCATCAGCGTCTGGCTGGGCACCCTGAATGAGCTGGAATATAAGCTCAAGCTGGCAAAGCACGTCCTGCTGAATGAGGACGGCAAGGGCTGTGCCGCGACCGACACCGGAAAGCTGGACTTCACCCATATCAGCATGTCCAGCACCCGCAAGTTCACCTTTGCACAGGGTGAGCCGGAGCTGCCCTCCGGCTACATCGTGCCTGAACCGGTGGAGGAAACACCCGCCGAAGAAGGTGTGACCGGTGAAACGGCAGAAGGCACGGCCACAGACGACACCGCCCCGGCAGAGGGCGAAGCCGCTGCCGAAACACCAACGGATACCGCTGCGGCCCCGGCAGACCCCGAGGCCGGACAGACGGCACAGCCGACCCCCGCCGAAGGAACGACCCCGGCAGCGGGCGATGCAAACCAACCCCAAACGACCCAATGAGGAGCGTGTAATGCTATGAAGCTGGAAAAACTACTGGAAGGCGTGCCCTTTACGCTGGTGCAGGGCAGCCTGGATACCGAAGTGCAGGACATCATCTACGACAGCCGGAAGGCGGCCCCGGGCCTTGCCTTTGTCTGCATCGTGGGCACCCAGCGTGACAGCCACGAGTTTGCCGTGGACTGCGCCGCCAAGGGCGTGAGCGTGCTGGTCATCCAGCACGACATCGACCTTTCTGCCATGCCCGGTGTGACCGTGGTCAAGGTGGAGAGCAGCCGCTATGCCATGGCGCTGATGAGCGGCAACCTCTTTGGCAACCCCTCCCGCCAGATGACCATGATCGGCGTGACCGGTACCAAGGGCAAGACCACCACCACCCACATGATCAAGAGCGTGCTGGAAGCTGCCGGGAAAAAGGTCGGCATGATCGGCACCAACGGCATCTATTTCATGGGCCGTCATCAGGAGACCGCCAACACCACCCCTGAGAGCTACGAGCTGCAAAAGACCTTCCGCCAGTTTCTGGACGCAGGCTGCGATGTGGCCCTGATGGAGGTGTCCAGCCAGGGCCTGATGATGGACCGTGTGGCGGGGGTGCACTATGATATCGGCGTGTTCACCAACCTTTCCCCCGACCACATCGGCCCCGGTGAGCACAAGACCTTTGAGGAGTACCGCAGCTGGAAGGGGCAGCTCTTCCGGCGGTGTGATGTGGGCGTGGTGAACATCGATGACGAGAACACCGAAGCCCTGCTGGAAGGCCACACCTGCAAGCTGGTGACCTATGGCCGCAGTGAAAAGGCCGACTACCGCGCCGAGGGCTGTGAGCTGCTGCGCACCCACGATTTTCTGGGCGTGGCGTTCCATGTTTCCGGCAGAGACAATATGGATGTCAGGGTGAACATGCCCGGCGAGTTCAGCGTCTACAACGCGCTGGCCGCCCTGGCCGTGGGCAAGGTGCTGGGCCTGCCCGATGCCGCCATCCATGAGGGTCTGGGCAAGTGCGTGGTCAAGGGCCGCGTGGAGCTGGTGCCCATCAGCAAAAAGTTTACCATCCTGCTGGACTACGCCCACAACGAGGTCTCCACCGAGAGCCTGCTCACCACCCTGCGGGCTTATCACCCCCACCGGCTGGTGGTGGTGTTCGGCTGCGGCGGCAACCGCTCCAAGCTGCGCCGCTACGGCATGGGCGAGACCTGTGCCAAAATGGCGGATTTCTCCATCCTGACCGAGGACAACAACCGCTTTGAGAAGATCGAGGACATCCTCGCCGATATCCGGGTGGGCATGAACAAGGGCAACCCCGATGCCAAGTTTGTGGAGATCCCCGACCGTCTGGACGCGCTCCACTACGCCGTGGATCACGCCCAGGAGGGCGACCTGATCGCCGTCATCGGCAAGGGCCACGAGACCTACCGCGACCGTGAGGGCGTGAAAACCCCCTTCCTGGAGCGGGAGCTGCTGGAAGAATACGCCCAGCAGATCGGGTTGGAATAAACAAGAAAAACGCGCCGTGTCGTTGGACACAGCGCGTTTTTTGCTGCTGCTTTGGCACGCAGGCCTTCGGCTCAGCAGAATCGAATTTGCAGGCAGCCGGCACTCGCACGGCCATGGCAGCGCTTACGCGCCCCACACCAGCCAGAGATACACATAGCCCGTCAGGACGGCTGCCAG
>OIZS01000533.1_pt1 | contig 15649 bp, 16 predicted proteins | sample 1588641 | NCBI WGS metagenome assembly OIZS01 (sample SAMN03283240) | human gut metagenome | biome: human-associated habitat; material: feces | host: Homo sapiens | place: Peru | collected 2012
CGAAATGCGTATGCCGGTAAAACGGCCCGGGCCGCGGATAATGGCCACTTTGGCGGTGTGGGTTAAATCCGCCCCCGCCTTGGTTAAAAGCTGTTTTAATACAGGGAATAACAGCCGCTCCTGCTTGACCCCTTTGCGGCGGGACGCATACTTTTTGCCGCCCCGCTCCACCACGGCCACCAACGGGGAAGACGACGTATCCAACCCAATAATTACATCTTTGATACCCGGCATAATTCCTCCAGTAAATGTTCGCTGACGCGGCCAAACGCGGAGAGTTTAATTTCCCGCTCATCCCCGCCGCGCAGTATAAAATCCATTTCCAGCCTGTCGGCCGGCAGCATTTGGGCAATGGGGTCCGGCCATTCGGCCAAAATAATGGCGCGTTCGTCTTCCAGCATTTCTTCAAAACCCAAATTAAAAACTTCGCCCTCGCTCAAGCGGAACAAATCTATATGAAACAATTTAACGTGTTTGTTTTTGTATTCTTTCATCAGGCTGAAACTGGCGCTGACCGGGGAGCTTTTAAGCCCCAACGCCGCCGCCACGCCTTTTACAAACACCGTTTTGCCCGCGCCAATCGGCCCGCGCAAAAAAATAATTTCCCCCCCTTTTAATACTTGGGCAAACCGCCCGGCTAAGGCCGTGGTTTGCGCGCGGGAGCAGGTTAGTAGAGTTGCTGTTTTCATTAACGCACCGTTTTGATACACACCACGCGGCCGTTTATTTCCACGCGGTCTTGGTTGCCGGGGTCCGGCGTTTCTTTTCCGTCCACGGCAAACACATATTTATAATCTCCGCCCGTAAGCGCTACGGACGTTTCAAAATACCCTTTGCGGTATTTGGTTAAAGTGATGGGGTCTTTGCCCCAACGGTTAAAATCCGCCAACAGCTCCACTTTTTGCGCTTGGGGAGCCGTAATAAAAAACCGGCGGTATTTTACTTCCGTATTAAAATTATTTTTGGGCGGGCGGGTTTGCGCCAGCACGTCCTCTTTTTTAACGGGAGCCACCTGCGCGGCGCTTTCCAACGTGTTGCGGGTATAAGTATAAAAATCTTCCGCTTCCACAAAAAACCAGAATAGCGCCAGCGCCATTAAAATCAAAAAAACGGCAAATAAAACACCGGGTTTTTTGATTTCAATTTTCTTCATCTAAAAAGCTCCTTAAATAAAACTCCGCGCCCAAACTTTCCGCCAACGCCTTTACGGCCGGGGCATCGGCGCCGGTTTTATCCACACAACTGGCCACCACTTTATCAAACCCGGCCTGGCTGCAACGCAAAATAAACTCTTTCACGCCGGAAAAGCCGTCCTCATACCCGGGGGCCGGGCGCACAATTTTGCGCCAGGTGGCTTCGTCCTGCGCGTTTAGGCTTACATAAATTTTATCAATAACTCCTTTTAACAGCGGCACAATATTTTGATTATTTATCATATTGCCCAAACCGTTCGTGTTCAGGCGGATTTTGAACGGCGCAAACAACGCCTGCGCCTGCCACCCTTTTAAGGTTTTGGCAATCAGCAAAAGTTCATTCAGGCGCATGGTAGGCTCCCCATAGCCGCAAAAAACCACTTCCTGCACGGGGGCGGCTTTCATTTCCTGCTCCAGCACCTCCAGCACTTGGCGGGCGGTGGGCTCTTGCCCGTTCAAATTAAGGTTGTAGCCGTTAAATTGCATATTCCACTTGGTTTTAATGCAAAAAGCGCACAAATTGGGGCAACGGTTGGTAAGGTTGATGTATAAAGCATCTTTGAACCGATAGACGGTTTTGGGGGCTTCAAATTGTTTCACTGGGGGTACCTCTCTACCAATGGCGGAAGGGGAGGGATTCGAACCCTCGGTAAGGAAGACCCTACATCAGTTTTCAAGACTGACGCCTTAAACCACTCGGCCACCCTTCCCAAACCATTTATTATATTTTATTAATTTTTGGGCCCTTGCGCGCGTTTTACCGGATAAAAGTTAAATTTATACAATATATATATGCCTACAAATTTAATTCTATTGGGAACCGGCAACGCACTGGTGACCCGCTATTACAATACTTGCTTTGCTTTGCAAAACAACAACGAATACTTTTTGACGGACGCCGGCGGCGGAAACGGTATTCTGGCCCAGTTGGAAAAAGCCCATATTGCTATGGAAAACATCCGCGCCCTGTTCCTTACCCACGGGCATACGGACCATATTTTAGGCGTTATTTGGGTGATTCGCTTGGCGGCATCCCTGTTTGTGCGGGGCAAGCACCCCGGGCTGACGATTTACTGCCATGACGAATGTGCAGAAAAACTGCGCGCGTTCTGCCGCATGACACTCACCGCCAAACTGCAAGCCGTACTGGATAACGGCGTGCGTTTTGCCGTGCTTAAAAACGGGGATTCTTTCCAAGCGGCGGGCTTTAACTGCACCGCTTTTGATATTTATTCCACCAAAACCAAACAATTCGGCTACCGCGCCACCCTGCCGGACGGCCAAACGCTTGTTTGTTTGGGGGACGAACCTTATAACCCGCTCTGCCGGCAATACGCGCAAAATGCGGATTGGCTGATGAGCGAGGCGTTTTGCCTGTATGGGGAGTGCGAGCAGTTCAAACCTTATGAAAAGCACCACAGCACCGCGTTGGATGCGGCCCGCACGGCCCAGCAATTAAACGCCAAACACTTAATTTTGTACCACACGCAAGACAATCACCCGGCGCAACGCAAAGCCTTATACACCGCCGAGGCGCGGCAGGCGTTTTCCGGCCCGGTGTATGTGCCGGAAGACTTGGAAACTATCACGCTGTAAAGCAAAAACTCCCCTAGATTAGGCTTGGGGAGTGTGTAAATAAAGGAAGTTTATTTTTCCAAGGGAACAATTTTGTAAGAATCATTGTTCCGTTGTTGCCTCATCTGGGTGGTTTTAGCAAGCCGTTTATACCGGTTAGAATTTGGATATTTATCATGTATAGCTTCAGGAATGCGGTTTTCTATTAGAACTTGCAAGAGTTGGGCACCCGCAAGTTCATAGTTTGTTGTTTCTGTGGTTGGTTTCTCCCATTTTACCGTAGGATTTATTTGATGAACCAACTCAAAAGCCGCTTTTTGTGCCGCAATAAAACTACCGGAACCAATCATCCCAAGGTTATGCTTTTGTCCGGCCGTGTCTTCAATATCCGTCAAAACCGTAATAAAAAGCGTTTGCTTATTGGGGTTGGCAATACGGCGTGCCCAAAAATCTGCCAACGGAAGTATGTGATGCCCCTTGTCCGGCCGCGCAGACGCAATATTTACAGGCATATTGCCCGCTAACATATTTTCAACAGCACCGCCCGAATGTGCCTTGAATTTGGATAGCACTACCACTACCTCTTTATTCATAAGATTTTGTTTGTACTGCTTAAGGCTCTTTAATGCCAAACGGCAAACGGCGGACGGGTACCACGGTTGAGATTGGCATTGTTTATCCGGCATATTCTCCCGCCAATCTTCGTCATAACACAAGCACGGCCAAAAACGAAAATTATGCCAATGTGCAACCGGAGAATTTTTATCCGTATTTGCACGGTAGTGCAAATTAGAGTCCACCCCCAACACTTGAGCCAAACTTCGGGGGATATCCGGCAAAAGGGCATTAGAAGACTCTTTATCATACACGAGGATACTTTCATCCCCATTGATTAAAAAAGAATCGGCAGCATATTCATGGATATAAGGCTTGCCCGCCAACGCGGGAGCCAGCTTGCGATACAGCTTTTTAAGCCCTTTTGGTGAAATATCTTTAGTAAGATAAACGGAAGTCTTCGGTAAAATTAAATTCTCTTGCGTATTTCCTGCCCAAAGAGGCGGCATCATTAAAAGCATACCAACCAATACCGGCAATACGGTTTTAGTCATAGAAACCCTTGTCATATCTACGGCTTTTCTTACACATTCTTTAGCCACAATACTGGTGGAAAAATAGCTCTCTGCTCCTGTGTTCAATTTATCATTGTATTTCATAGCACCCTTCCTGATTCGAATTTTAATTTCTTAACAGTCCGGCGTAAAAACTTCTTTTACTCCCATAAAATTGGTCAGGCTTTCCCAATTATTTACTGCCGAATTTATCCAAAATAACGTGCAAGGCGGTTTTATTGGCCAGTTCCGTTTGCGGGCCGACGACGGCATCTTCCAAACGGCAGTTGGTCAGCTTGGCCCCGTACGCCACGGACACATAGGGCCCCAACGTGCAACCGCTTACCTGCGCGGAAGGGTCAATCCAACACGGCGGGATAATCCGGTTATTCAGCTCCGCCTGTTCCGGCACGGCGGCATGGCGCGTGAGGAGCATTTGGTTGGTTTTCAGCAAAATTTCCACCGTGCCGCAATCTAACCAATCGTTCATCGGCACCGGGGCAATAGAAACGCCTTTTTGGAGCAGTACGGAAAGGGCATCCGTCAGTTGGATTTCGTTTTTTACCGTTTTGCCGGAAGCAATAACTTCCGCCAACGCCTCAAAAAGCTGTTTGGAATCCAAAAAAGAATACGCCCCAATCAGCGCCCAATGGGACGGCGGATTATCCGGCTTTTCCACAAACCCGGTAATGCGGCCTTTTTCTATTTTAGCCACCCCAAAACGGCGCGGGTCGTCCACCTTTTTAAGCCCCACCGCGTTTTGCCCGCCAAACACCATGGGGCGCAAATCTCCATCCACAATCGTATCGCCCAGCAGGATAAAGCACGGGCCGGACACCACATCTTTAGCCAAATACACCGCGTGGCCCAAACCGCGCGGCTCCGGCTGTTCCACAAACACGGCATCCAACTGCGGGTAGCGCTGGCGGACAAACTCCACAATGGCTTCTTTGCAGTGCCCTACAATCAAAACTACGCGCCGGATTCCCAGCTCTTTCACTTGGTCCAAAATATGGCCCAAAATGGGTTTCCCCGCCACGCAAAGCATGGTTTTGGGGATATTGCGGGTAAAAGGCATTAAGCGCACTCCTTTACCTGCGGCGGGAATAATGGCGGTAAATGATTGCATTTATCTCTCCTTACCGGGCAGAACGGCCGGTTTGTTTTAATAAATTTTGGTAGTTTTCCAACTGGGGTTTATAGCGGGCCCACGCGTCCTGCGGGGTGACGTCGGAACGGTACGTCCAGTTGGTGTCGTCCACAATCCCGGGCACGTTTACGCGCTCCAAAGTGCCGGTAATATCCTGCCAGGAAAACAGCGTCAAGGCGGAGCCGGACCCCAACACCCGCGCCAAAATGGCTTTTTGGGTGTCTAACGTAAACGGCACGTTGCCGTCCGTTTTTTGGGCGGAAATCATTTCCCACATATTGGCGCGTTCCTGCGGGGGCAGAGCTTCCCACCAACCGCGCAGGGTTTGCGTGTCGTGCGTGGACGTGGTGGCTAAAGAAACCGCCGGATAACTGCGCGGTTCGCGGTAATAGCCGTTGTCTTCGCGCTCCCAACACAATACTTTATAACCGGGGATACGCAAGTCTACCAACATCCGCCGTACATAATTGGGAATAACGCCCAAATCTTCCCCCACCGGCAGACGGCCGCCGCACACGTCCAACACCATGCGTAAAAAGTGATACCCGCGGTCTATTTGGTTCTGCTCGCCCTGCACATCAAAAGCGCCTTGCTCGTCCCCGGGGGCAAAAACGTAAGTGCGGTAAAAACCCACCAAATGGTCCAGGCGGAACATATCATACAGTTCCACCGCGCGGCGGATTTTGCGTTTCCACAGGTCTAACCCGTGCGCGTGCTGATACGGCCAGTCATACGCCGGCAGGCCCCAGCGTTGCCCGCCTTTGGAAAATTGGTCTGCCGGAGCGCCGATTTCGTATTCCACCCGGTAATTTTGGCGTTCGGCCCACACTTCGGCGCTGTCTAAATTGGTGCCGAAAGGAATATCCCCAAACAGGTAAACGCCCTTTTCCTGTGCGAACGCTTTGGCGCGGCGGAGCTGTTGGTCCAGCACCCATTGAACATACGCAAAAAAGCGCACATATTCGCGGTATTGGCTTTCAAAAGCGTTTACGGCCGACGGAACGGCATTTTTCAGCTCCTCGGGCCAGGCCGTCCAACTCTGCCATTTATAAAATTCTTTCAGCGCGCGGAACAAACTGTACGGGCGGAGCCAACTGTTATTGGCGGCGCAGTACGCACTAAACGCGCGCGCACGCGGAGTATCGGCCGCTTGTTCCTGCTCCAAAAAATGTTGGTATCCCAGCCACAACGCTTTTAATTTGGCTTGTTTTACCGGGCGGATAGGCGCTTTGGAAGAATTTTTCCATTGGGCCAAATCCGCCTGTAAAGTTTTAAGATATTCCTGCGCGGCGGGGCTGGCGGAAATATCTTCCACGCGCTCTATGCAAACGTACACCGGGTCCAGCGCAAAGGCCGTCATGGCGGAATAAGGGCAGGTTTCGTTCGGGGCGGTTTCCTGCAAGGGGAGAATTTGCACAAACTTGGCCCCCAAAGAGCCTAAAAAGTCCGTCCATTCTTCCAGGCTGGCAAAATCGCCCACGCCCCAATCCGTATTCGTTTTCATGGCCGAAAGCGGCAACAACACCCCGTTAGAGCGGGCAGAAAGCAGTTCGTCTTGTATCGTTTGCATGGCAGGCCCCGGAGTTATTTTTTGGCAATCGCTTCAATTTCCACCGCGCTGCCTTTGGGCAAAGCCACTACCTGAAACGTGCTGCGGGCGGGCGGGTTTTCCTTAAAAAAAGAAGCGTAAACTTCGTTCATTTCGGCAAATTGGGTTAAATCCGTTAAAAAAACGGTGGTTTTTACTACTTGGCTTAAATTGGAGCCGGCTTCTTTAAGGATATTTTCCAAATTTTTCAAAATCAGTTCCGTTTGCACACGCACGGAGCCGTTGTAAATTTCGCCCGTGACGGGGTCAATAGGCAACACACCGGAAGTAAAAATAAAGCCGGAGTCTTCTATCGCTTGCGAATACGGCCCGATGGCTTTGGGGGAATTAGAAGAATTAATTACTTTTTTCATAAAAATAAAACCTCTCTTATAAATAAATGCGGGCAAAAAACCGCTATTAAGTATATGGTATAAAACCCCCGGCGCGCCGTCAACCCTGGGGCGCAAAAGCGGTTTTTACCCATACAAAAAAAATATTGCACACAAAAAATAAAACTGCTATAATTATTTATGTGATGGTTATGCCGGAAGTAAATAAAAAAATATTTCTTGCGCATAATAAAAATTTTTAGTACAATATTTATGTTGGGTTTAACCCGATGCAGATTAGACCCAAGAAGTTATTTGACTGTTTTTTTGCGCTCGTAGCTCAGTGGTAGAGCATCCGCCTTTTAAGCGGGGGGCCGTGAGTTCAAGTCTCACCGGGCGCACCATTTTTTTAACCTTCATCAGAAGGTTTGTAGTAAATGCCCTCTTCGTCTATCGGTTAGGACGTCGGATTTTCAATCCGAAAAGGGGAGTTCGATTCTCCCAGAGGGCGTTTTTTATTTCTTAGCCGTAGTCTTTTTACTATCCAGGGGGGGCCAAAGCCGCCCCTTTTTTGTTTTCTGTGGCAGAGGGTGCTTTAATAAGGCGCAGGGCGCTTTCACATGCGTAGGGTGCTTTCACAATGCGCTTTGTGCAAATACTAAAGCGGGGCCTTTCCATGGTGGCAGTGGGCGCGTGCCCAGCAGGTTTTTAGTCTGGGGCCAAAGCCGCCCCTTTTTTGTTTTCTGTGGCAGGAGTTGGCACCTAGCAGGTTTTTAGTCCGGGGCCGAATTTCCCCTTTTTTGTTCCCCCCGCGGGCATTTTATATAATAAGCGTATGAGATACATTCTATTTTTACTTTTCAGTTGTTTTTGCTTGAGCGCGTGTAGCTCCGTTATGCCGTACAAAGACCAAAATTTGGATTATTTGTACAGTATTCAAAAAGATTTTGCCGCCTATAAAGGCGCCGTGGTGGCCTTTAATGGGGAAGTGGCCGGCGTGCGGGAAACCGCCCAAAATATGCGCATTATTTTACGCATAGACACCCCCCTTTATTATTATGCCACCGGGAAAGGCAATAATTTATCGTACGAAATGATTTATGTGCGCTTTACAAAAGACACCGCCACCCCCACCGCCATTATACAAGGCCACAAATTAAAAGTATTGGGCCGCGTGGACGGATACGAAAAACGCCAAGACACTTACACCGGCAAAACGCTGGGGGTGGTGCGTTTAGACGCGATTGCCTTGGCGGACCGCACCACCGGGAAAGATTTTATCCGGCAGGATACGCCCTCTAACGCGCTGTACCAATCTTGGAAAGCGGGGAAACTATTTTTTGAAGAATCGGCCGAGTCCGTTTTGCGCGCGTTTCCGCCTGCTCCCACGCCGGAGCCAAAACCCAAAGCCGTAAAACCTGTTAAAAAAACGCCTAAAAAGGAAACGCCCAAACCGGCCGTTATTCCCCCCGCCGCCGGGATTGTGTTTGACGAAGAAGAACCGCCCTTTATTTTGCCGCCGGACCCCCAAGCACCGGAAGAGCCCCAAGCGCCCAACGCGGCAGAACCAACCGCGCCCGAGCCCGAAAGCCAACCGGGCAACGCGGCTTTAATGGACAATCCCGCCGAGGGAAAAGAAACCGAAGAAAAAACAACTCCAAGCACATCTGCTAATGAACAGGCAGGAAAAGCCGCGCTAAACAAAACTACCGGGGAACAAACCGCGGACAACGCTACGCCGGGAAAAACCGCTATTGAACAAACGGCAGAACAAGCCGTGCCGAGCAAAGCTAATGAGGAACAAACCGGGGAAAATGCCGCGTCCAAAGCCGACAAAGAGAAAGCGGGACAAACCGACCTAAACAAAACTGACGAGAAACAAACGGAAAAACCGACCGCGCCGGGCAAAGCCACCGGGGAACAGGCGGCAGAACAAGCCAACCTAAACAAAGCTGACGAGAAACAAACGGAAGAAAAAGCCGTAAACGCCGCCGCGCAAAAATCTGCCACGCCCCAAGCCGCCGAGGAAACCCCTTTGCAAGCGCCCGCCGCGCCACAAACAGGGGCGCAATCCACGCAAGAAACAGAGCCGCCCGCCGCGCCCGAAAAGGCCACCCCGGCACCAGAAAATACGCGCCCCCAATAAACGCAAACCAAACAAGCGGGCGCGCCTAAAAGTGGCGCGCCGCACACAAAACAAAATCCACCTTATAAAATTTTATGCCCAATCCGGCGCGGCCCCCGGTTAAAACACAAAAATTTCACGCTATACCAATTTACCCCAAATTCTGCGCGGGGTGCGTACAAATCAAATTCCACCCTACAAATTTTTACATCAACCCCTGTGCGGGGGGCTCATTAGAGCATAAAAAACCCCGCCCGAAGGCGGGGTGTAAAACTTACTCGGTTTCCTATCAATTAGTTGTTGACAGGAGCGGCGCAAGCGGAGGTAGAACCGTTGTTGCAGCAAGAAGCCGTCGGGTTATCAATACCGCAGAAGTCCGCGCACAATTCCTGACCAGCGGCGTTGGTGCCGTTGCAGGTGACGTTGTCGCCTTGATAGTAGCGTACCAAGTTATACTGGTATTGCAAATTGCCGCCAGAGTTTGCATTGGCAACGCGGGTAGCCGTAGCTCTCCCACCGTTGTTCCCACCAAAATCAGTGCCGGCCAAAACGACAGCGAAACCGTTGCCGTTAGCACCGGTGGTCGGGTTGCCTTTCGTATAATAGGTGGAACCGCTGGAATCTTTCGGAGAGACGTCCAAGCCTTTGTAGTTCGTCGTGAAGCTGTTGCGTTGCAAGAATTTGCGGCGCTGAGCTTGGGCAATGCTGCCGAGCAAGGTGTCGGCTTCCGTCATGCGGGAGCGTTCCACCGCTTTGAAGTACTGCGGCATGGCCATAGCGGCCAAAATACCAATGATTAAAACCACTACGAGCAGTTCAATCAAGGTAAAACCTTTCTTATTGTTCATAAAACCTCCTACAGTTTTATATATAATTTTGCAGCCATAGCGGCTACTTTATTAGTTTAGCAGTCAAAAAAAGCCTTGTCAAGCCCCTTGTGGACCTATTTTTTTGTGCTTCGTCTAACTACCCTAGTAAACACTATATACTGCAAAAACGGTTTACAACGCCGGAACGTCCCCGGCGGTTTCTTCCTGTGCGGCGGTGTCATCCGCGCCGCTAAGGGCGCTTTCCTGCGGCGTATTTTCCCTTTGCGCGGCGGTGTCATCCGCGCCGCTAGGGGCGCTTTCCTGCGGCGTATTTTCCCCCGGTGCAGGCTCCTGCGGCACAAAAGATTCCGCCTGCAAATACTGCTCCAGCCGTTTGCAAAAACGCTCGCCCTGCGGGGTTTGTGCCTCGCACCGGGTGGGCCCATAAGGCAACATCCGGCGCAAAACATATTCAAACCGCCCGCCCACGCGCCGCGCCGCCACAAAAGCGGTTTCCTGCGGCCCGGGTGCCGGCTCCAAGCGCACAATATAGCCTTCCGGCTCCGGCTTGCCGTGCGGCCCCATAAACGTAAAATACATTTCCGCCGGGGTGCCCTCCACCGGGCGGTATAAAACGCCCAGCGCGCGCGGCACGCTTAACAGCGGGGCCAACGCCCCCCACTCCGCCGTAAAGCGTCCGTTCATCCGGGCAAAGGCTTCCTGCGCCAGCTGTACATCCGCCAGTAAGGCATCCATATCCGCGGCGCGTTTTTTTTCGCTCTCCCAAAAATACCGCGGGAAAGCAAACGCCGCAAACGCCGCCAGTATAAGCACCAAAAGCAACATTTCTTTTACGGCAAAACCTTTTTTCATGCCCGGCCCCCAAAATGCAGGCCCGCCGAAACGCGCGGCAGGCCCGTAAAATTATTTCAGATCCAGCTTAATTTTCTGCGGAATAGGAACCATCGGGTTGGGCGGAAGGTCCGTCATTACGTCCACACCCGCATAATCCATACAAAAGTTTACGTCTTCTTCGTTCTCGCTCACCGGGATACAAAACAACTGCCCCTGCCCAAACGGACGCACCAATTTATAGGTGTATTTATCGGACCCTACCCGCTGGGCCACCGCAAAGCCGTGGTGGTAGTAATCAAACTCAAAATCTACCGCAAAGCCGTCGCCGGTGTTATCCGGCCCGGTGCCTTTGGTGTAGTAAACTTCGCTGGTGTCCTCGTTCTTAAACAAACCGTCTTTATTTTCTACCCCTATATCCAAATAACTCCATTTGTTGGTGTAGGCGTTGCGCTTGAGGAAATAGCGCTCCTGTGCCGCCACGCCCTGGGCCATCATATTGGCCGCGTCCGACATTTTGGCCCGCTCCCGCACTTTGCTGTACGTTTGCACGGCAAAGGTGGATAATACCGCCACAATAATTACTACAAAAATAAACTCCATGAGGGTAAACCCTTTTTTATTTTTCATAACTCACCTGACTTGATTAAATATTTCCTAAAAGCAACAAAAACAAGCCTAAAAACACACAGCAAAGCAGTAATTTCATCAGCCCTAAATGTTTCTTTAAGAAATTATTAAATCCTTTGGATTCATAGCCTAATATTGATAATACAAAAATTAAGACCAAAGGGAAAATAAACATTAAATTATACAACAGCAAAAACAACCACGCTTTTACGCGGAAAGCAGGGTCCTGCATGATTAAAACCACCGTGGGCAAATACACTTGCCCCGTGCATACGGCTTCCACCAAAGACACCGCAAACCCCACCGCCAGGGCCGCCAACGTCAGGCGGATGGAGCTATCGTGCTTTTCCCGCAGGAAAAAACCCATAATTTTATGGATACGCACTTTTAAGTTGGTGGGCAGCTGCAAGAGCATTTTTTCCGCTTTGCCTGTTTTTTTGTAGACCCAAAAGTCGTACAAGGCCAGTACAAAAAACAGCAAACATACCGCCGCCGTTAAAATATAAAACCCCTTTATTACATAGGCAAAGCCGCTCATGGCGTATAAAAATTTGAACAGCCCGAGCCCGATTAATACATACGCCGCAAATACCGCCGCACAATATGCCGTGCCTACTACAATAATCTCTTTGCGGGTATATTTGTAAACGGTTAAGAAAGACACAAAAAACACAATTACCGCAAACGCGCACGGGTTAATACCGTCCACCAATCCGCTGCCGATAATCGCCCACAACGTGATTTTACTGAACGCTTTTTGCGGGTCTTGCGCGTCCGTTTGAACCAGCGTAGTTTTTTCGTTTAACAGCATGGCTTTTTCAATAGCCGCGTCCGCATACGTTTTAATTTCCGTGGGGTAGCCCATTAAAAAAGTGCTTCCGATAGCCGCCGCCGGGTAGCCCATTTCCTGCACGCCGTACGCTTTGGCGGTTTCGGCAAAAATAAGGTTGTTGCCGCCTTGGCTGATGTCTAACTCTATAAAATTTACACTGTCTTTATATTGCTCTTTGAGCCCCGGCCAGTATTCCGCCTTTAACTTATTACAATGCACGCACGAGGGGCTGACAAACAACACAAAGTTGGGTTTATCTTCCGCCAGCTTTACCTCCGCTTGCGCGGCGGCCGCACCGCCTAACAAAAGAACTGCACCTAACAAAACACGCAAAATCTTTTTCATTTCACTAATTCCCTAATTTCATAAATTCGGCAATGCCGCCCAGCACCATATCTACGGACATTAAAATAAGAATCATACCCGTTAAACGCTCAATGGCCACCAGGCCGCGTTTGCCCAACAGGGTGCTGATAGGAAAGGACAACATCAAAATAACCGAGTTAATAAGCGAGGCCACCAACACCACGCCTAACGTCACCAGTTTATTGGGCGCCTGGGCGGAAAGAATCATCACCATAGAAAGCGCCGCCGGGCCCGCCACCAGCGGGATAGCCAACGGCACCACAAAGGGTTCGTCTTCTTTGGGGTCGGTTTTTACTTCGTCTTCCCCACCGAACACCAATTTAACGGAAATGATAAACAGGATAATCCCGCCCGCTACACTTAAAGAAAACGGCCGCACGCCAAACGCGCGCAAGAACCATTTACCCATAAACAAAAAGCCCACCATAATTACAAGGGCGATGCCCAGTTCGCGCAACAGAACGGTTTTGCGCCGTTCCGGCGCTACCTTTTTAAGCGCGGCAATAAACAAAGGGATATTGCCGAATCCATCCATTACCAAAGATAAGGTAATTACGGAAGAAATGAAAAAGTCCATAATAAAAATTCTCCTTGGGCCGCTAAAAGGCCCGGGCGGCGTGGATGCCGTCTATTAGATTATAGCAAAATACGCTCCCAACGGCAGGGGCTCTAACTTAATTTTAACCGTTTGTAGGCGGGGCCCCAATTTAGTACCATTTATATTATGTTAAATACCAGTAATAACAGTGTGATACAAATTGTAAAATGGTTTATGCTCGCCACCCTGATAGGGGTTGTGGTGGGCGTGTTGGATGCGGTATTCTTAAAAACATTGGATGCCGCCATCGGGGCGCGCAACAAGGTGCCGTTCTTTTATTTGGGTATGCCGTTTTTTTTATACGTCTGTATGTTGCTTTCCCGTAAGACCTTCCCCAAAGACCGCGACTATACCACCGATGCGGTTGTAAATAAAATTAATAACTATGGGCCTATTTCGTTCCTGTCTATTACCAAAGGGTTCTTTTTATCCATTTTAACCATGGTGACGGGCGGCTCCGCCGGTAAAGAGGCCCCCTGCGCGGATGTGGGCGCCGGGGTAAGCTCCATTTTGGCCCGCCTAATGCGTATGGACGCCCACCACCAACGCCAAATGATGATTTGCGGCGTAAGCGCCGGGTTTGCCGGGGTGTTCGGCGTGCCGATATCGGGCGCGCTGTTTGGGTTAGAAGTACTTTGGGTGGGGCATATTTTTTATGAGGTCATGTTCCCGGCATTGGTGGCCGGGATTACCGCCTTCCAAGTGACCCAATTTTTAGGGGTAAACTATATTTATCATCCGCTCCAGTTTTCGCCGGTGTTTTCGGAGCAGTTCTTCCTAAAAGTAATTATCGCGGGGATGTTTTTTGGGTTGGTTTCCATTTTGTTTATTGAAATTATGAAATTCACCCGGGTTTTATTCCGCTATTTAACACGGCGCTTGGGCACTTTTTGCACTTGTGCGTTGGGCGGCGTACTGCTAATTACCATTGGGTATGTGTGTTCCCCCTTGTATTTGGGGTTAGGCATGGCGGGCATTGATAACGTGCTGGCCGGGGCCGCCCCGCAAAGCCCGTTTGGGTTTTTGTATAAAATTGTGACGACCTCCATTACGTTTGCCGCCGGAGGGGTGGGCGGTGTGGTGACGCCGATTTTCTTTATCGGGGCGCAAGCGGGCGGTATGCTGGCTAACTTTTTGGGGGTGGATACGGCCACGTTGGCGGCCCTCGGATTGGTGGCGGTGCTGGCGGGCACGGCCAATACGCCGCTTTCAGCCAGCATTATGGCGATTGAGCTTTTCGGCGCGGAAATTGCCCCCTATGCCACCATTGCCTGCGTGATTAGCTTTTTGGTGACCGGGCAGCAGAGCATTTACCCCAGCCAGCAAATTTCTTGGGATAGCGGAAAATCTACGGACGAGCCCGCGCCAACCACGCATTTTAGGCGCCGGAAAAGTGACCACAAAGAGCGTATACCCCAACGCAAAACCTTGCTGAAAAAGGCGCTCAAAGAAATGGTAAAACACTTAATTCCTACCACCAAAGATTTAGACGATAAAAAATAAAAGTACCCCAAGGCTTTCCAACCTTGGGGTTTTTGATGTTTGGTAAATAAAATTTTGGGCCGGCGGAAATGGGGACGAAAGAAAAGTGCCGCACCCGCGCTTGCCAGTTTACTAATTAGCAAACCCCAACGACTTACAAAGCCCACTAATGTGGCTTTCGCAAGTGGTTTTGCCGGGGCTGTCCGAACGGTCTAGCCAAATAGCATACATGGATGTCCAAGTGGGGGACCAGGCACTAGGGCTCTGATTTTTACCATGATTGGGGACCCCATGTGTATCATAAAAAACCAAATTGGCGGTTGGCCCCGCAAACATATCCACCGCAAACTTATCACACCACAACATATAGCGGCCTGTCCCCTCTGTACAGCCGGGGTATTCCACATCCAACTGGTTCCAAAACTCCGGATAATCCCCATTAGCCATATAATAGGTTTCCATGGCATCTTTTAATGTTTTGCCCGCCGTAATTAACTGCGTATAGCGGCTTTTGGCGACGGCTTTTTCGTATTGCGGCAAAGCCACGCCTGCCAAAATGCCGATGATAAGTACGACGACCAATAACTCAATCAGCGTAAAGCCGCCTAAACGGCCGAATTTTGCGTTTTTCATAAAAAACCTCATTTTTTGATAAATTTTATTTATACATAAAATTTATCAAAAAAAAAACAAAACAACCCTTTTCAAAAACGGCAGGCAAAGCCCCCATATTTTAAGGATATTTTTTAACTTTCATCTTTCCCGCGGACATTTAATTTTAAGTAGTTTTTACTTATTTTATGTTTTTGGGGATGAGCCGATTAGTTAATTGGTGGATGTTTTTGCGCTTTTTCCGCTAGTTTTTGCCGTTGTTGTTTTCGCACCCCTTTGAAGCCGTCTATAAAATTTATTTTTAACGGAGTTATAAAGGCATTTTACTTGTCCGACCGTAGGGAGTTGTAAAATGCCCGGATAAAAATAAATTTTATGGCTTCCCGGGGTGCTAGC
>OIZS01000540.1_pt1 | contig 15528 bp, 11 predicted proteins | sample 1588641 | NCBI WGS metagenome assembly OIZS01 (sample SAMN03283240) | human gut metagenome | biome: human-associated habitat; material: feces | host: Homo sapiens | place: Peru | collected 2012
GAATTTAGTAAAAGGGTGAGTAAGCCTACAAAACTGTAGCTTATAAACTTTTTGTAGATCTAAAATAACGGATTAGAAAATAAACTTAGAACAAAAATTCAAAGCAAAGCCTTAAAACTAAGCCTTAGCCATCTTTATGTCTTAGTGACCTCTATTCTAGAATTGCCTCCGGAACGATAAAGATACGATTTTGGGGGAGATTTCGGTAAAAATAAACCAAGCGGGCCGAGTCTAAGTAAAACTTTTTAAGAAAAACTTAAAGGCAAGCTTGGTTTATTAGGAGCACTTTTGAGTACTTTAGTAATAGAGCGCTTAAGCTAAGTTAGAGTTACTAATTACTTAGTAGCTTGGGGTTTAAACGCGTTTAATTTGTTAGTTGCGCGGTCAATATTTTGTGTAAAAATATTTTTGATGGCGACTAAGGCTTCATCAGCTGCTTGTTCGATTAATGCGCGTTCGGTTGGGGCAGGACGCCCAAGCACGAAATTAACCATTTCCGCTTTGTTAGCGGGGTGGCCAATACCTAAGCGGAGGCGGTAGAAGCCTTGGTTATTACCGAGGGAGGCAATGATGCTTTTTAAACCATTATGCCCGCCAGGACCACCACCAAGTTTAATTTTAGCCAAGCCTGGGTTGATATCTAATTCATCATGGATAACGAGGATTTCATCTGGGTTAATTTTAAAAAATCCAGCTAAAGCGCCGACTGCTTTACCGCTTAAGTTCATAAAGGTAGTCGGAAAAAGCAATCTAACTTCTTGGCCTTCAATGGTCCCGCGCCCTGTTTCCCCAAAATATTTAGGATCATCACGGAGGCTGATATTGTATTTATCAGCTAGGCGACGCAAAAGGTCAACCCCGGCGTTATGTCTTGAGTGTTCGTATTCAGCCCCAGGGTTGCCTAGGCCTACGATTAGTCTGATGGTCATTTGTCATGCCTTTTATGTAAAAATTAACCGCAGACTTTGTGGCGATGCCCTTTATGGTCTGCGGTTTTAATTATTTCATTATCTATCAAGGGCTAATCCTAAAGTGAGGATAGAACTAGCTAAAAACTTAAGATAACTTTTTACTTCCGATTAAGGAGGCCATTTAATTAAAACTTGGTTTTAACCTAAGTATTAGCGCTACCTAAATTAAGCGAGTTGAATAGGGATGTTCTTAGAAGTACGTACGATGTCGTTCTTTTCGTTTAGGTATACAAGTTTTGGCTCGTGGGTAGCAACTTCACTTTCATCGAAAATGCCATAAGCACAGATGATAACCTTATCCCCAACTGCAGCCATACGGGCAGCAGCACCGTTTAAGGAGATCATTTTAGAACCGCGTTCGGCGGCGATTGCATAGGTATGAAATCTAGCGCCATTTTCTACTACATAGATATCAATCTGTTCATGTTCAGCGATACCAGCAGCATCGAGAAGATCAAGGTCAATGCTACAGGAGCCTTCATAGTTAAGCACAGAGTGGGTAACACGTGCTTGATGCAGTTTACTTCTGAGTAAAATTCTCTGCATTTTTACTACCTTCTTTATGATTTGTCAAAAGAGCCTAAACACCATAGTGTTCCTATTTTTTTTGGGCCTTTTGATATGATTATATTCGATTGCTCTCCTCTTTAGGACAGCATGCCTGTAGTCCGGGCTTGCTTCGGGAACAGAATCCGAAACGGGCGGCAGACAAGAATGATGGGTGTAGAAGTCCCACATCTGCGCGCATTTTATCACTGATACATACATATGGCAATTAAAGCAAGAGACGAATTAAGCTCTCATTTAGCAGTAAGGTGCTTAAGCCTTAGAGTCAATGTAAACAAAGTTGTTTTATCTACAATCTCCAAGAAGACTCCTTCCTCTTTAGGTGGTGAGTAGTTCACTTATGAAGCAATTTGAGTTTTATAAAGCTTTAGGGAAAAATAAAAATTGCTTCTTACTCTAATAAGTTAGGCGATTAAAGTTGTATCAACTGGGCTCGAAACTAAAATATCAAACGATCAAATGGTCGAAATTTTTCTTTGTGTTCCCATAGTTACGGTTAAAAAAAACTGCCTTATTAGCAAAAAAGCCCCCTTAAGAAATTAAAATTAAGGGAGCTTGAAACAACTTTATGGAAAAAAGTAATCTTATTACTTACTTACATTGAAGAGGAAGGTGATAACGTCACCATCTTGTACGATGTAATCTTTACCTTCAGCGCGCATACGACCAGCTTCTTTAGCGCCTGCTTCACCATTGTACTTGATGTAATCTTCGTAGCTAATGGTTTGCGCACGAATAAAGCCTTTTTCAAAGTCAGTATGGATTTTGCCAGCTGCCTGAGGGGCAGTTGCGCCTACAGGGATAGTCCAAGCACGAACTTCCTTTTCACCGGCAGTAAAGTAGGTGTGGAGGTTAAGAAGCTTGTAACCGGCACGAATAACACGGTTAAGACCTGGTTCATCAAAGCCTAGGCTTTCCATGAATTCTTGTCTTTCGTCGTCTTCCATAGAAGCAAGATCTGATTCAACAGATGCGCATACTGGTACTACGACAGAACCTTCAGCGTCCGCAATCTTCTGTACTTGATCGAGGAATGGATTATCTTTAAAGCCGTCTTCAGCCACGTTGGCAATGTACATAGTTGGCTTTAAAGTAAGGAAGTTGCATTCGCGGATAGCGAAGAGTTCTTCCTTAGTAAGGTTAAGGCCGTGAAGCTTCTTGCAATCGTTAAGTAATGGATGGCACTTTTCGAGAACCTTCATCGCCGCAATCGCTTCTTTATCACCACCCTTGGCTTTCTTTTCAAAGCGGTGCATAGCCTTTTCGCAAGTTTCAAGGTCAGCAAGAGCAAGTTCAGTGTTGATTACTTCGATATCTTCAGCGGGATTTACCTTGCCACTTACGTGAATGATGTTTGGATCTTCGAAGCATCTTACGACGTGAGCGATAGCATCAGTTTCCTTAATGTTCATAAGGAACTTGTTACCTAAACCTTCACCATTTGACGCCCCTTTAACAAGACCGGCGATGTCCACGAATTCCATGGTGGTAGGCACGATCTTGAGTGGGTGATCAATAGAGGCTAATTTTTCAAGTCTTGGATCTGGTACTGGCACAATCCCGGTGTTTGGTTCAATGGTACAAAACGGGAAGTTGGCAGCATCGATACCTGCCTTAGTCAAGGCGTTAAAAAGTGTTGACTTACCAACGTTTGGTAAGCCTACGATTCCGCAGTTAAAACCCACAGCATACTCCTTTGGGAAAATACGACCGGCAGCCGGTGGCTACCTGGCGGGATGAGGAAAAAATAAACGCCCATGCGTTTATTGAAAAAAAATTCTACACATTATAGCAAATCGGCACCAAATGACAATTTTCATGCTTGGTGCCGTTTTTTTGTGTTCGAGAGAGCTTATTCGCGTTCAACTACTAAGTTGTCGATGAGGCGAATTTTGCCTAAATAAGCAGAGATTAAAATCACTACGCGCTGAGAGGCAGATATTTCAGGATTTAAGGTATCGGCATCTACTACGGCCAAATCGTCTGTCTTAAAACCGCACCCATCGATTGAGTTGATAGCGTCATCGATGATGTTAGGGATGTCAGCGGAAGCTGCTGTTTTAAGCTTAGCCCCTAATTGTTCAAGCTGGGCGTGGAGGCGTGGAGCGATAGAACGTTCAGCCTGATTTAAGAGGTTGTTACGAGATGAATAAGCTAAACCATCTTCGTGACGAACGATAGGTACTTCAATGATCTTTAATTGGAAGTTAAGGTCACGTACCATTTCTTTAATCAAAGCTACTTGTTGGTAGTCTTTAAGCCCAAAGCAAGCAAAATCAGGTTGCACGATGTTAAAGAGTTTGCTTACTACGGTTGCGACCCCGCGGAAGTGACCTGGACGTAAAGCACCTTCAAGGCTATTACATAGATCAGGAACTTCAACGTATGACTGTAGGCCAAGGCCTTGCGGATACATGACATCGGGAGTTGGAGTAAAGACCGCATCAACCCCTGCTTCTTCGAGTAAACGAAGGTCGTTTTCTAATGTCCGAGGGTAAGTCTTAAGGTCTTCTGCTCGGTCAAACTGCATTGGGTTTACGAAGATACTTACTACTACATGCTGAGCTGCTTCACGGGCTTTTTTAACTAAAGTGAGGTGCCCAATGTGGAGATTACCCATGGTTGGAACTAAAGCGATGGTTTCGTTGGCGTGTTTAAAACCGGTGACGAGCTCTCTAATCCCGGTGATGTCCTTAGCTATTTTCATGATTTTTATTTTCCAATTCCGGCGGCAACGCCTGTCGGAAATATGTTGGGGTAAATGTGAAGCTTGGAGCTTCACGCTTGCAGGAAGAATTCTTAAAATTAAAAACCTAACATGCCTGCTACAGGCACTTTAGGTTTTTACCGGTCCGACTTGACCATTTCGGTCAAAACGGGCTTAATTATAGCGCAATTAAGCCCGTAAGGAATAGGCTCTTTGTTCTCTTCAACTATATTGAGAAAAAAAAGCGAATTTATTCGAAGCTGTGGGTGTTATCTGGGTAAATTCCCGCTTCAACTTCAGCGATGTATTTTTTGATAGCAGCTGAAACATCACCAGTTTCTTTTAAGAAGTTGCGAGCGAATTTAGGGGTATGACCACAGGTAAAACCTAAAGCATCATGCATAACGAGAATTTGCCCGTCAGTGCCGTTACCTGCGCCAATGCCGATAACAGGAATGGAGAGCTCAGAGGTAATAGCGGCCGCAAGATCACGTGGTACACATTCAAGAACGAGCATTGAAGCTCCGGCCTCTTGCACGGCTAAAGCGTCTTTACGCAGTAGTTCTGCTTTATGTTCACCGCGTCCTTGAATCTTATACCCACCAAATACATTGACTGATTGTGGGGTTAAGCCTAAGTGGGCACAAACTGGGGCGCCGTTTTGCACCAATGTTCTAATGGTTTCACTAAGATGAGCCCCGCCTTCAAGTTTGACAATGTTAGCCCCTGCAGCCATCAAAGTTTGTGCGGTTTGGCAAGCACTCTTAGGATCGAAATAACTCATAAACGGCATGTCAGCAATAACGAGAGCGTTAGTCACTCCTTTTCTGACACATTTAGTGTGATAGGCTACGTCATCAACAGTAACTCCAAGGGTGCTGTCTTCCCCTTTGACCGTCATGCCAAGAGAGTCACCAATTAAAATGGCACTAATCCCGGCTTCATCAAAGATGTGCGCGAAAGTGGCGTCATATGCGGTAATGGTGGCAAATTTTTTATGCTCCTGCTTTAATTTTTGCAGTTGAGCGGTAGTAACAGGCATTATGATTCCTCCTGCAATATCCGAATTGCCTTGTAAGCTCGGACGAATACGGGGCGGTATCTGACTCCTGCCCCGGTTAAAAACCATTGACTACATAAGTTTAGTCATTTAACACATAATTCTCAAGAGAGATATGCTGTTTTAACAGAACTCGGCAAGAAGTCCCCCACCTCTATAGGTGGGGGAGGATGTCACTAGAGTGGTGGTTAAACCGCCATCAGTTGCTTTAAAGCTTGGCGATCCTCTATGGGTAAGGTAGCGACGAGATCCTTAAGAGGAGCGCCGGCAAAAACAAAGTCGGGCTCAAGTTCAAGTAATGGCACGACCGTAAAAACTCGGTTCGCAAATTCAGGGTGAGGGACTTGCAAACGCTCAGTGTTAATTTGGTTATCGCCATAAAACAAGATATCGAGGTCGAGAGTTCTCGGGCCCCAATGTTCTTTACGCTCTCTTAAATGACGCTGTTCTAAGGATTGCAATAGATCTAAAACTTGCAGAGCTTCAAGCTCTGTTTCTACAATGGCTACTGCATTGATAAAATCAGGTTGGTCTTGGGGACCTACGGGTTTTGTTTGGTAAAGTGAACTAATACGCACGTTAGTAAAAGCTGGGATATTGCGTAATTCTGCACATGCTACACTCATTTGTAAAAACGGTTCACCAAGGTTAGAACCCATGCCGATAATTACTTGTTTGGCCATGATAGTCTCTTTTTGCGAAAAATAGCTTTAGAGAAAAAACTAGGTTTACGTTTGCTTAGGCTTACGCTTGGTTGTTTCCTAAAAACTATTGCGGGGAATTGGAAGTAATTTTAATTTTACGTAACTAGCCCCGAAAAAACCATAGCCTCAACGAAAAACCAAGGATAAAGGTTTGGGTTGAGCTATGGTTTTGGGAGTTTTTTTAAACTAGCTTAAAAAGGCAAATTGTCGATATAGGCGCTAGCGGCCTTAAAATCTAGCTTTTCGCGTCTTAGTTTAGCCGCGGTATGGCGTTCGCTTTTTGGGGTATCGCTGGCCTTATTACGGCGGTGAGAACGGTTACGCTTTTTCTTGGTTTTACCTAAGTTATTCGCATCAGGGGTATTGGCGTTACCTGCCGCCATGTTGGCGCGACTAGCTTGTTCTTGATCTTTTTTGGTTAAAGATTTACGTGAACGCTTTTCAGGCGGAACGTAGAACTCGTAGCTTTCAATCCATTGCGCCGCAATTGGAGCTAGGTTTTCATCGAAGCGGGCGCGGAGACTTAAAAATTCAAGACTAGCGCGGAAGATCCCTTGCCATACCATAGCTTCTGGATTATTTGCATTGTGTTCATCTTCTAACTCAATTTGCATGCGCCAAATATCGGAAATATCGGCTAAAGCAAGTTGTGGAATACTGGTGATATTTTTTTGTCCATTTAAAACGATGTCAGCAGCTTTGGTGATAATCTTGTTAGGTGCTTTAAAATTAAATGGTTCAATATTTTGCATGCGATAAAAGATTTGCTCACACAAAGGCCATAACATAACCGCAAATAAAAAGTGTGGCATGTTGTGCTTGCCTTCGTGGTGACGCTTGTCAGAGCTAGTAAGTGCATAGCGTACAAAGTCCACATAATCGCGTGAATAGAGCATGCTACCCATATCGACTAAGAGATACTTAAGCACATCATCGCGCATTAAAATATCAAAGCTTCTGGCCCCGTGACCGGTAAGGAAGATTTTAACGAATTCTTCAAACATACGAGCTGGAGGAATTTGGCTTAATAGTGGCAGCAATTCTGGGATATCTTTAGCGGTTCTTGGGGTGATGGTAAACCCAAGTTTAGCCGCAAAACGATAGGCGCGGATCATGCGAACTGGATCCTCGTGGAATCTTTGCATCGGATCGCCAATCATTTCGATATTGCCGTGAACTAAATCGAAGAACCCCGCATGAAAATCATGAATAACATTTTCAAAAGGGCTGTAGTAAAGGGCGTTGATGGTGTAGTCGCGACGGCTCGCATCTTCCTTTAAACTAGTGCCATAAATATTATCGCGTAAAATCATGCCAGAGGCAGCAGCTTTTAAGCTCCCGCTTGCCTTGTTAGGTTCGGGCGTAATGTTACGTCTAAAGGTCGCAACTTCAATGATGTTTTGATTGCTAGCAAGTACGTGAACTAGCTTGAAGCGACGGCCGATAATACGGCTACGAGGAAATAGTTTAACGATGGCTTCGGGCACCGCATTAGTTACGATATCAAAATCTTTTGGCACTTGACCGAGGATAAGGTCACGCACCCCGCCACCTACTAGGTAAGCTTTATAGCGAGCATCATGTAATGTTTTTAATACATACATGGCATTACGGCTAATGAGATTGGTATCGATTAGGCGGCCTGGTAATTCTAAGTGGGCGGAACCTTGCGCCAACACTTCATTTTTATTCTGTTCAATGGTAGACAGAAGTTCCTGATCTAACTGTAAAAAAATGATACACCTCCTAAAGTGCATTTCTAGTCCTGCCCATGCGTTTACTTTAAGGCACCAGCTTCAATGCTGCGGTCCTTGGGGGTAATTAAGCTAAACTTAATTATGGTGTTTCGTAAAATCCCCTAAAACTTAAGACCGGCCGGACTTTTTTTGTAAATTTCGTTTAGTTGAGATCTATTTTTTCTATCGTTAGGGAGCATACGTTTTTATAAACATATGTTTTGGCTTAGGGGTAGTGCTCTTAGTAAATGGCATTTGGGGTAGCCATTTAAGAGACTAGCTATGTGCCCAAGGTAAGCGCTAATTAGGTCCATTTTTAACCCGTAAACATAATGAAACAGTACTCGTACTTAGTAAATTAGTACTTTTCCTAGGCATAGTTAAATAAAGGCACATTGATGGTTTGAGATGCCCTTATTTAACTATGCCGTGCATGCCGTGGATGCCGTAATTTTTACCGGACTTATTTTAACGGCTAAGTCTTGAAGCTAGGTGGCGACGAGACTTTTGGTTGTCAAGCTTAGACCTTAATGAGGTCGACCCTTAGTTTTAGCAAAACTTACGAATTGTTCCTAGCTAACATATTTAGCTCTAAGTGCTGTTAGATTTAAAGACCTATGGATGTTTTAGAGGTGACGTTGGGTGTGACCTCTTAACCTAAGGCTTACTTAAAAAGTCTTGGGGATATAACCTTAGAGAGTTTTTTAGTAAGTAATGTTAGGTTTACAGACAAAGAAGGCAAGTTAAACCTAGATGTTACTTTAAGCCATATGTGGCGATAGATAGAAATAAATAGTGGAGTCAAGTCTTTAACGTCTTACTGGCTAAAACTTGACTCGTTTCCCATTGTAACATGTTTATATCAAAAACATAATAAATCGGTGTAAGAGTGTGGAAAGGTGGGTGTTTTGTGTAAACGGAGTATAAATTCTTCAGGAGAAACAAAGTAGGTATTGAGGGCGGAATGTTAAATCATGGTTAAATGTCTTTGAAGATTTGAACTATATGTTACTGTACACGTCCTACTAATATGTAAGTTAATACATATGGGTGTGGCTAGAGAGACCTGGATGTAGGCCCGGGAATGTAAAAAATAATAAAAAAATTCTCAACTCACCATTGCTACGTTTACAGGATTTGTTAGCTTTTATGCACATTGCTTTAAAAATAAAAAAAATTTGCCAGTTCTTTTTTTGTGTAATTCGTGGCCGTAAGGCCATTTCTTGGATTTGGTTTCTCGTTTTGGCCGCAGCCTTTTATGCGTTCGTTTTTAATTGGCCGTTTTGGCGTCATGTAGTTAGTATTTTAGAGCAACTAGGCCCCTCTCCTGAAAATATATTTTTTGGGCTAACGGTGCCGGTGGTTGTTTTTGCGGCTTCCTTTATTATCTTTTTATTGCTCTTAACTCGTTACACCGCCAAAATTATCTTAGTACCGCTTACGGTGTTAGCAGCTGTCCTATTTTATGCTTCGTGGAATTACGGTATTATTTATGATTTTGATATGGTGCGTAATTTTGCGCTCACCAATCCTGCAGAAGCCCAAAGCTATATTAATACCGCTTCCATTTTCACTGTCTTGCTTCTTGGAGTTCTACCGGCACTTATAGTGCTACGCTTAAAAATTACTTGGCCTCAAAGTCATATTGGTTCTTTTTTTAAGCGTTTAGGCTTAGTCGTTAGTTCTTTTTTGGTTGTGGGAGTAATTTACTTATTAGTTGGTAGCTCTTACGTAAGCACGGGGCGCAACAACCATTCATTAAACCGTGAATTTATTCCTTATAGCTTTTTGTCTGCCGTCAATAGTTACGTTAAAACTACCTATTTTACGGTACCTGAACCATTTAAGATTATTGGTTCTGATGCTTTTACAGATAACCCTCAAGAACGTCCAGAAGTAGTAGTGATGATTTTAGGTGAAACTGCCCGCGCGGAAAATTACCCTGAAAACGGTTATCAGCGTAACACGACTCCTTATACCGCCCAAATTCCTAACTATATCACTTTTAGTAAAGTGATAAGTTGTGGGACTTCCACTGCGCAATCTGTGCCCTGTTTATTTTCGAATATGTCTCGTGATTCTTTTAAAAGAAGCCGGGCTGAAAGAGTAAGTAATCTACTTGATGTGGTAGTGAAATCTGGTTTTGGGGTGGCTTGGATCGATAATGATGGAGGCTGTCAGGGAGTGTGTGAGCGTTTGCCTAAATCTGACGTTTATTTAATAGATCCCGCAAAAGAAAGTTTAGAGTCCCCACAATTGTGCTCCACTAATAATTGCTATGATGAAATAGTGCTTAAAAAGTTACCGCAGGTTATAGCGTCTTTAAAAACTAGAAATAAATTTGTGGTGGTACACCTTAAAGGTAGTCATGGTCCCACTTATTTTGAAAGAACCCCAAAAGAATACAAGAAGTTTACGCCAAGCTGTGAACGCTCAGATATTCAAGCGTGTTCAATTGAAGAACTTATCAATACCTATGACAATACCATTCTCTATACAGATCTTGTGATTGCGCAAATTCAAAAGTTTTTAGTAAGTTTAGGTGAATCTAAAGGCTCAGGACTTTTGTATCTTTCCGACCATGGGGAGTCGCTTGGAGAAATGGGCTTGTATCTTCATGGCATGCCTTACGCTATCGCCCCTGATACGCAAACTAGAGTGCCACTTCACATGTGGTTTAATCAAGGCTTTGTCGCTGATCATAAGTTGAATCTTACGTGTTTAGTAAATGAAGGCAAGCGGGCTGGTTTTTACAGTCACGACAATATCTTCCATAGCATGTTAGGTCTACTTGATGTGGCGACGAAGGCTTATAACAAAAAACTAGATTTCTTCTCAGGTTGCCGCTAAAAGCTAGTGCTAGTTCAATTAAAGGTTAAAGGTTAAAGGTTAAACTTAAACCTTTAACCTTAAGCCCTTGGAGTAACATCCGGGGCTTTTTGATCTGAAGTTGGAATAAGCTCAAGCGCGAAATTATGCGTGGCCACCGCTAAAACTTCCTGAGCGGACATTTTAAGCCAAACAGGGGAAGTTGGTTGCCCTAAAAATTCTAAAGCTTGGAGTAAAATTTCTGGCGTATAAGTTGTCGGTATTGGCTGGGCATGGTTTTGTTTAGAAAGCTTTTGGCCGGCGTTTTCTAAAGCTAATGGAAGATGTAGCCACTTTGGGGTCTTGAGATTAAGTAAATTGTACAAGGTAATCTGTCTAGGCGTACTATCTAAAATATCAACACCCCGCACGACTTCGGTGACACCACTTTCGTAATCATCAATAACAGTGACAAAATTATAACCAAAAATCCCATCGCGTCGTTTTAAGATAAAGTCATCATGCCAAAACTCAGAGGGGAGGTTTTGCGGGCCGCGTAGCAGGTCGGAAAATGGAAATTCTAGCCCTGGGTTTTTTAAACGCACGGCGTGTGGGGGTTCTGGGGATAGGTTTAAATCCCGACAAGTACCAGGGTAAATGCCGTTTTTCCCGCGGAGCATGGCGCGAGTGCAATCACAACCATAGATTAGGTTTTGAGCTTTAAGTTTGGCTAAATATGATTCATAGTTCCTAAGGCGTTCGCTTTGGATAAACACTGGGCCATCCCAAGTAAAGCCATAGTTTTTTAAAGTCGTGATGATGCTACAGGTGGCTTCTTTGGTACAGCGAACCGTATCTATATCATCAATACGAAGATGCCAAGAGCCTTGTAAGCTCTTGGCACGCAAGAAACTACCCAAAGCGGCGACGAGAGAACCAAAGTGCAAACTGCCGCTTGGGGTTGGGGCAAAACGCCCTACATAAGTGCTCATGCTTAAATTATGAGCCTAAAAGCTGCTTTTCTTTGATTTCTGCAAGGAGTTTGCAGTTTACGCATAAATCAGCAGTTGGACGAGCTTCGAGACGCTTGATCCCGATTTCTTCGCCACAATCTTCACAGTAACCAAAGTCGTCGCTATCAAGCTTGTTGATAGTCTTTTCGATCTTCTTCATGAGCTTGCGTTCGCGGTCGCGAGTTCTGAGTTCAAGCGCAAATTCTTCTTCCTGAGAAGCGCGGTCTACGGCATCAGGGTAATTTGCAGTTTCTTGATTCATGTGATCAACAGTACGGGTAACTTCGCCCTTGAGCTGGCCGTACCAAGCTTCAAGGATCTTGCGGAAGTGTGCCTTCTGCTTTTCATTCATGTATTCTTCGCCAGGTTGAACTTGGTATGGTTCAACGCCAGCAATGGACATTGGGCCCAATTCAAACTTATCGCTCATAGTCTATCTCCTATGGTTTATAGTCATGACCTTTTAATTAAGTGTTATACGCTGCACCAGCTGCGGACAGCGTGGCCAACTATTTTCCGTTATTCAGTTTTGAACTAAAAATCACGAATCGATGGTGATGCAAACTAGTTTTGTGACTGGTAATCTCTGTTAGAGGCTATAGCCTTTGGTTAGTTCACTATCATCACCTTGAGATCTCATCGAAATTTTTCTTTGCCGTTCAACGGGCGCATTTTTTAAATGATTTTTAGAGCTTTGTAAATACACCTTTTAATAAAATGTGAACTTAACGCAGAGTTTGTTCTAAATTGCATCACTATTCGTTATAAAAATGCCTCTATGAAGTCCGGAGGAGTCCTTTTTTGTCAAAGTTTCTAAAAAAAATACCTTAAAATATGTAACTGCCTTTAAAAATAAAAAAAGCACTAAGGTTAATTTAAGGTGGTTTTCCATTTTAACTGTGGTACAAATTGTTTGCTAGATAAAAACATGCAAAATGTTTAAAAGTGGGGCATGTGTGACATAAAAACAACTTTAAGCTGGGAAATTTCTGGAATTTAGAAATTTACGAAAGTTAAAAGTTATGGAAATGGAAAAAGGACCAGACCAAAGCGTTGGTGAAGCCTAGGATTAGCCTTGAGGCTTTGAAGCTACATTTTTTGCTTAACGGAAAATCCGCCAAGAGGATTCGTTTTAGGTATAATAAGCACTTAACTTAGATTAGTTTTTTTGGTGACTGTGGTAGGTTAAACCATAAGGCCTTAGATCACGGCTACGATATAAGTTACAGCACTATTATAAACTGTATTAAACAATAGAGGGATTGTATGTTTAGTCCTCACTCTTCGCATGATGAAGATGACGAAAATGCATCTAGCCAAGAAGATCTTGACGTGAATTCTGAAGTAGAAAATGAAGCTCTAGACCTAGAAGAAAACGGCGGGAAGAAACGGCCGTCTTGGTGCTTACGTCTGATGTGTCTTGGAGTTAAGCTTAGTTTAGTAGGCGCCATTATTTTAGGTGGGGTTATTCTTTATTATTATTCTGTGGTTTCAGGCAGTAGTCTTGAAGGTGAAAACAAGTGGGCGGCTCCGGCTGTAGTTTATGGGCGTCCGCTCGAGTTAACTTTAGATCAACACCTCTCTTATAAACAAATTAAGGCTGAGCTTGAGCTCTTAAAATACCGCCGAGTCAAAAATCCTAAAAATTCTGGTGAATATGCTGAAAGCTCAGATAAGCGCCGGATCGTGGTGATGCGTCGTCCGTTTGCTTTTGCGGATGGTACGGAAGCATTAAGACCATTATTACTTAAGTTTAGTAATGGCATTTTGACTAGTATTCAATCGGCTGATGATAGACAAAATATTGAATACGTGCGTTTAGAACCGGCGCTTTTGGATAGATTAAGTGCTAACAACGAAGAAGATCGCTTACTTATTAGTATTAACTCTGTACCGCAAAAGGTTATTGATACTTTAATCTATGTTGAAGATCGCCAGTTCTATGAGCACTATGGGGTTAACCCATGGGCGATTATGCGTGCGTTATTAGTTAACCTTAAAGCCGGCAAAAGAGTGCAAGGTGGTAGTACCATTACGCAGCAGCTAGTAAAAAACTATTTTTTAAGTAGAGAAAAAAGCATCGACCGTAAAGTACGTGAATTATTTCTCTCACTTATAGTCGATGCTCGTTACGAAAAAGATCAAATCCTCGAAATGTATTTAAACGAGATTTATCTTGGTCACGGTAGCTCTGATATTTACGGTTTTGGTTTAGCTTCATACTTTTATTTTGGGGTGCCTGTAAGCGAGCTTAATTGGGATCAGGCGGCGTTACTTGTAGGGATGATTAAAGGACCATCATATTATGATCCTAGACGTCACCCGGACCGCGCCAAAGAAAGACGTAATCTCGTGTTAAAGCTCATGCAAGAAGCGGGTAAAATCACGCCTCAAGAATACGAAACTTATGCGGCGAAGCCTTTAGGGATTGTAAACTCGAAACAAAATTTTGGGAGCATTCAGTCACCGGCTTATATTTCATTACTTAAAGATGAATTGGAACGTGAATTGGGGCCAAACTACTTAAGCCTTCATAACGGTTTAAGAATTTTTACTAGTCTTGACCCCCAAGTGCAGTTAGCGGCGAATAATTCAGTTTATAGCGTTATCTCTCAGCTCTCTAAAAGACGTAAACAAAGATTACAAAGTGCCGTAGTAGTAAGCAATTGGCGTTCAAGTGAGGTTTTAGCGGTAGTAGGGAGTAGCGAACCTACTTTCCCAGGCTACAATCGAGTGACTAAGTCTAAGCGCCAAATCGGTTCTTTGGTCAAGCCTGCAGCCTACCTTACGGCTTTTGATAATGGCTGGCATTTAGGTAGCGTAGTGCACGATGCTCCAGTGACGGTGAAGCTTAAAAGCGGTCAAGTATGGACGCCCAAAAACTTTGACCATAAGTTCTTAGGTTGGATGCCTCTTTATAAGGGCTTTGCCGGATCTCGTAATATTCCGATGGTGCGAGTGGGGATGAACACTGGCGTTGAGAATGTAGTGAATACCTTACACGTACTTGGGGTGGATGAAGATATTCAACCGGTGCCTAGTATTTTATTAGGTAGTGTGTCAATGACTCCGTTCCAAGTAAACCAGATGTATGCAACTATTGCGACCGAAGGTTTCTACCGCCCACTTGGGGCTTTACGTTACGTAATCGCAGGTGAAGACCGGATTTACGATCGAACTTCGCATTTAGACGGGCGCCAAGTAGTGGATCCACGTAGTGCTTATTTGACGATTATTGGCATGACTAAAGTGACCTCAATTGGGACTGCGCGGAGCTTAGCTGCGACCTATCCAAAGATCACCTTAGCGGGGAAAACCGGGACGTCAAACAATTCAAACGATTCATGGTTTAGTGGCTTTGATAATAACGAAGTTGTGACTATTTGGATTGGTAATGACGATAATACTGGCACTGGGCTAACAGGTTCTTCTGGGGCTTTAAAAGTGTATCATGATTACTTGAAAAAACGTGGGGCTCAAAGTCTTGAAGTGGCAGTGCCTGAAGGCATTAAAACCGTTTTATTCGATGCTAATGGCTACATAGTCGATCGCGAAACTTGTAACATTACTGAGGCAAATTTGGTGGAATTGCCAGTTCGAACTGACATGATTCAAGATGAACAAATTCGTAAATGTAATAACGTTTTTGAAAACTTTTGGAATGGCACTAAGGATTTTGTCAACGACTTGTTTTAAAGTTTAAAACTTAAGCTTTAGAACCTTGGTTCGAACTTACTTTACTTATTCATTCATCTCTAATCCTCTAATAATCCTAAAAAGCAGGTAATCCCAAAAAGTAGGCTTTGTTTTTTGGGATTTTTATTTTTGGCGCTTGTGAGGTGGAAGCGACTAGAGCCTTCTTATGATGGTTTAAATGGTGAAATTGGTATGATTAGCTCGAAGTCATGGTGACATCCTCCCCCACCTATAGAGGTGGGGGCTTCCCACCGATAAGATAGGTT
>OIZS01000545.1_pt1 | contig 15470 bp, 9 predicted proteins | sample 1588641 | NCBI WGS metagenome assembly OIZS01 (sample SAMN03283240) | human gut metagenome | biome: human-associated habitat; material: feces | host: Homo sapiens | place: Peru | collected 2012
TCATCAACCGCCACGGCTACCGCACCGGCGTCATCTTCGGCCTGATGCTCTTTGGCGTCGGCTCGCTGCTCTTCATCCCCGGCGCCGAGGCCGGCACGTTCTACGCCTACCTGGGCGCGCTCTTCATCATAGGGTGCGGACTGGTGTTTCTCGAGACGTCGGCCAACCCTTATGTCACCGAGCTTGGCAACCCAGCCACAGCCACGAGCCGCCTCAACTTCTCGCAGTCGTTCAATGGCCTCGGCTCGCTTGCCGCCACGTTCATCGTGGGCCAGTTTCTCTTCACCGGCGACAACGCGCGCGGCAAGGTGGTGCTGCCCTACGCCATTCTCGGCATTATCGTGCTCATAATAGCCGTGGTCTTCTCCTGCGTCAGGCTGCCGGAGATAAACTACAAGGCCACCAATGAAGACAGCGAGCAGGGCACGCGCATAGTGAAGCTCTTCCGCCACCACCCCATGTTCGTCTTCGGCCTCTTCTCGCTCCTGGCCTACGAGGTGGCGGAGATCAGCATCAACAGCTATTTCATCAACTTCGTCACGGCAAAGGGATGGATGACCGACAACACCGCCTCCATCGTGCTCACCGCCGCGCTGGCGTTCTTCATGCTCGGACGCTTCGGCGGCAGCTGGATCATGCGGACCGTGAAGGCGGAGACCATGCTCCTCGCCTGCGCCACGGGAAGCGTGATAAGCATAGGCCTCGTGCTCTGCAACCTCGGCAAGCTGTCAATGATAGCCTTGATATGCAACTACATCTTCGAGGCCATAATGTTCCCCACCATCTTCTCGCTCTCGCTGCGAGGGCTGGGCAACCTCACCAAGAGCGCGTCGTCGCTGCTGATGATGACGCCGATAGGCGGCTGCGGATTCCTGCTGATGAGCATCGTCGCCGAGTCTACGCAGATGATGTCGCTGCCGTTTATCATTCCCTTCCTCTGCTTCTTCCTCGTGTTGCTTTTCGCTTTGGAACTCGCGCGAAAGGGCAAGGGCCACGACCCCGTGCTGACGCTTTAAGGCGCGGCGCCTACATGGCATGACAAATTTTGCAAAACGGATATTGCAAAACCGCAAAGCAACGGCAACGCGACACTTCCAATTACCTTTTTTTAATATTCGGAAACGTTAAATAACCATCAAGGACATGGTAAAAGGAAATATATGTGCTAAATTTGCATGCTGAAGAGAGCAAGGCAGTCTCTCTTTATACAGGATTTCAAAAGGAAAACAATTATCTTTTAAACATTTAATAAAATGGTTAACTACAAAGATTTGGGTCTCGTCAACACACGCGAGATGTTCAAGCGCGCCGTAACAGGCGGTTATGCTGTACCAGCATTCAACTTCAACAACCTTGAGCAGCTTCAGGCTATCATCACAGCCAGCTCTACGCTCAAGAGCCCTGTCATCCTTCAGGTTTCTAAGGGTGCCCGCGCATACGCTAACCCTATCCTGCTCCGCTACATGGCACAGGGTGCCGTGGAGTTCGCCAAGAGCCTCGGCTGCAACCATCCTGAGATTGTGCTGCACCTCGACCACGGTGACACTTTCGAGCTTGTCAAGGACTGCGTAGACCTCGGCTTCTCAAGCGTCATGATCGACGGTTCAAGCAAGCCTTACGAGGAGAACATCGAGCTCACACGCAAGTGCGTGGAGTACGCCCACAAGTATGACGTCACTGTCGAGGCTGAGCTCGGCGTGCTCGCCGGCGTTGAGGACGAGGTCGCTTCTGAGGAGAGCCACTACACAAAGCCTGAGGAGGTCATCGACTTCTCACAGCGCTCTGGTTGCGACAGCCTCGCCATCTCTATCGGCACAAGCCACGGTGCTTACAAGTTCAAGCCCGAGCAGTGCACACGCGACCCGAAGACTGGCCGCCTGGTTCCTCCTCCATTGGCATTCGACGTGCTCGCCGAGATCGAGAAGAAGCTTCCTGGCTTCCCAATCGTGCTCCACGGCTCTTCTTCAGTGCCACAGCAGTATGTAGACATCATCAACAAGTTCGGTGGCAAGTTGCCTAACGCCGTTGGTATCCCAGAGGAGCAGCTCCGCAAGGCTTCAAAGAGCGCTGTCTGCAAGATCAACATCGACTCAGACTCTCGTCTGGCTTACACTGCCGGTGTGCGTGAGACTCTTTCTGAGCATCCTGACTACTTCGATCCTCGCCAGTATGGCAAGGTGGCTCGCAACTACATGATCGACATGTACGAGGAGAAGATCAAGGACGTGCTGGGCTCTGACAACAAGCTCGCCAACTGCGACTAATCTGCCTTTCTGTCTCCACGCGTGGAGATGATAAAGGCTTATCAAATATAAAGGCGCGTGAAGACACAATGTCTTCCGCGCCTTTTTCATATGCCATTAGCCAACAAAATGTAAAAAATCATTTGCAAATAACAGATTTTTTCATAAATTTGCAACATTATCCACCATGATAAAACCCACTGTGCGATAACGGAATATGAAACCATAATCGTTTGTCTCTATCGCCCTGACAATTTATTAACGCTGGAGAGGGACTGCCGGCACAACACTTAAAAAGAAATGTTCCTGAGGAAGTTCTTTATATCCATTATGCTTTTGGCAAGTGTCGCTGCCATGAGTCTCGCCCAAGGCACCACTTCCCTTGCCCTCTCAGAGACCATGGGCAAGTTTCTCGACGCTTGCCTGACCGCCAACCAAGGCATGGCACGGAAGGACGCCGACATGACGCAGAAAGCCATCGACGCGCTGACAAGCCTCAACATGGCATCGCTAAGCGAGAGCCGTCTGGCGCCCGTCGACGGCTCCGACCTGCTGCCACTCGATGGCCACTTGGTCTACGATGCCCACTACCTCGACTCGCTCATCGTGTGCCAGTTTGAGGCAGGCGTAGTGAAGGTCAACCCCGCCATGCTGCTACGCGGCGACGACATGCCCGACATCTGCTACGCCAACAAGGTGATAAAGCCACACGGAAAGGTCACGTTCCAATGCAAGGGTTCCGGGGCGAAAGAGCTTGTGGTAGTGGCGGAGCGCAACGCCGACATAAGTCTGGAAGTGGACGACGAAAAGAACGGCATCCACGTCCTCGGCTCTCACAGCCACGGCGTGGGAACGGCCTACGCGCGGTGGAAGATGCCACGGTTTTCCATTTTCTTAGTCACAGTGGAAAACAAGACAGATGCCGCCGTCAGTTTCGTGGTGGCGATAAACCAGTAAGAATACACAAGACCCGTGTCAACGCACAAACCTCGTATCATGCGAACCGCTATCTCGCTAATCCTCCTTTGCCTTGCCACGTGCGCCATGTCGCAGACACCTATCGCCCATTACCAAAAGGGCGACTCATTGGCTGCGCGCGGACTGTATGGTGCCGCCATACAAGAGTTAGGACTGGCCGAGAAAGACGAGGGCAAGCTACTCAGAAACCGCAGGCAATTGCTCTACGGCCGCCTTGCCTATGCCCATCAGCAACTTGGCGAATACCGAAAGGCCCTCGGCTACTATGAGAAACAATTGGGAATGATGGGGCCGTCGTCGCCAAGCCGCGACGACATCATGCTCAACATGACCGACCTCTACCTGCTCACTGGCGAATACCGAAAGGTGATTGCCGTCCTCGGCAAGCTGCCTGGCGACAACGCCAAGAAGACCATCAACATGGCTTCGGCGTTGTGCCGCATGGGGAAAACGGACGACGCGCTCAAGTTGCTCGACGAAGTGGCAACGAGGACGGCTCCATGCGCCACGGCCATAATGAGGCAGGCAAACGTGGCGGCACTGCAAAACAAGGCTTTCGTCCTCGACATGACAGGGCGGCACGCGGAGGCTTACCTCTTGATGAAAGCAGTGCTGCCAAGACTGGAGACAAAAGAGGAATATTACCAAGCCTTGGGCAATTTCGCGCTCACGGAGTCGGCACTCGGCAAGAGCGGCGACGCATTGGACCACATAGACCAATGCATCGCCTGGCAGAAGACGCGGCTCGGAAAGAACCACGACGACGTGGCGATATCCACGCGAAAGAAGGCGGAGATACTCATGGCGGCAGGGAAGACGGCGGAGGCGGAGAAAGCCTTCAAGGAGTTTTTCGGCATTGAGCGACAAAACATTGAAAAGAATTTCGCGTTCATGACCGAGAAGCAACGACGCGACTACTGGAACTCGAAAAAGGACCTCATCGCCGAGTGTTACACCTTGGGAAGCCAAAACCCACGGTTCCTCTTCGACGTGGCGGTGTTCTCCAAGTCGGTTTTGCTACAATCCAACAAGGACTTCTACCGCTTGGTGTCAACCGACAAGCGACTTAAAACTGAATACGAGCGGTTGCTGGTATTGAGAAGCAAGGCCGCCAACCTCATTGGGGCTCACCGCGACTCCATGGAAAACATCGTGGAGAGGAAAGAGCGCGAGCTGATGGGCAAGCTGCCCGACTGGCAAGGGTTCTCCCGGCAGATGAGCGTCACGGGCGGCGACATAGCGCGCGCCCTGACACGTCCCACCGACCGCGCCGTGGAGTTCGTGATGGTGAACCGTGGCGACACCACGCTCTACGCCGCCTTGATGATTGACCCGCAAGGCAAGGCTACATACATACCCATTGGCACCGAGCAAGGGCTCTACGGTTACGCCTTGCACGGCAACGCGTCGCTCGGCACGTTGAGAGAGGCGATGGAATCGCATCGCCACAGCGACAAGGACAACATCTATACAGACACCTTGCTTGGCAGGATGATTTGGAGCCCGGTGATGAAACACGTGCCAAGGAAAGGAAGGCTCTTCTTCGCCGCGGACGGGCTGTTTCACCTGTTGGCCATAGAATACCTCAACTTCGACCGTCCCGATTGCGAACTCTACCGCGTGTCGTCCACACGCTACCTGCTCGAGCGTCGCAAGGGCGGCAACACCCCCACGCTATTGCTCCTTGGCGGCATCGATTACAACGACGCGGCACTTGCCAAGTGGCAAGACTCCCCCGACCGCTCCACCAGCCAGATGCTCGCCGAAGACCGCATGCCGCCAGCCGTGGGCGGAGGCTATGGCTACCTGCCTGGCTCATTGGCGGAGGTTGACGCCATAGCCTCGACATACAAGCGAGGCAAGGCCACCAAGCTCACGCGGAGGCAGTGCGACGAGGCCGCGGTGAAAGCCATGATGGGAAGATACGGCATCGTACACGTCTCGACACATGGTTACAGCACCGTCAACGAAGCGCCCACGCCTGCCGAATACGACAAGGACCGCCTGCGCGAGGACTTGTCGATGCGGCGTTGCGGCATGTTGCTCTCCGGAGCAAACACCCTATCATTGCCAAACGACTCCAACCGCCACCATGAGGACGGGGTGCTGTCAGCCCAGGAGGTAAGCGACCTTGACCTCAGCCACGTAGACCTCGCCGTGCTCTCAGCTTGCCAGACCGGGCTTGGCCACGTCACCTCGGATGGTGTCTTCGGCATGCCCCGTGGGCTGAAGAAGGCCAACGCCGGCACCGTGGTGGTGTCGCTGTGGGAGGTGAGCGACAAGGCCACGCAACTTCTCATGTGCCATTTCTACCAAAACATGGAGCGAGGCATGGGCAAGCGCGCGGCCCTGGCAAAGGCGCAAAGGCAGTTGAGGGGAACCGTGCTCACGGAGAAGGAAACCTACGGCGTGTTCGACCCTACCACGGGAGCCACGCGGCAGGAAGAACACGTCGTGAGGACAACCTTCGACAAGCCTCACCTTTGGGCGGCATTCATCCTCATCGACGGAATATAAGCCATGCGCCAACCATAACGGCAAAACAATAATATCAACGACAAAACAACATAAACCACACATACCGACTACAATGAACAGGATATTATCACTGCTCCTTCTCGTGACACTACAGTGTCTCGCCACAACAACCGTTGCCCAACCCAAGGCTCCTGCCGCGACTGCCAACGCTCACGCTAACATGGCAAAGGGCAAGGACGTGTCAACCTACGACCTGCTCGTGTTCCAAAACAAGAACATCGGCAAGGACATCACCCGCAAATATGGTGCGCAGCTCGAGGGCTTGCGCCAAGACATGAGCCGCGGCTACCTCTCCAACCTTCTCGGGCAAGGGCTGACGGCCGCCAAGAAAGCGGCAAGCACCTCACTGATGGGACTGGTGTCCACCGGTGTCAACATGATTGGCGACATGGTGAGGTCGAAGAAAAACGACTGGCGCGCGGCGGTGGCACGCGAGAACGTGTTCGTGAAGACTCTGCCCATGATGGAAAACATAGAGGACTTCTACAGCGACGTGTCGTTCGCCGGGGCACTCGACCCCAGCTCGCTATCGTTCAACGGGTTCGGCTGCCTGCAAAAGCGCGACAACGACACCGTGCTCTACATGGTGTGCCACTTGGACACCACCGAGTATGGCGTGGGACGCATATTGAAGCACTCCAAGTTTGAGCTAACCTTGGACACCCTTGTGTTCAACCCCTACAAGTGTGACCTGCCAAACGACTCCACCCTGCCTTACTCACTGCGCATGCCGTTCTCCTTCACCAACCGCGACAACCTCAACCTGCAAATCAGCCTCAACGTCATGTCGTCGTGGATAAACCAGGCCATACAGTTGCATCGCGACCAGACTCTCGGCCAGTTCTTCGTCAACGTGCCCATCAACGAAAACACGCTCGACGCCGACTCCGTGTTCCGCTTCTACCGCGGGTCGGCCAACAACAAGACAGTGTGCGACATCACGGGCGAGAGCTTCATAGTGCCGAGGAGCTACATAGGCGTGCGCGACGCTAACGGAAGGTTCCACGACGCGTGGGGCACCGGGCAATACAAGATGTCGATGACGTTGAGGGAGACCTGCTCCAACACCGAGGCCTTCGACAAAAACTGGAAGGCCGACTGGAAGGCGCGCAAGATGAACAAGGGCCACAAGGTCGACTTCGGAAGGGCCATGCGCCAGCTGTGGGATGCCAACGGCAGCAAGTGGGTCATGTCAATAGTGGAAGCCCCAGCGAAGATGCTCACCCAAGACTTCCTCGCCACGATAGGATTCTTGCAGCCACAGGCGACGGGCGCGGCGGCAATGGGGGCAATGGGAGCTTCCGGTGCAGCCATGATGAAGACTCCCTCGCAACAAGGCACCGCCGGTAAACAATAAGCCTGTTGTCAAAAGTTTCGTAAAATACATATCCTTCATATATAAATATATGAGAAAAATCCTCCTGCCTGCAATTCTCCTTTTTGTCGCCAGCATGGTGTCGCGAGCCCAGACCAAGGAGTCGGACGCGATATTTGCCCAAGGCGTAAGCCTCTACAACAAAGGCAAGTACAAGGATGCCATCAACCTGTTCGCGCGGTGCGACTCCATCGACGCCTTGACCCTGCCAGCGGAAAGTAGCCGCGCGTGGTACGGCAAGGTATGGATGGGCGCGTGCTACCACAAGTTGGGGGATGACACGAAGGCCAAAGAGCTGTCGCCCTACTATACCGCGCCACCAGTGGACAGGCGGCTCACGGTGCAGTCGGACAGCCTTTCCGACTTGGTCATGCCCATGTATCAAGAAGGCAAGGCCACCGAGTCCGCGCCAATCCTGAAACGCGTGATGGAACTGGAGCGCGAGAACCTTGGCGAGAACTCCGTGTGGTGTGCCAACACCATGATGCTCTACGCCAATGCCCTCGCCCACTCCACTGGTGATTTCAACGAGGCGAGGACCTACGTTGACAAGGCTTTGGCGGTGTTCAAGGTCTACGGTATGCACGACAGCTACATCCAGGCCAACGACTTGCTCTACGGATGGTATCTCGACACGGGCGACTACGCTACGGCAAAGACTATACTCACCGTCTCGCGCGACTTGCGCGTAGCCAACAATTACCCGGAGCTGGAAATCGCCGTGGACAACGCCACGATAGCCGAGTGCGACGTGTTCACCGGGAAACCGCGGGAGGGGCTCGACAGCATCGCCGCCATAGCTGCCAGATGTGTAGACCAACTCGACATGGGCAAGGAGTCGTATCTCTACGGACGGTGGACATACGCCATAGCCTCGGCCAACTATGCCTTGGACAACCAGCAAGAGGCTTACGACAAGGCAACGGAGGCAAAGCGCATACTGGAAAACAACGGCGACAACTATTCGTTCGCCCATTTCCAGAACGACCTGTGCATTGCCCTGTCGGCATTGAACCTAAAGAAGGACAACGCCACCGAACTGATAATGCAAGCCAAGGACAACTACCTCAACTCTGAGTTCGCCCTGACTCCAAGTTTCATATCCCTGTTGGACATATACTACCACAACGCCTACAAGTCCATGACCAAGGAAGAGAGAGTGGAGACCATGGAAAAGCAACTCTCATTGGCAGGGCAAGTGTATGGCAAGAACAGCGTTTCCTACCTGTCAACGCTGACAAGAACCATCAATCACCAAATGGACTTCCCCGATGTCGAAGCCATGATGGCTAAGGCCTACGCGCACATAAAGGAGGCCGGGGAAATAATCTGCGGCATGGACAGCGTACCCACGCATATCATAGCCGACGTGTACCAAAAGAAGTCGATAATCGACGCTGGATATTACAACAAGGCCGACGAGGCGGAAAAAGACTTGCTTGAGGCGCTGCCAATAATGGAAAGGCACGGCGGAAAAGACCGTGCGTATTATTCCATCGTGGCCGAACTCGCCAAGCTCTGCCAAAACTCCGGGAGATACGAGGAGGCCTTCAACCACTACGCCAAGATAGAGGCGTTTTACGAGAAGACTGGCGACACCGCAAACGAGAGCTACCTGAAAACATTGCTGAACATAATACAGTATTGCCAATCGGTGGGCGATGCCAGCAAGATGGAAGCCTATACCCAAAAGGCCGACAATGTGGTGGAAGGCGCGGAAAACTTGCGAAACACTTACACGTACCTGGCACTGCTTGTCAACAAGAGCGTGCTGGCTCTCAAGAAAGGCCATGCCGATGAATGCGACCGAATGGTGGACGAGGCATTGGCCACCAGCAAACGGATAAACACTGGCTCAGAGGGCGAGAACGCTTGGGTCATGTTCCCGATAGTGGCAAACCACTGGATGTCGGGCAACTACGCCAAGGCGGAAACGATGATGAAGGAGATAATGACATCGTTCGGGAAAATCATCGGCAAGACCAATTCCGACCTATTGGTGGGGAAGGGATGGCTGGCAAGGATGTACGTGATGGACGGTAAATACGCGGAAGCGAAAGCCATCATGGACGAGATCATGCCCGAGCTGCCAAGCTACACGCTGGAACCGAAGAACAAGGCCAACATCCTCTACATAAACAGCGACTTGAACATCAGGCTCAAGAACTACGAGGAGGGCATTGCCGGCACCAAGCAGCTCAACGCGCTCTTGGCCGACATCATCCGCAACAACTTCTCGTGGATGTCTTACAGGCAACGCACCACCTTCTGGGACGAATTCTCCAGCTGGTACCTGTACGACTTCCCGCAGTTCTTCTACCGCTTCCCCAATGACGAGATTTCATCCAACGCCTACGACAACGCCTTGCTGAGCAAGGGACTGCTGCTCAACTCGGAGACCGCCATCAACAAGTTCGTAAGCGAATGCAATGACAAGCAGGTGCTCAACCTCTACAACGAGATAAAGGCCGACAAGGCGCGGCTCGACCGCATGACGCAAGCCGGACAGACAGGTTCCGAATACTCCACCTTGGCGGCGGAGACCGAGGGCAAGGAGAGGCGGCTGCTCTCCATGTCAAAGGCATACGGCGACTACACCAAGCGTCTCGCCGTGGGATGGGCCGACGTGCGCCGAAGCCTGAAGCCCGATGAGGCGGCGATAGAGCTGATGAGCATTCCGCTTAACGCCGACTCCACCATGCTCTCGGCCCTCGTGCTGCGACACGACAGCAAGGTGCCGCGGCGCGTGGACCTCTGCGCGGAGAGGCAGATTTCCGCCATAGGCCAAGACAGCCTATATAGCACCGACAGGCTCTACCATCTCGTGTGGAAACCGCTCGAAAGCGCGCTCCAAGGTGCCACTCGCGTCTATTTCTCGCCAGCGGGCATGCTACATAGCGTAGCGATAGAATACGCGCCCGACGGGCGTGGTACGTTGGCCGCCGAGAGATTCAACCTCTGCCGCCTGTCATCAACGAGGGAGATAGCCATGGAGCAGACAAGGCCCGACAAGGAGCAGGCCACACTCTATGGCGGACTGGAATACGACACCGACGCGGAGACGCTGAAGGAGGTGAACCAAGCCTACGCCACCGACGCCTACCGCTCGCGCGCCCTGACCGACGACAGGTCGATGCGCGCCGGCGTGATGCCGCTCGAAGGCACGGAGAAAGAGGTGCGTAACATAGCGGCGATAATGAAGGACGCCAAGGAAAGATACAAGGTCTACTCCTCGTGCGAGGGAACGGAAGAGTCGTTCAAGGCCCTCTCGGGCACCGACAACACCTGCCTCCACATCGCCACCCACGGCTTCTACATCCCCGACAAGGGCGGCAACGGACGCGCGCGCCAAACGTTCAGCTTCATGGTCAACGACAACTCCATACCCGAGGAAGACCGCGCCATGACGCACAGCGGACTGCTCTTCGCCGGAGCCAACGCCACCCTCCACAACGAGACCTTGCCCTACAACCTTGAGGACGGCATACTGACATCGCAAGAAATCACGAGCCTCGACTTCCGCAAGGTGGACCTCGTGGTGCTGTCGGCGTGCCAGACAGCCCTCGGCGACATGACGGGCGACGGCGTATTCGGCCTACAGCGAGGATTCAAGAAGGCGGGGGCGAAGACGCTGCTCATGAGCCTGTGGAAGGTGGACGACACCGCCACCCAGATTCTCATGACACAGTTCTACGCCAACTACCTACGCGGCGACACCAAGGGGCAGAAGCGCGCCTCGTTCGTGAAGGCGCAGCAATACCTCCGCGCGTGCGACGGGGGCAAGTACGACAACCCTGTATACTGGGCGGCGTTCATCATGCTCGACGCGCTGAGTTAGCCACGGCGCGGGAAAACGCCAGGAAACGCGCCATTCCTCATTAAGCTGAAAAGAGGGTGTGTCAAAACTGTTTTTTTCTGAGAAAATTACGCTAAAATCTGCCGAATAGTTTAAAATGAGCTATTTATGAGCTTTTCACCTCAATAGAGGTAATGATTTGGCAGCAGTTCTAACTTCTGCATTGTGCATAAGTTTGCTTGTCAAACAACTCTTTTCGATGGCAAAGGTACAACAACTATGTGGATTAACGAAAATCGCATATGCTTTTTAGATTTTATTTTCAGTTGGGTGTTACATTTGCCGTACAAGTTCCTTATGCGTAATTATCTGTTATGAGAATGTTAAAAATGAACCGCAAAGTACATTTAATCGTCTAATGTTTCTTGTTTATGAAACAATATATTTATCTTTGCACAAAGATGAATATGTATGGCACAAAATATCTTCCGACTTGTCTTGACAGACGAGGCACAAAACTTTATTGAGAGTTTACCAGAAGCGGTATCTTACAAGATTTACTACAACATCAAGCGTGTTGCAGGTGGAGAACGTAATAAAGAACTTTTCAAGAAGTTGGAAAACTCGGAAATATGGGAGTTCCGTACATTGTACAACAAAATTGCTTATCGCTTGTTCGCCTTTTGGGACAAGGACAAAGAAACATTGGTGATTGCCACTCATGGCATTATCAAGAAAACTCAAAAGACACCAAGTAGGGAAATAGCAAAAGCAGAAGCAATAAGAAAAGAATATTTCAAAAACAAATAATCATGGCACAGATGAATCTTACCCCATTGGACGATGTGCTTGACAAGCACTTTGGAAAAATCGGAACTCCAAAACGTGATGCTTTTGAAAGTGATGTGGACGAGGCATTGCACGCATACCGTTTGGGAGAAGCAATCAAGAAAGCTCGTATAGAACAGAATTTGACACAAGAACAACTTGGTGAGCGTATCGGTGTGAAAAGAGCGCAGATTTCTCGCTTGGAAAGGGGGTATAGTATAACAATACCTACTATGCGAAGAGTATTCAAAGCTCTTGGTGTGGTAACTGCAACCGTAGATTTAGGGATTGCAGGAAAAGTGGCATTGTGGTAGATAAAACGCAGTGCATATGGCTTTAGAGATGAAAGGTATTTAAACTAAATCCATACGCACTGCATGCTATCACTTGACAAAATAGTAGTGTGTCTGTATCATAAAAGGAATAATTTAAGACAGTATTTCCTTTTTTAGTGCTTTTATTCGTTGTTCTATAATTCTGTCCCACAATCTTGAACCGCCCAACTCCGAGGCTGGAATATATTCTCCATACTTTTCGAGAAATTCCTCATTGTAGATAATAGAATCGTCACCATATCGGTCGATTATGTATGCCCAATACCATCTGTCAGCATACTTGATTAAAAGTTCATGGGTCATGCTGATACAAGATTTGTCAGATAGTATTTTCCAATCCCAATAATCCTTAAAAGTCTCAATGTTGTCCTCTGTAAACAATAGTGGACTATTATTTGAACTCAACTTATGCCAGTCAAGTTTATGCTTGAAGTTTTCAAGTAGGCTTTTTGTCCACACAACATCGTGGTTTCCAGAAAGTTCTTTCCAGTCCACATAATTCATATACTTCTCAAGCAACCGCTCTGTCCAAGGGAAATCTTTGGAGAGTTCTTTCCAAGCAGCCTCGTCCATCATACGAGAGACTAACTCTTTGTTTAACTTATCATTTGCCATATCTTTGAAATTTTAATTATGTTATTGGGTGCAAAGGTATGGCTATGATGCCCCATTATTTATGACAGGTTAGAACTAAATCAAAATTCCTTGAAAGTTTCATTGTTGCTTCACTGCTTTTGGGTCGAAGTAAGCACCGTGTTTATCTTGCCAAAAACTTTCAATCTAAAACTTGACCACTTTATTCAACAACGAAAAGAGCCATGTCATTACTCCAAAACAGAGTTGACATGGCTCTTTTATGTTTATTGGCTACAATCTGTAACTTTTCAGAGAGGTCATGTTTGCTTTGACACACCCTCTCCTTTTTTCGTATCCGGTTTCGTGCCCACTTACCCATGAAATGTTAAAAATAATGGTTTTTACGCACTTTTATAGTACTATGTATTGCATAGTACCCAAGTATTACCTATCTTTGCAAACGTATTAACCACAACCATTAAAGCAATGAACATCGACAATGCCAAATCCCAGATGCGCAAGGGCATGCTCGAATACTGCATCATGCTTCTCCTCCGCCATCGCGCCTCGTATGCCAGCGACATCATAGCGAGGCTGAAGGAGGCCGAGCTGATAGTGGTTGAGGGCACGCTCTACCCTCTGCTGACACGCCTGAAGAAGGACGGGCTGCTCAGTTACGAGTGGCAGGAATCAACCCAAGGGCCCCCACGCAAGTACTACGCGCTCACGACAGACGGCGAGGCAACGCTCAACGAGCTTGACAAGGCATGGCAAGAGATTGCCCACACGGTAGGAGTGCTGAAAGGCATACGACCAAACGAGAGCACACAACCAAACGAATAACACTAAAACAGGAAACATCCATGAAAAAGAACATCACCATAAACCTCTTTGGCACACTCTACGCCATCGACGAGGATGCCTACAAGCTCCTTGAGAATTATCTCAACAACATGAAGAGCTACTTCGCCAAACGCGAAGGGGGCGACGAGATTGCCGACGACATTGAACATCGCGTGGCTGAGCACCTATGGACATTGCAAGAGCAAGGACTCGAGGCGATAGACATAGAGACCGTGAAGCAAATCATAAGCAGCATAGGCAACCCTGCCGAGGTTGACGGAGCGGAAGACGATTCTTCCGACAGCGCATCGCTTGGCAATCCCAACGCGGAGGAAACGGCAAACGCGCAAAACTCAAAAGAAGAAAAATGGATTGACCGTGCGCTCCATCACATAAGGACCCACCGCTTCTACCGCGACGGCAAGGACAAGGTCGCTGGAGGCGTGGTTTCCGGACTGCGCCACTATTGCGGCGGTGGCGACATAGTGGTGTGGCGAGTGTGCGCCGTGCTTTTGGTCATCGCGGCGTTCACGCTCAACCAAATGACACTCTTCAGCGGCATTTGCCACGTGTTTGCCATACTCTTTTTCCTGCCACTGATACTCTATGCCGCCCTTTGGCTGCTTGCCCCGATGGCACGCACGGCCGAGGAACGCCTATGCATGGTTGGCGAGGAAGTAACGCCAGAGTCTATCAGCCGCACGCTAATAGCCGAGGCCGACGAGGAGGACCGCCCTGCGGTATCATGTCAACGTGGCGGAACAATAATGTCGCGGTTGACAGAGATAGTGAAATTCTGCGTGAAGTCTGCGTCACTCGTGGCATTTGCCATGATGACGGCTTTCGCGTTGGCATATCTCGCGTGCGGAGTGATTTACTCCGTTGCCGGCGAACCGTTCCTCCTGTTGTTCGACGACAATCAAGAAGACGTGCGCGTGCTGTCGTCAATACCGTTTCTCAGCATATATTGGATAATATCGGCCGTGTGCTGGCTTGCCGTGGCGTTGATTCCGCTGCTTGGCATCGTGCGTTCTTTCAAGTCAAACCGCAAGCGGCTCGGCTTAGCGGCCATTGCCACACTCGTGGGCACGTGGATTGTCGCCATGACCGTTGGCATATTGCTGCTTGTGCTGTTCGCCATACACACCGACAACGAAAGCAAGATAATAGACCGCCAGCAAAACACGCGCAACGGCGTTTACCTTAATCGTTGGACGTGGCGGAACCTGGACGAAAGGGGATGGAACGTCAACAAGGCTGCCAACATGGGATATTTGTTAGCTACCAGCGATGAAGACCCATTGTGCCTTGGAGAGAGCCCTATCTGCGTCGCCCCGGAGAAGAAAGGAAAGCCCGTAACACTTTCATTAAGCCGTAGGCAAAGTGTCATCTCGGGTGACTACACTCTCGAATGCTTGTCCATCTGCACTGCCATGGATGCCACTCTCAGCGTGTGGAGTGGCGACAAGTGCCTTGCCATGCTACGTCTCGATGGCTATGGGGCAGCAGAAGACCGCATACTGAAAGACTTTGACTGGACTGCCAGCCGTGACATCCCGCTCTTCAGCGAGCAAAACGACAGCACGATTTGGGTAGACAACGTGAGACAGGGCAACGACAAGTGGCACTACCTCGTATCAAAGCCTTTCCATCACGACGGCGGCACACTGGAATATCGCCTGCGTATTGGCCAGCACGACGTTGAAGACGCCACGACCGTGAACAGCGAGGTGTGGATGGCACACGAGACACTAAGGAAGCAGTGAGCAAGTTCATTCACTGCCGACAAGAAATGTGAGCTTGGCAAGAAAGATTAGCCAATCTTCACTCCCAAAGCGAATCATGGTAACCATCCGAAATCGCCGTCTTTTCATTAATATATGCAAAAGGCTTATTTCGGATGGTTACGAGAAAGGAAATATACGTTTGCCTGACAAGGTAAAACGGATAGGATAAAA
>OIZS01000551.1_pt1 | contig 15298 bp, 17 predicted proteins | sample 1588641 | NCBI WGS metagenome assembly OIZS01 (sample SAMN03283240) | human gut metagenome | biome: human-associated habitat; material: feces | host: Homo sapiens | place: Peru | collected 2012
TGGTTTCGTTGAAAGCTATCGCTGAGTATCTTGGCAACGCTGTTGCGAAGTTTAATGACTTTTACGAAGCAACAGACCTGTTCCATAATGCTATGGGCAATTTGAGCGGTGAAGCTGATACGCTCATTAGCAAGATGCAGGGTTTGCTTGGCGTTGATCCGACCAAAGCGATGACCTACATGGCTACCATCCAGAGCTTGGGTACTTCGTTTGGTCTGACCAGCGACAAAGCATACGTTCTGTCCAAGAACCTGACTCAGCTTGCTTATGACGAAGGTTCCTATTGGAACAAGAACGTTGCGGAGACCTTTACCGCAATGTCCTCCGCAATCTCTGGCGAGATTGAGCCTATTCGCCGTTTGGGCATTGACCTGTCTCAGGCGCGATTACAGCAGGAGCTTCTTTCTTTGGGCTTTAACAAACAGGTTTCTAGCCTGTCTCAGGCGGATAAAGCAGTTCTGCGTTACATTGCCATTATGAAGCAGACTGCCAACGTGCAGGGCAACCTTGCACAGACCATCCAGAGCCCTGCGAACCAGATTAAGATTCTGAAAGCGCAGTTGGATATGCTGGCGAAGTCTGTTGGCTCTCTGCTCTACCCTGCCATGAAATCCATTCTTCCCCCGCTGATTGCGGCCGTCCAACTTATCCGAGAATTTGTCCAGTGGGTTGCAAAGCTGATGGGTGTGAAGGTCGTGTTTACTGATTTCACTAAGAGCGCTGACAGCGTTGGTGGCATCGGTGACGCAATGGATAACACAACCGATTCGACAAAGAAAGCTGCCAAAGCCCTCAAGGACTACACGATGGGCTTTGATGAGTTGAACATCATTGACCCCACACAGGGAAGCTCCGGCTCTGGTGGTGGTGCATCTGCTGGCAACATCTTGGGCGATGTAGACCTGTCCGGCTACGATATGTTCAAGCAGTACAACGAAGAGTTTGCAAGGCAGATTGATGCCATTAAGCAGAAAATCAAGGCTATGCTTCCTCTTATAGCAACTGTGGCAACCGCTCTTGCCGCTTGGAAGCTCACAAATCTTATTACGGATATTGTGGACGCTATCTCCAAAATGAACGCACTGAAATCCATTGTTTTGGGGCTTGGTGTTTTTACAGTAGGAATCGTCCTCGAGATTACAGGCATTAAAGACGCGATTGAAAACGGCGTAAATGGAAAGAATTTCGCTGAGATTGTTCTTGGCGCTTTGATTGGGACTACAGGCGCAGCCATTCTTGGCAAAGGAATTGCTCAGTTTATCGTGACCGGCTTTGGCAATACTGCCGTTGGAGCGGCCATTAAAGCGGCTGGCGGCTCTACTGCTGGCGCGATTATTGGAGCAGCAGTTGGCGGAGTAGTAACCGGCATACCTATGTTTGTAACAGGCGTTTACGATGCTGTCAAAAATGGCTTAAACACGTTAAACGGAATTTTAATTCCACTTGGCTCGACAATGGCTGGTGCAGGCATTGGCGCAATCATTGGCTCTCTTGGAGGCCCTATCGGTACAGGCATCGGTGCTCTGATTGGTTTGATCGTTGGTGGTCTGACCGATGTCGGAATTGCGATTTATCAAAACTGGGACAAAATTACAGAATCTCTCGACAAGACAAGCGAAAGTTTAAAGCAGTGGTTTGTCGGCGTTGGCGAGTGGTGGGATGAAAAGTGGCAAGGATTCAGCACTAATTTTCAGACTGCATGGGAAAGTTTGCCCGGGTTTGTTCAGCATCCAATTCAGGCTCTTGACCAAGCGAGTGCAGGCCTAAAGCAGTGGTTTGTCGGCGTTGGCGAGTGGTGGAACCAGAAGTGGGCCGGATTCAAAGAAAACTGGGACAAGGCTTGGAACAGTTTGGTCGATACAATCAAAAATCTCCCCGCAAAATTTTTGGACTATGGCAAAAACATCGTTCAGGGCTTGATTGATGGTATCAACAAAGGCATTGAGAATGCAAAGAAAAGTGTTAGTGGACTTGCCAAAGCTATCATTGACAAGTTCACGACCGATACTGAAATCCACTCTCCTTCTGCCCTGTTTGAACGCTTTGGCGAGTTTATTGACCAAGGCCTTGCGAACGGTATCACTGCAGCACTTCCTTACGTTGAACAAGCTATGACCAATCTGGTAAACGTTGTTCAGCAGAAGGGCAACGAGATGATTGACTATGGCGCAACCACCGCAACGAATTTCGTTGACGGCTTCTTCAACGGTCTGGACAGCAAGTGGCAGGAACTTGATTCCGGCTTACAGAATGACTTTTTCGGCACAGTGCAGAATCTTTGGAACGCTGTGCAGAGCGGAGACCTAAAAACGATTGGTACGACTGCTGCTGCTATTATCTGGCAGGCGATGGGAGAGGAGAACCAAAATCAGGTAAAAGCGTACGCACAAAGCTTTATTTCCAACATTGCTGGAATTTTGAAAGATGCATCCAAAACCCTGTTTAATGAAGCGTTAAAAGCCGGAAAAGTTATTTGGAGTGGCATCACAAATAATTTTAATGATATCGTCAAAAGCGTTTCGGGCCTTGGCCAAACTATTTCAAAATCCATATCTGCTTTAAAGATTCCGCTCACAACGACCGGCGTGGCAATTAGTAATGGTCTTTTTGGCGGATTAACAAGTTCTTTTCCTGAAATTTTTGCCGCAATGGGTGGCTTGATTGGAACTGTTGGTTCTGCGTTTGTTGGCCTTCTTACTTCTATTGCCGGTGCGCTTTCGTCTACAGTTTTCGGTATTCCTGTAGCACTTATTGTGGGCGCAGCCGCGATCGCCTTAGGTGCTACGATTGCAGGCATTGTGAGCAATCTCGGTGGGAAATATTCAACTGACAATTCTTCTTACGTTGGAACCCCTGAATACAACGCTTCTACGGGTTCCACCACTTCTGCAAGCGGATACTACAGTAGCAATACATCATCCGGAGCGACAAGTTCTTCTGACCTGCAAGGCGCGGTTTACAACGGCTGCTACAATGCGTTTCTTGATATTTTCCAGCGCTATGGTGACGAAATTACCGGTGGTAAGGAAGTCAGGCTGTTCATTGACGGCAAGCAGATTACTGCTTCGGTCGAAAAGCAGCAGGCTGATCGCGGCGTGCAAATCATGGGTACGGAAGTGTATAGCTATTAAGGGAGGGACGGTAAATTATGCAAGCTCTTGTATCAGTGAACGGCGTAGATTTGCCAGAACCTTCCTCTTATAGCGCAACGACTTCAACCATTGTTGATTCTGGCCGCAACGTACAAGGCAAGGTTGTTGGCTCTGTGGTTCGACACGATGTTGCAAAAGTGGCTCTCAAGTGGAATTACCTTACCGCAAAACAATGGGCTTCCGTTATCGGCCCATTCACTAGAAACTTTTATTGCACGGTACGATTTTACAATCAAGCAACAGCTTCTTATTCCACACGTCAGATGTATGTTTCCGACCGAACGGCCGGAATGTGGCGAAGGGGCCCAAACACCGGAAACGTGATGGGCTGGAAGGATTGTTCTTTGAGTCTGGTTGAGGTCTAAAGGTGGTGATTTTATATGTCCGTAAAGCCGTCCGATAAGTGGCTTTCGCAATATAATAATACGCTTGTACCTGAAGCTTTTATTCAGATTACTTATCATGCAGCTGATGATGCGGCGCAAACGGACGCTATTGCAAGTTCAGGTTCGCAAACCGTGTTTAGTGACGTGGCATCCATCACTGATTTCGACACTTCCGTTTCTGGAAATTATGCGACTGCTGAAACTAATTTTTGGGTTTTGGATGGAAGTCTTAGTATCGTTCCGGATTCTGAACCGTATCAAGAATGCGGCTACGTAAGCGGTGAATGCGTATCAAGCTCCAATCATCCAACCATCACATTCTCTTTTAGCAAAATCCACGAAGAAAAAATACCGGGCCTGACAATCGTTTGGTCTGAAATTTTAAATGAGTGGGCAAAATCATTTAAAGTCTCCGCTTATAAAGGAACCGCTCTTCTTTTGGAAAAGAAAATTGACAACAACGATTCCATCGAAACTTCAATTGAATTTGAAATTTCCAAGTATGATTCGGTTGTTATTGATGTCCTCGAATGGTGTATTCCAAACCGAAGAGCTCGTATCTCGCAAGTAGAATTTGGACAGCGCGTGAGATTTAGCAAAACAGACCTTCTGTCGTATTCCCATAAATCAAAACGTGACCCAATTTCTGGTCAGCTTTCTAAGGATTCAATTTCTTTTTCCATTGATAACAGCGACCAAAAATGGAATCCCATCAACCCCGATGGCCTCTACAAGTATTTGTATGAACGCCAAGCTGTTTTTGTAAAGTATGGCATGGACTTGGACGGACAGACTGAATGGATTAACGGAGGTAAGTTTTACCTTTCTAGCTGGAGTATTCCTTCTAATGGCATTACCGCTTCCTTTGAAGCTCGTGATGCTTTGGCATTTTTAATCGATTCACCATACACCGGAAGAAAAAGCGGCACTTTATACGAAATATGCTATGACGCTTTGGAACTTCTTGACGTTTCTGGTATCAGCTATTACATCAATGAGTCTTTAAAGGATTATACAGCTGATTTTAGAAACGGAAATTCTTCGTATAAAAACGCTGATGTGCTACAGCTTTCCGCTAACGCAGCCGGTATGGCTTTGTATCAGACAAGAAACGGTGAGATTCGGATTGACCGGGTTCCGTACCTTCCTGAAAACAAGTCCGACATTTATGAAATCACTGAAATCAATGATTATCAGTATCCAGAAATCACTTTTTCTAATAAGTTAAAAAACATCTCTTACTCCCTAAATGGGTCTTCGTCGTTATATCCAAACGGCGCTACGGGCGATGGCGTTACGCAAAGTGTGAACAATGCACTTATTTCTTCTTCCATCGTCTCCCAACCAAAAAATGTTTTAACTGAAAGTTATAAAGTCCTTTCCAATCGTCGAAAAGCTACCCTGTCTTATCGTGCAAGCCCGCACAATGATGCTCTTGATTTTGTCAAGCTCAATCATCAGTTTGGATATTCTTCTAACTTGTTGATTACGGACGTTTCTTACACGTTTAATGGCAGCTTCAAGGGCTCCGTTACCGGGTATATGATCGAAGACGTTGATTCGTTACAAATCGACGCTTCTGAGATTTACTTGCGTCCTTCCGACACGATCACGCTCACTGCAACGCTTGCCCCTGCATCTGCTGATTCCCCTGTTATTATTTGGAATGCATCTCCTGCTGGCATCGTTGAGCTGAATGTCATCAAGAACGAACGCGGCGTATCTGTTTGCAACGTCACGTATTTACACAGCGGAAATGCAACGATCACAGCTACAGTCGCAAGTCTTTCCGCTTCTTGCAACGCTACTACGATTGCGGACGAAATTTCCGACTTCAAAGAAGGCAACACTGTTTATGTTTTGATTGCTGGCGTTTATACCGCTTTTCTTGTGTCAAAGCATAATTATGAGCCTGAATTAAACGGGACTGGAAGAACGCTTTTGGTGCATAAAGATTCGATTTTTGGTGACAGCTCAAAGGATTTTGCGTGGGATAGCAAAAGAACAACCCCTGCAGAATATTCAAAAAGCACCATCGATGCCTTGCTGAACGGTTCTTTCAAAAAATCGCTTTCTGATTACATGCAGAAAAAAATCGACAAAACGACATTTTATTATACTCCGGCTTTTAAATGGATTTCTGGAGAGTCGGACGGTATCGGGTATTATGAGCCTTCCGAAATATCAACGCTGTCTCGTAGTGTGTTTTTGCCTTCCGCGAAAGAAATAAATTATGATTTTCCTGACGATGACAGTGACTACGTTAGTAAAATGTGGGGGTATGGATGCAACGCAGAAGGGAGCACTCTACCTACCGCAAAAGAACTTTCCAAAGGACCGTTTTATACTTACGGCGGCACAACATTCGCGTATCAGCAATGGACAAGAACCCCTATTACCCGTCTCGAATGGTGGGGAATGGGCCCTTCTGTCGGAAGTACCTATTATCGTTCTATTGTGGTTTCGGAGTATTATGACAAGATTCACCTCGGGAGTTCAGACAACCGAAACGAATTTTCTTACTTTAACTGCATTGGTTCTGGCGATGGTACTTACAAATGCTACCGACCGGCATTCACCGTCCCTCAGAATTTGAAGGTTGGATATCAAGGAAGAATTGAAGAGGAGTAGCTTATGGGCCGATGGATTACAGACCGAACGCAATCAGACGTTAGCCACGTAAAAGAAATCACAGCAAAGGCGAGAACAGGCACGTGGACAAAAAACGAACAATCGGAATGGCTTGCCGGTATGAAGGGCGCTTTAAACTATACAGATTTCAACCGTATAGAATCCGGTATTCAGGAGCTTGGCACCATCGTTGGTGCATCCGTTTCTGTTCGTACAGATTGGACAGTCGATGGATATATGAAAGCCTCCGATGCAACGCGTTGGCTTTCTAACATCAACTCCATTCGTGCTAAATGCTCTGGCCCATCTGGTATTGCGGATACGCCAGAAAGCATGAGTAAACTCGATTTTTCAACGATGAATCAAATCGAGCAAATTTTGTTTGACATTGAAACGCTTGCTAAAACATACGTTACATTTTCTGGCGAATATATGACCGGGGAGGAACAATATGGTTTTTGAAGACCGTGTGGCGAAATATCCGGGTCGATGGACAATGGTAAAGTCGGATGGAACATCCGAAATTGTCACTCTTATCCGAAATGACGAGCCAACAAAAGAAGGAACGCCAATCAATGCAGCCACCTTAAACGAGTTGAGTACTGTTGCGGGAGCAATTAACGCAAAAGAAGAAGCCGTTTCGGCTGCATCTAGCGCAAATTCTGCCGCCACCAGTGCAGCCAAAAGCGCACAGTCAGCGTCCGCAGACGCAAAGAGCGCGGGAAGCTCTGCCGCTTCTGCCGAAGACAGCGCGAACCGGGCTGCGGCCATCGTGAGCACCGACAAGACGCTGAGCGTTGAGGGTGCCCCGGCTGACGCAAAAGCTGTTGGTGATGCGCTGAAAGGCGTGATAAGCGCAGACGCTGTAAAGACCTTGATTGCGGACGCTCTGGCAGAAGACCATGCCAAAATCAAATTTTGGATTTCGGAAGACCCCACCAGCCCCGCCGCACTGTTCGGCGGCACATGGCAGGAGATCGCGCAGAACCGGGTGCTGATGGGTGCGTCCTACGCCCACGCAGCGGGTACCACAGTCGAAGCCGGTTTGCCCAACATCACGGGCCAGATCGGCGACGGCAAAACACAGTATTCCGGCGTCCAGTGTGGAGGACTTGAACGTGGTGCTAACATCACTGGCGCATACAGAGGAACCTATTTGGATACCGCTTCATGGCAAGGTGCTGCAGATGGCATATATACAATAAATTTCGATGCTTCTCGCTCGAATCCTATCTACGGCCGCAGCACCACCGTGCAGCCCGCCGCCTACTATGTGCACATCTGGCACCGCGTGGCCTGAGAAAGAAGGTTTTGAACCATGAAGATCATTGACGAGACCGGCGCGGTCGTGGAAAACCCGGATCTGACCCTTGGGTATCTGACCGGCAGCACCGAAGAAGTCACCCACCCCGCAGTAGAGGGCGTGGAAGAGCAGTGGCACTGGGAGACCGTGACCGAGTATCCGAACGGTGGCAAGGACGTGCAGAAGATCGTTGACCGTCCCGGCGTTCAGGCGCAGGAGGAATGGGTGGAACAGGTGCCCATCCAGAAATACATCCGCTACACCGCCGAAGAGCTGGCCGCGCAGGAAGAAGCGCGCAAAAAGGCCGAAGCCCGGGAGAAGCTGCCGGAGCGCGTGGACGCGCTGGAAACCGCAAACGACGATATTATTTTGATGATGGCTGATTTGATTGGAGGCTGATTTTTATGAAAACCCTGAACGCACTCAAACTTCGCATTATGACCCGCGCTTTCAAAATCCGCATTGCCGCTGGTGAAGCCTTTGAAGACATCGCCGCCGACTACCCGTCCCTGACCAAGGACGATCTGGAAGCCATCAAGGCAGAGTTGGAGAAGTAAAGGAGTAAGCGATGGAAAAGACCATCATGGACGTGAGCCGCCATCAGGGCGTCATCGACTGGGCAAAGGTCAAGGCGTCCGGCAAAATCGGCGGCGTCATGATCCGCGCCATGGGCAACAGTGCCGAGGGTCTGCCAAGCAAGCCCTACCTCGACCCCTATTTCGCCCGCAACTACGCCGAGTGCACCCGCGTAGGGCTGCCGGTGGGCGTGTATGGCTACTTCAAGGCGGTCAACCGGGAACAGGCCGACAAGGAGCTGGCGTACTTCAAGAAGCTGCTCACCGGCAGGAGCTTTGAGCTGCCTGTGGCGGTGGACATTGAGGACGAGGTGCAGAAGCCGCTGGGCAAGGCCGCACTGACCAACCTGACGGCTCACATGCTGAGCACGGTGGAAAGCTGGGGCGTGTACGCCATGCTGTACACCGGTTTGTGGTTCGGCAGTACCTTCCTCTACATGGGCGGTGCAGAGCTGAAGCCCTACGACGTGTGGTTGGCCGCCTACCGCACGAGCAAGCCCGCGCCCGGCTGGCCGTTCGGCATGTGGCAGTACACCAGCACTGCCCGCGTGCCGGGCGTGAGCACTAATGTTGACATGAGCCACGCATACAAGGACTATGCGGGTATCATCAGCAAGAAGGGTCTGACCCGTCTCCGGGAGGGTAAATGAGCGACGCTATCATCGTAGCACTCATCACTGGCGGCCTGAGCCTGAGCGGCGTGCTTATCTCTAACAGCAGGGCCGCTCAAAACATGGACGCCAAGCTGGAAAAACAGCAGGCCATTACCGACACTAAGCTGGACGAGCTGACCCGGGAAGTCCGGGCGCACAATAATTTCGCTCAGCGTGTGCCAGTGCTGGAAGAACAAATTAAGGTGGCAAACCATCGCATCGAAGATCTTGAACAGCAGAAAGGAGCTTAAATTATGGAAGCAATGTTTAACTTTATCCCCGCACCCATCGCACTGGTGCTGATGCTCATCGGCTTTGCCGCGCTGGCCGTTGGTGCCATTCGGCTGGGTTACAAGCAGTACGTCAAGGACTGGGCGCTGGAACTCGTGACCATCGCTGAGAACAGCATCATGGGCAGCGGTCAGGGCGCAAAGAAAAAGGCACAGGTCTTTGCCGCGCTGCGCGGCGCACTGCCGGACTGGCTGAAGCCTTTCATCACGGATGAAGTGCTGGACAGCGTGATCGAAAAGGCCGTCAGCATGATGAAAAAGGCACTGGCGGACAAGAAGCCTACTATCAACCGGTAAAGGAGCACTATATGTCTGTACCTATGTGCGGCATTGTCGCCGCGTCCGCAAATGCCATGAATCAGGCCCGTAAGCGCGAAAATGTATGCAACCTGAAAGGCGACGACAGAAAGTATTGCGAATACTGTCTCCGTGGCAAGGCCGGTAAGTGCATCGAAAAGCGGGCAGATAAGGAGTAAAGAATGATCGAGCAAAGCGTATCTCTCGCATCCAATGGCGTCGTCAAAGTGCCGGGCTATGAGCAGCTGGTGCGCTTTGGCTACACCAAGAACCGGGGCGTGTACCGCCTTGCTGTCACCGCTTCCGGCGAGTGGGCAGGGCTGGCTATCCGCTGCTTCTGGCACGTGCCGGACGGCAAAGACCCGGCATCATCGCTGGTGGTGGACGGCTATGTGGTCGTGCCCGCCAGCGTGACCGCACAGCCCGGAAGCGGGTGCATCACCTTTGAGGGCAGCGACGGCACCAAGACCGTCACCAGCGCAGACCTGCGGTATCGTGTGAGCGCCAACAGCGGCACGGAGGATGGCGCCACGCCGGAACCGGGCACGCCTGCATGGCAGCAGCTGGTGGATGCCGTGCACACTGACGCCACCGCCGCAGAGCAGGCCAAGACCGATGCACAGACGGCAGCACAGCAGGCCGCAGATAACCTGCAAGAGCTCAAGAACGGCATTGCCGCTGGCGACTTCAAAGGCGAGAAAGGTGACAAGGGCGACACTGGCCCCATCGGCCCGGTCGGCCCGCAGGGTGCACAGGGGCCACAAGGTGAAAAGGGTGACACCGGCCCGCAAGGCCCTAAAGGTGACCCCGGCCCTGCCGTAGCACTGGACGCCACTCTCACCCACGAGGGCGAAGCCGCTGACGCAAAAGCCACAGGTGACGCGATCAAGGGCGTAAGGAATGACCTTGTTACAGAAGCCACCCGGGCAAAGGGGGCAGAGAATCAGCTAAAGGAAGATATAGGTGACATAGCAACAGTTGGTGAGAACTTATTCAATCCAAACGGAACAAGGCATTTAAATAGTAGCATAGACTATTCTGGTAATATCATTGCTGGCGACGGTATTGTATATGAACTTCCTGTTGATGGTGGCACTTATGTTTCAAATATGCCGACATATGGGGTATACAAAATTGCCTGTATCTCTAAAGATGGAGTAGCAACGATTTTAACCCCATCAACCACCAGTAGCAATGAAGAGCATTTTACTTTGCCTGATGGAACCACAAAAGCATACATGTCTTTTTGGAGCAGACGAGATTCAGAAGTTGAATCTGCTGATTATATCATTTTTAAAAAAGGAATGATTGTTTCTGGTAACACTTTACCAAGTGAATACATTCCTTATTACAAGAATTTAAACAATGATATAAAAGTAAACGAATCAAATATAAAAGATGGAACAAAACTGAACAAATATATAAATACAGAAGTACTGAGTGAGGAAGTATCCAATACTCTGTTTAATGAAACATCAAATCTAATTGATAGTAGTTCTTATGTGAGAGGAACACTTTCGACAAGTGGCATTGTTGTCGGAAGCTCTGATAGTACATCGAATTACATTTACACAATAAGGATTCCAGATGCGACATTTATTGGGATGAATGCTGTACCGCAAGTAATATGTTTCTACGATGAAAACATGGGATTTCTTGAGTCCAAACAACTTGCAGACACTACAGACGATACTGTAAGCATAAACATTCCTGATAAATGTAAGTATGCAAAACTTTCTTATTGGTATGGCAGAGGAATCGATGGCTCGTTTGAGCATGTTACACATTTAAAGGATATCTCAGTCACTGTAGATTCTGTTCCGTTTCAAAAAATTGACAAGCAAACGATATTAAGTCAAAACAAAAAAATATCTGCAAGCAATTTATGCGATGGGTTTGAGCTAAACGGTAGGCTTGCTAAAGGAATTAAATGGTACATCCTTGGTGATAGCAGAAGCGTTGATTTAGCTTATACGACAAAGTTTTACCACGATTATTTGTGCGAAAAACATAAATTTGTCAGAAAAAAGAATTTAGCTGTAAGCGGTGCTAGAATCAGAAGTGCAGATACAGCATATCACTCTTTGCTAGAGCAGTATCCTAGCGTTGGAGATGACGCTGATTTAATTACCATTTATGCCGGAATAAATGATTATGGGCAAGATAATCCTACAGAAATCGGAACAGAAGGCAGTACAGATTTAACAACATTTTATGGGGCTTTTGAAAGTCTGATTACAAATTTAATAACCAATCATCCAACGGCAAAAATTGTAGTAATCACTCCTATCCCACAATACAATTTTGAGATAAACAATACTATTGTTTGGGGTGATAGGAATGATATAAACGCATTAGGAAACACACTTGATGATTACTGTGATGTAATAAAGAAAATATGCAGAAAGTACGGTGTATTTGTGAAAGACGCTTGTTACGAAAGTGGGATTACACCAAGAATCGCAAGTCAACGCTCTGAGTATTTCAAAGATGGATTGCATCACAATGAAAAAGGACAGTTAATATTGGCAAATTATTTAAGTGACATTTTTGATTTATTGGATTGTTAATTAACTAAGGAGGATATCATGGCAAGCACTGCATACGAACCGCTTAACCCGTGGAGATGCTCAAAAAGTATTATCCAGACAAATTCTGACCGCGCTGGAACAGACGTTTGTACAGGTTACCATATTTCTGTGCTTGGCAATATGGTGCGCAACGCCGGAGAGTTGCCGCAGCCTTTTTGGCTCGGTGCTACCTGTGGCGGCGGCTCGCGTAGTGCTGCCCGCTGCGCTGAAAGGACTTGACCGACAGCAGATAACCGCCGCCATCAAAAACGCACCGCTTGGGAGGGTAGACCGTAAGATAGCCTTACTGCGGTACGTGGAGCGGCTTCCGCTGCCGGACATTGCAGCACAGACACATTACAGCCGGACGGCAATAGGATACCGGCTGAAAGTTATTGATGAAAAGCTAGACGAAAGGAGCTCACCGTGAACCTCGAAAATGTTCCGACTGCAAATCTTGTTACAGAGCTTCGCAAACGCGAGGGCGTGGAAACGACCATTGTCGAGCCATATCAGGACGCAGAGGTCAGCGTCAACGGCCCTGCGCTGGTTCTTGTCGTGACGGATTGATTGTGGTATAATAACATCAACAAATCCACCCGGCCTCTCGAAGAAGCGCATTAGGGTGGATATTTGCCAGCTAGCCCAGTGCTTTATCTGGGAATGAAAAAAGCGGTTGCCAGATAGGCGCCGACCAGTCTCCCGCCCGCCTACTCGCAGTGCGTACCATGCGGGAGACGCCTTTAGACTTGAAAGGCTACGGCTTTTGTAGAGAGCGGCATTGCCTGTGGGCGGTTCCGCTCTTGATTTTACAAAAAAATCCCCTGCTTTGCCGAAGCCCTGCGTTCCACGCGGGGTACGTTGTAGGCAAAGTGGGGGATTTTTTGCAAGTAAAACGTTCAAACTTTCTATTTTGCATCATTTTATATAAGTATATTTATATCTTTAAGCGTTCATGCGGATTTTTCCGTGTGGGCGCTTTTCTTTTTTTGTCCTTCGTTGTACCTTCGTTGTCTTTCGGTTTCTGCCGATGCGGTACACTGGTCACATCAGGAGGGATGTATTATGAGCTATTATCCGACACCCGGAACACCTTACGTTCCGCAACAGCCTGTCAATCCTTACGGCAGCATGGGTACAGTTGGGCTTGCCACTCCCCTACCGAGTGCGCAGATGCAACAGGCGCAACCGCAGCGTCCGCAGCCGATGAATGGGCAACAGCCCGTTCAGCAGTCGGCACAAGATGGAGGTTGGCTGCTTGGCAGACCTGTTTCCAGCAGGGAAGAGTTTTTGGCAATACCGTCTGACCTGTACGGCAGACCGACCTACTGCCCAGACTTGCGCAGTGGCGTGATCTACTGCAAACGGCTCAACCCGGACACCTGCGAATCCTATGTGCAGGAGTTTTACAGCCCGGAAGCGTGGAGGCAGATGCAAGCACAACAGGCACAGCAGACCGCTGCACCGACACAGCAGTATGTGCCTATTGAGCAGTACAATGCCCTCGTGCACCGGCTGGATGAACTGGAAAAGTGGCAGAAGAGCTTTTCGAAGCCCACTGCCACCGCAAAGAAAGGAGAATAATCGATGCCCTCTCCGTTTGATATGATCACTCACAGCCCTATCATGCAGCTTGCAAATCTGGCTCGTGCCGGGCAGAACCCAATGGGGCTTATCCAGCAGTTGAGCGGGCAGAACGCCCCTATCATGCAGGGCTTGAACTTAATTCAGGGCAAAAACGAAGCACAGCTCCGAACGATGGCGCAGAACCTCGCCAAAGAGCGTGGCATCGACCTGAACCAGTTGGCAAGCGTCCTAAATCTGACGCTGCCCCGATAACGCATCCCTCTAAGCGAAACGCTTCTCAGTTTTGCGGACTTGACAAAAACCGCTTTTGTTTGGCTTCGCCCATCGCATACGGCGGTGGGATGGCATAACGCAAAACTGAAAGGAGTTTTGTTATGGACGATTTTGCAACTGGCTATCTGGCTGGACAGGACGGCGGCAATAACAACGGCGGATTCTTCGGCAACGAAGGTCTGTGGGCTGTTATTATCCTCGCTATCATCTTCGGCTGGGGCAACTACGGCAACGGGCGCAACGGCGGCGACAACGGCATGAACGCCTACATCCCCTATCTGGTCGGCACTGGCGCAACTGGTCAGGGCGGTAACGACACTCGCGCGGCTCTGTCTGAGGGCTTCTACCAGCAGGATACCTCCCGTTCTCTGGCGGGCATCCAGAGCGGTATCTGCTCTCTGGGCTATGACCAGCTGGCACAGATGAACGGCGTCAACACCAACATCTCGAACGGCTTTGCAGGCGTGAACAGCGCCATCTGTCAGCTTGGCTACCAGAACGCACAGCTCGTGAACGGTCTGGAACGCAGCGTGTCCAACGGCGACAACGCCATCAGCCTTGCCATCATGCAGGAGGGCAACGCACGGCAGGCTGGTCAGACCGCACTTGCCACGCAGCTGGCATCTTGCTGCTGCGAGAACAAGCAGCTGATCGGCGACCTGAAGTATACCATCGCAACGGAAGACTGCGCCACCCGTCAGGCTATCGCAGACAACGCCCGCGCTATTGTGGACAACTGCAACGCAAACTTCCGCAGCATGATGGACTATTTCACGCAGGATAAGATCGCTACTCTGACCGCTGAGAACCAGAACCTCAAGTTCGCGGCTTCTCAGGATCGCCAGAATGCGCTTCTGACCACCGTGATGTCTCAGCAGACTGACACCATCCTGAACCGGGTCAATCCTCGTCCGATTCCCGCTTATCAGGTGGCAAACCCCAACGTGGGCGTGAACTGCTGCGGTTGCTGCTAACCAACACACTCCCCGATAACACCGGGTGAACCATCGGGGCAGGGGTAAGACACCTCTGCCCCTGATTTTTTAGGAGGAAAACATTATGGCTTGCAAAACAAGCTGCAAACTCTGCCCGCACTTGGTCATCAGTCAGGCGGTCACGTTCGCCAACGATACGCTGACTATCAACATCCCTGCTGGCGCATACCAGGACGGAGAGAAGTATTGCATCGTGGTTGCCCAGAGCATCCCGGACACGACCACCATCAACGCCCCTGTGGTCATTACCATCGGTGCAGGAACGACCGCATACCCTCTGACCGACTGCAACTGCGCTCAGGCAACCGCTGAGAGCATCCACACCCGCACTCGCTATGCTACCCGCGTTGCAACGTCTGCGACCGGCACCGGCACGTTCAAATATCTTGGCTGCTTCTGCCGTTCCCACGCTGATGCGCCTGCGTCCATTTCTTGAGGAGGTATAGATTATGGGCAAGAACAATTTTCGCCGCATGATGATGCTCCGCGAACACGACAAAAACCGTGAGCCGGAACGTGACCGCCTTGAGGAAGAGCGTGACCGCAGGGAACGTGAGATGGAACGCCGTCTGCGTAAGCTGGAAGG
>OIZS01000552.1_pt1 | contig 15289 bp, 11 predicted proteins | sample 1588641 | NCBI WGS metagenome assembly OIZS01 (sample SAMN03283240) | human gut metagenome | biome: human-associated habitat; material: feces | host: Homo sapiens | place: Peru | collected 2012
AGCTGGTGTGGGAGTGCCCCAAGTGCGGCAACCGCGACCAGAACAAGCTGAACGTTGCCCGCCGCACCTGCGGTTATATCGGCACCCAGTTCTGGAATCAGGGCCGCACGCAGGAGATCAAGGACCGCGTGCTGCATCTGTAACCCTCTCAGTCAACGCTTCGCATTGACAGCTCCCCCGAGAGGGGGAGCTTTTTATATGGAGTTTTATCTATGAATTACGCAACAATCAAGTATTACGACATTGCCAATGGGCCGGGGGTGCGCACCAGCATCTTTGTTTCGGGCTGCAGGCACCACTGCCCGGGCTGCTTCAACGAGGTGGCATGGGATTTCGGGTACGGTCAGCCTTTCGACAAGGCTGTGCGCAACGAGATCTTTGCATCCTGCCAGCCCGACTATATTGCAGGCATCTCCCTGCTGGGCGGTGAGCCTTTTGAGCCAGAGAATCAGCGGGAACTGCTGCCCTTCGTCCGCAACTTCAGGGCGTTATACCCGAATAAGAGCGTCTGGTGCTATTCCGGCTACACCTGGGAGCAGCTGACCGGCAGTGTTCCCTGCCCGGCCCGCTGTGAGGTCACCGATGAGCTGCTGAGTCTGCTGGATGTTCTGGTGGACGGCCGCTTTGTGGAAGCCCAGCACGATATCTCCCTGCGCTTCCGGGGCAGCTCCAACCAGCGGCTTCTGGATGTGCCCAAGAGCCTTGCCGCAAAGGCCCCCGTCTGGTGGGAGGACGAACAGGTGTTTGCCACCCATACCATGGAACGGTAAGGAGATTTGACCCTCTCAGTCATCGCTGCGCGATGCCAGCTCCCCCGAAAGGGGGAGCTTTTTGCATCTTCCGGTCAGCACAAATAAAGCTCCCCCTTCGGGGGAGCTGGCTGCGAACATCGTGAGCAGACTGAGAGGGTTTGCCCCGCAAAAACAACAGCATCTGCAAAATTCGCCAATTTTCTGAATTCAGAAGCGAACCTTGCAGATGCTGTTTCTTTTCTCACTCCCGGCTGCCCACGGCGTCCTCGATGACACCCAGGAACTCCTGGCCATAGCGGGCGGCCTTTTTCTCGCCCACACCGGGGATATTGAGCAGTTCCTCCACGCTCAGGGGCTTTTTCAGCGCCATCTGGCGGAGGGTGGAATCGTTGAACACCATATAGGCGGGAAGCTTCTGCTTTGCGGCCAGCCGCTTACGCAGGGCATAGAGGGCTGCCAGCAGCTTCTCGTCCGCTTCGCTGAGGACATCTTCGTCGGCACGGCGGCGGGAGGCCGAGGCCAGCCGCTTTGCACTGGCCGCGGCGCGCTGGCGGGCCTGTGCCGCCTGCTCCTCCACCTGTTCGGCAGCCTGTGCTGCCAGCAGACAGTTGGAACAGTTCTCGCACTTCTGGGGCGCAGCCTCGCCGAAGTAGCTCAGCAGATACCCCCGCAGGCAGCGCGGCGTGGTGGAGTAGAAGGTCATGTACTTGAGCCGTTCCTCTGCCTTGCGTGCCGCTTCGGCCTTGACATCCGCAGGCAGGCCGTTGTCAGCCTCCATCTCCTTGTCGATGAAGAACCGGATGGTGCGCACATCGGTGCCGGAATACAGCAGGGTGCAGCGGGCAGGTTCCCCGTCACGACCCGCGCGGCCCGCCTCCTGATAATAGCTCTCCAGATCCTTGGGCATATTATAATGGATGACGAACCGGACGTTTGGCTTATCGATGCCCATGCCGAAGGCATTGGTCGCCACCATGATCTGCACCCGGTCATAGAGGAAATCGTCCTGATTCTGTCGCCGGGTATCCGCATCCAGTTTGGCGTGGTAGGCTGCCGCACGGATTCCCCGGCTCTGCAGCAGGCGGGTGGTCTCGTCCACCTGCCGGGTGGTACTGCAATAGATGATGCCCGCATTGTCCCGCTCCCTGAGCACAAGGTCGAGCAGAACTTTGGGCTTCTCGCTGGGCAGGGCCCTGCGGGTGGCAAAATAGAGGTTGGGCCGGTCGAAGCTGGTGGTCACCTCGTAGGGGGTGTGGAGTTCCAGATGGGTGCGGATGTCCTCCCGCACATGGGCCGTGGCGGTGGCCGTAAAGGCTCCCACCACCGGGCGCTTGGGCAGGCTGTCCACAAACGCCCTGATGCGCAGGTAGCTGGGGCGGAAGTCCTGCCCCCACTGACTGATGCAGTGGGCCTCGTCCACCGTGACCATGCTGATCTCCCGCTCCTGCGCAAACCGCTGGAAGCCCGGCATCTCCAGCCGCTCCGGAGCCACATAGATGATCTTATACCACCCCTCCCGGGCGCGGCGGAGCATCAGGGCCTTCTGGTTGTCCGTCAGGCTGTTGTTCAGGAAAGCTGCCGCCACACCGGCCTGTACCAGCGCCCCCACCTGATCCTTCATCAGGCTGACCAGCGGCGAGACCACGATGGTGATGCCCGGCAGCAGCAGGGCCGGCACCTGATAGCAGATGGACTTGCCCGCACCTGTGGGCATCACGGCCAGCACATCCTGCCCGGCCAGCAGGCGGGAGACGATCTCCTCCTGCCCCGGGCGGAAGCTGTCGTAGCCAAAGACTTTTTTCAGAATACTATGCGGACTTTCCATGATTCCTCCTATCCATACAAAACCGCTCCGTCATTGCTTCGCAATGCCACCTCTCCTGGTAGGAGAGGCAAGTCTTGGCTCCCCTACCAGGGGAGCTGGACGCAAAGCGGCCTGAGAGGTTTATAACCCAATCAGTATACCACAACTCCCCGGATAATTGTAAAACATCTCTGACATTTCCCACGTTCGATAGCATTTCCTGCACAAAAATGCTATAATATGGGTACATATCTCCATCCCGGCCCCTGCCTTGCGCATCTGCCGGAAAAGAGCAAAGGAGTATTTTGTATGGCTCAGAAATTGATCACCTTCGCCGTCCCGTGCTACAACTCTGCGGCATATATGCGCCACTGCATCGAGACCCTGCTCTCCGCCGGGGAGCAGGCCGAGATCATCCTGGTGGACGATGGTTCCACCAAGGATGACACCCCCGCCATCTGCGACGAGTACGCTGCCAAATATCCCACCATCGTTAAGGCCATCCATCAGGAGAACGGCGGCCACGGCGAGGGCGTGAATCAGGGCATCCGCAACGCCACCGGCCTGTATTACAAGGTAGTGGACAGCGACGACTGGCTGGACGAAGCAGCCCTCAGGACCGTGCTGACCAAGCTGAACACGCTGACTGCCCGGGGCACCGCGCCTGACCTGATGATCTGCAACTATGTCTACGAGCATGTGGAGGACAACACCAGCCACACCGTGCGCTACACCAACGTGTTCCCCCAGAACCGACTGTTCAGCTGGACACATGTTGGCCACTTCCGGCCCGACCAGAACCTGCTGATGCACTCGGTGATGTACCGCACGCAGGTGCTGCGGGACTGCGGCATGGTGCTGCCCAAGCACACCTTCTATGTGGACAACATCTTTGTCTACCAGCCCCTGCCCTTTGTCAAGAGCATGTACTATATGGATCTGGACCTGTACCGCTACTTCATCGGCCGGGCCGACCAGAGCGTGAACGAGAGCGTGATGGTCAAGCGGGTGGACCAGCAGCTGCGGGTGACCCGCCACATGATCGACTGTCAGGATCTGGATGCCCTCAAGGGCCAGAAGAAGCTGCGCAGCTATATGCTGCACTACCTCTCCATGATGATGGCCATCAGCGACATCTTCCTTCTGCTGGACGGCAGTGCCGCCGCCAAGCAGAAGGAGAACGAACTGTGGGCTTACCTCAAGGCACACACCAGTGCCGGGGTCTACCGCTCCATCCGCTACGGCTTTGGCGGCGTGACCAACCTGAAGATCCCCAAGGGCGACAAGCTCGTGCTGGGCGGCTACCGCATTGCACAGAGGATTTTTAAATTCAATTAACAAATGTTGCTTTTCCTCCTCAGATAAGATATACTTTTTAACGTATCTTAATTTCTGAGGAGGATCTTATTTTATGGAGCAATTGCTCATCTGTATGTCTCTTTCGCTCATTGCAGGCCTGTTGGCATCCCGTGCAGCGAAAGCGGTCCGTCTGCCGGCTGTCACCTCTTATCTGGTGGCGGGGCTTCTGCTGGGCCCCTTCTTTCTGGGTCGGCTGGGCCTGAGCGGCTGGGGCTTTGGCTTCGGGAGCCTTGCACAGGTCGAGAGCTACGGCATCATCACACAGGTGGCACTGGGCTTCATCGCCTTTGTCATCGGCAACGAGTTCCGGCTCAGCGTGTTGGAGAACATGGGCAGGCAGGCGGTCACTGTGGGCATCCTGCAGGCCGTTATCACCACCGTGCTGGTGGATATCGCTCTGGTGGCCCTGCACTTTGCCCGGCCGGATGTCATCTCAATGGCATCGGCCATCACGCTGGGTGCCATCGCCTCTGCCACAGCCCCTGCCGCCACCCTGATGGTGGTCAAGCAGTACAAGGCAAGCGGTCCCCTGACCCGCCTGCTGCTGATGGTGGTCGCCATTGATGATGCCGTGGGTCTGGTGCTCTTTTCGGCCTCTTTCGGCATCGCAAACGCGCTGGAACAGGGCCGCATCGACCCCATCAGCATCCTTCTGGAGCCTCTGGTGGAGATCGTACTCAGCCTGGGTCTGGGCGCGCTGGCCGGTCTGCTGCTCAACCAGCTGGAGGTCTACTTCCACTCCCGCTCCAAGCGCATGAGCCTTTCGGTGGCCTTTGTGCTGCTGACGGTGGGCCTTTCCATGGTCAGCTTTAAGATCGGCCCCATCCACTGCAGCTTCTCGCTGCTGCTGGTCTGCATGATGACTGGCACCGTGTTCTGCAACATCTGCCCCACTTCCGATGAGCTGATGGACCGCCTGGACCGCTGGGTAAGCCCGGTGAACATCCTGTTCTTCGTGCTGTCCGGCGCGGAGCTGGACCTGAACATCCTCGCAAACCCCATGGTCCTGCTCATTGGTGCCGTCTATATCGCTTCCCGCTCTCTGGGCAAGATCTCCGGCTCCTATGTCAGCTGCAAGGCCACCCGCTGCAGCGAGAAGATCCAGAAGTATCTGGGCATCACCCTGCTGCCGCAGGCCGGTGTGGCACTGGGTATGGCCGCCGAGGCTGCCGAGCTTTCCGACGGCCACATGGTGCGCAACGTGGTGCTCTTCTCGGTGCTGGTGTACGAGCTGGTCGGCCCGACCCTGGCCAAGCTCAGCCTGACCGCCGCAGGCGAGATCATTCCCGAGGGCCGCACGAGCGCCCGTACCACCAACAAGCCGGAGGAGCCGGTCAGTGTGGAGTAACCTCTCCCACAGGACTTGGCTCCCCTATCAGGGGAGCTGCCGCCGCAGGCGGCTGAGAGGTTTTATACACTACAAAAGCCGCTGCACAGTTGTTACGCTGTGCAGCGGCTTTCTGTTTGCTCTTTATTTCAGCACGATCTCATCGTTCTCAGCATCCACGGTCAAGGTGGAGCCGGAAACAAGGGTGCCGTCGATGATCTTTTCAGCGGCGGGGTCCTCCACAGCCTTGCGGATGGTCCGGCGCAGGTCGCGGGCACCAAACTTGCCGCCCTGGCTCTTGTGCACCAGCGCTGCCAGTGCCGCCGGGGTATAGCTGTAGGCAATGCCCTTGGCCTCCATGCTGGACTTGTACTCATCCAGCATCAGGGCGGCAATGCCCTGCAGGGTCTCCTCGCTCAGCGGCTTGAAGGTGATGACCTCATCCACGCGGCCCAAAAACTCAGGGCGGAGGAACTGGCTCAGTGCCTTGCGGCTCTTCTCCTCGTTCCGCTCCTCCTCGCTGCGGTTGAAGCCCAGACTTGCGGTGGTCTGGTCGCTGCTGCCCGCATTGGAGGTCATGCAGATGACGGTGTTGGAGAAATCCACGGTGCGGCCCTGGGCATCGTTGATCTTGCCCTCGTCCAGGATCTGCAGCAGGATATTCATCACATCGGGGTGGGCCTTTTCGATCTCATCGAACAGCACCACGCTGTACGGGCGGCGGCGGACCTTTTCGGTCAGCTGACCCGCCTCCTCGTAGCCCACGTAGCCCGGAGGGGAACCGATCATGCGGGACACGGCGTACTTCTCCATATACTCGCTCATATCCAGCCGGATCAGGGGATCGGGGCCGTCAAAGAGCTGGTTTGCCAGCTGCTTCACCAGCTCCGTCTTGCCCACGCCGGTGGGGCCCACAAAGATGAAACTGGCCGGACGGCGGCGGCCCGAAAGGTCGGCGCGGCTGCGCTTGACCGCCTGGGCCACCAGATGCACGGCATCGTCCTGACCGATGATCTTCTTTTTCAGCTCGGTCTCAAGGCTGGCGAGCTTTGCATACTCGGTCTCCCGGATCTTCACCGCCGGGATGCCCGTCCACAGCTCAATAACCTTGGCCACATCGTCCATGGTCACCTGGATCTCCCCGGCCGCGGCCTGCTTGGCGGGCAATTCCCGCTCCAGCTGTGCCATCCGGGTCTTGCGCTCTGCCACACGCTCGTAATCGATGGGCTCGTTCACATCGGCGTTTTCCATGTCGGCCTCTTCCTGCTTGAGGGCCTCCAGTTCCTTCTGCATGGTCAGGTACTCGGAGATGACCGGGTGGGCCAGATTGCAGCAGGCACAGGCCTCGTCCAGCAGGTCGATGGCCTTGTCGGGCAGGTAGCGGTCGGTGATATACCGCTCGCTCAGGGTCACGGTGGCGTTCAGCACATCGGCGGGCACCTGCACATGGTGGTGCTCCTCGTAGTAGTGCTTGATGCCGCCCATCACGGCCAGCGTATCAGCAACGCTGGGTTCCTCCACCCGCACGGGCTGGAACCGGCGCTCCAGCGCCTGGTCCTTCTCGATATACTTGCGGTACTCGTTGAAGGTGGTGGCACCGATGACCTGAATTTCGCCGCGGGAGAGGGCGGGCTTTAAGATGTTGCCCGCGTTCATGGCACCCTCGCTCTCACCGGCAGAGGTGATGGTGTGGATCTCGTCAATGAACAGGATGACGTTGCCTGCCGCCTTGACCTCGCTCAGCAGGCCCTTGACCCGCTGCTCGAACTGGCCGCGGAACTGGGTGCCTGCCACAAGGCTGGTGAGGTCCAGCAGATAGATCTCCTTATCCTTCAGGCCGATGGGCACATCGCCCTTGGCAATGCGCTCGGCAATGCCCTCTGCGATGGCCGTCTTGCCCACACCGGCTTCGCCGATGAGGCAGGGGTTGTTCTTCTGGCGGCGGCTCAGGATCTGGATGGTGCGGTAGATCTCCCGGTCGCGGCCGATGATATCATCCAGCTTCCCCTCCCGGGCTTTGCGGGTCAGGTTCTCGCAGTAGGTATCCAAAAACTTGCGGCGGGGCGGCTTTTTGTCGTTTTTGCCCGCCTTCTTTTCGTTTTTGCCGTTCTGGGCACCGCCGTTCACCCCCAGCGGGAAGGTGGCGCTGGAGCCAGGCACAAGGTCGCCGTCCTCTTCGCTCTGATCCGGCTGGCCCATGCCCATCATCATGGAGAAGGGGTTCATGTTGCTCATGTCCCCCATCTCCTGCATCATGTTTTCCATCCGGTCTTCCATGGCATCCATGTCCTCGTCGGACATGCCAAACTGCTTCATCAGATCATCGACCGGTTTGATGTGCATCTCCCGGGCACAGTGCAGGCAGTACCCCTCGTTTTTCATCTGGCCATTTTCCATCCGCTGGACAAAAATAATGGCAGGCCGCTTCTGGCATCGAATGCAGACCATTGTTCCTCCTTTTCCCTCCCCGCTCAGACAAACGGGTTGAACACATTGAATACTTTATAGTAAAGGCTGCCGCTCATCACCGTGTCGTTGAGCATGGTGAGGTTGCCGCCGGTGATCACAATGAGCGCCCAGACCACGCAGAGCACCAGATAGATGTCCACAAGGCTGGCAATGCCGCCCACGCCCCAGCCCAGCCAGTGGTTCACTGCACCGATCACGGGCAGCTTGTTCACCAGCCCCAGCACCGTGACCAGCAGGCTGACCAGCATCCGCAGCAGGGCAAACGCCACAAAGAACAGCACCAGCGAGATCACCGGGGTCAGCAGCGGAGCCAGCACCTTCTGGACGATGGTATCCGCCAGCACAACAGCGTTGTCATTGAGGACGGCAGAGATGGAGCGCTCGCAGGCATCCACGATGGATGCCCGGAACGCCTCGGGCAGAAAGCCCGCGTACCGCTGGGCAATGCCATCCAGACTGACGGCTCCCCCGGCGGCAATATTGGCAGCGATCTGGTCCCGGAAGCTTCCGGCGAGGAAGCGCTCGAACACCTGCCCGGCTGCCCAGCCTGAAAAGGCTCTGGCACCGAACAGGCTGATGAGGCTGCCCGTCAGCTGCACCACCGAGGCCAGAAAGCCTTTGCGGGCATACCGGACGGCCAGCACCAGCCAGACCACCGTACATAGGATATCAAAAATAAATGACGGATTCTTGAACATACGTTTAACCTTATTCCGAACTGGCTCACCCTCTCAGTCACGACTGCCGTCGTGCCAGCTCCCCCAAAGGGGGAGCCAACGCTTCTGACAGGGGAAGCCACAAAATAAATTGCACTCTTTTTCCTCAAAGCCGCAATTGCCTCTCTCTTTGGGAGAGGTGGCAATGCGCAAGCATTGACGGAGAGGGCTATTCAGCGGGTGCTTCCAACTTCTGCACCGTGTTGCCGCTGAACAGCAGCAGATCCTTGCTGTTGGCCAGCAATGCCTGCGGGCTGGTGTCAAGGTTCTGGCTCCACTGCTGGGTGCCGGATGCATCAAAGCACTCCACGGCGTTATCGGCCAGCAGATAGAACAGGTTCCCCGCCCGGACAATGGAATTTGCCGCCGAGACAGCAGCGCTGAACTGGACGTTCAGGTTTTTGTCCAGCGTCACAGCCTGAGAGACCTGCCCCGATGCCAGCAGCAGGGCCACATTGCCTGCCGCGTCCACCGAAACATCCTTCAGCTCCGTGCCCGCAAAATCATAGACCGCACGCTCGCCGCCGCCCGCATTGTAGAGCACGGCCCTGGTATCGTAGACAGCCAGGATCGTGGAAGCAGAGGTCCACCCCAGCCACTGGGGCACGCCGCCCTGATTCACCAGACTGACGGGATCGCCCGATGTCAGATTGATGAGGTAGAGGTTGGTCATCACCTGTCCCCCGCTGACGGTGACGGCTGCCGCCGCCAGCTTCCGGCTGTCGGGGGAAAAGGCCATCCGCAGGGGGGTGCCGTCGTTGGAGGTCATGCTCCAGCTGAGCTGCTGCTCCATGGAGGGGCTGTATACCAGCAGCTTTGCCATGCTGGTCTGGTCCTCTGTGACCACAGCCAGCGTACCGTTATCCGACATGGCGCAGAGGAAAATGCTGTTTTCCAGCTGCTTGGTGTAAAGGTTCTGGGTGCGGCTCTCCACCCGCAGCTCGTTTCCGGAGCGGTTGTAGAGGACAAAGCGGGTCTTGCCCGCGGCCAGCGCCGGGCGGGCATAGCCGCTCTGGATGCTGTTCAGCTTTTTGCCGGTGCGCGACCAGACCACACAGCCCTCGTCCCCCAGCTCCACAAAGCTGCCGGTCAGGGGGGCCATCTGCTCCAGCTCGGCCACGCCGGTCTGTTGGGGCCAGCCGGAGCCGGGCAGCAGGGCAATGCGGGCCGTATCGGTCAGGTCCTTCAGGGCCGCCACCGAGCTGCCCGCGATGCCAGTGGCAAACAGCACCACCGCCGTCAGCAGCACCAGCAGCACCGCCGTGCGGCGGATGCGCCTGTTCCGCACACGCTGGCGGGCAGCTTCCAGATATTCGACCCGCCCTTCCGAAAGCGGCTCGTCACTCTCGGTCGAACGATGCTTCTTTCTCATGGATATCTCTCCTTTGCGAAACCTCTCAGTCACCTACGGTGACAGCTCCCCTAGCAGGGGAGCCAAGTTTACGCTGCCATTTTCTTGCCTCTCCTATCAGGAGAGGTGGCAATGCAAAGCATTGACGGAGAGGTTCACCCTTCGTAATCTACACGTTTCAAAAATAGCCCTTTCGCGGGCAGCGTCGGCCCGGCCTGGCTGCGGTCCCGGCTGGCAAGGATGCCGGGGATGGCATCGGGCTGCATCCGGCCCGCGCCCACCTCACACAGGGTGCCTGCCAGAATGCGCACCATGTTATAGAGGTAGCCGTCCGCTGTCACCTCAATGTCCACCTCGTCGCCCTTCCGGGTCACATGGCAGTCAGTGATGGTGCGCACGGTATCTCCGTGGGCAGCAGCAGAGGAACCCGCCGCGCACAGGGCCAGAAAATCGTGCTTTCCCACAAACTGTTCCGCCGCCCTCTGCATGGCATCCACATCCAGCCGCCGGGGCACCCGGGTGTAATATTTTTCATCAAAAGGCGAATCGATGGGGTGGTTGTGGATGCGGTACAGGTAGGTCTTGGTATGGGCGGCATAGCGGGCGTGGAACTCCTCCGGCACCACCCGGGCGCACAGCACCCGGATATCCGGGGGCAGGTGCTGGTTGATGGCCAGCGGCAGCTTTTCGGGAGGGATGCGGGTCTCCGCGTGGAAGTTCAGCGCAAAGCCCAGCGCGTGGACCCCGGCATCGGTGCGGCTGCACCCCTTGATATCGGGGCGGCTGTGGAGCACCGCTTCCAGCCCATCCTGAAAGGTCTGGGCCACGCTCCGCCCGTTGGGCTGCACCTGAAAGCCGCAGTAGTTGGTGCCGTCGTAGGCAAGGGTAAGTAGATAGTTCTGCATGGAACTCCTTCCGTCACGGCTTTGCCGTGCCACCTCCCTCAAAGAGGGAGGCTATAAGGCCCCCTCCTCGAGGGGGCTGTCGCCGCAGGCGACTGGGGGAGTTTTTAAAAATTCGGGAACACCAGTCTCGAGCTCAGGATCACCATAAAGCAGACGATGCACACCGCCAGATCGATATAATCCTGCCGGGTGCAGCGCAGCACCTTCAGGCGGGTGCGGCCATCACCGCCGCGGTAGCAGCGGCACTCCATAGCCATGGCCAGCTCATCGGCGCGGCGGAAGGCCGAGATGAACAGCGGGATGAGCACCGGCACCAGCGCCTTGACGCGCTCCATCATGGAGCCGTTGTCCAGCATGGCGCCGCGGGCTTTCTGGGCGTTCATGATCTTGTCGGTCTCTTCGATCAGGGTCGGGATAAAGCGCAGGGCAATGCTCATCATCATGGCCAGCTCGTGCACCGGGAAGTGCAGCCTGCCCAAAGGCTTGAGCAGCTGCTCGATGGCATCTGTCAGCACAATGGGGCTGGTGGTATAGGTCAGCAGGCTGGTGCCCGCGATCAGTGCCATCACGCGCACCGCCATCAGGATGGCATAGCGCAGGCCCTCGGCGTAGATGTTCAGCACCCAGAAGTGCACCAGCGGCTCGCCCTCGCCCGAAACAAAGAAGAGGTTGAGCACCGCGGTAAAGAGGATGATGGGCAAAATGGGCTTCAGGCTCTTGGTGATCAGCTTGAAGGGGATCTTCGCCACGCCGTACATGGCCACAAGGAACACAAGGGACAGCGTCAGGCCCAGCGGGTTGGACGCGGCAAACAGCAGGATGATGTAGACGATGGTCAGCACCAGCTTCATACGGGGGTCGAACTTATGCACAAGGCTGTCGCCCGGGAAGTGCTGGCCGATGGTGATATCTCTCAGCATGTGGCAGCGCCCCCTTTCTTTGCATCCACACGGGGCAGCACAAGGCTTTCGCCTGCGTCCCGGCGCTTCTTGGCTTCCAAAATCATCTTGACGGCATAGGGCACGGTGTAAACATCCGCCGGAACATCCACCCCCATCTCCCGCAGCTTGAGGAAGATCTTTGTGACCTGCGGCACGCTCAGACCCAGCGCCAGCAGCTCGGGCGCACGGGCAAACACGTTCTCCACGGTGTCATACATGGCGATCTTCTTGTTGCTCATCACCAGCACACGGTCGGCGTATTTGGCAATATCCTCCATGCTGTGGGAGACCAGCAGCACGGTGGTGCCGGTCTTTTTGTGGTATTCCTTGACCTCAGACAGGATCTCGTCCCGGCCCTCGGGGTCCAGACCGGCGGCAGGCTCATCCAGCACCAGAATGCGGGGCTTCATGGCCATCACACCCGCCACGGCCACCCGGCGCTTCTGGCCGCCGGACAGCTCAAAGGGGCTGCGCTGCAGCAGCGCCTCATCCAGGCCAACAAAGTCCGCTGCTTCATGCACCCGCCTGTCGATTTCGGCCTCGTCCAGCCCCATGTTTCTGGGGCCAAAAGCGATATCCTTATAGCAGGTCTCCTCAAACAGCTGGTACTCCGGGTACTGGAACACCAGACCGGTGAGGAAACGGAATTCCCGGATCTTTTCCGGCTCTGCCCACAGGTCACGGCCATCGATGATGATGTGGCCGCTGGTGGGCTTGTTCAGGCCGTTCATGTGAGTGATGAGGGTGCTCTTGCCGGAGCCGGTGGCACCGATGATGCCCACAAAATCTCCCTCTTCCACCTCAAAGCTCACGTCATCCAGCGCGGTGACGGCATTGGGCATTCCCGGGTTATAGACATAACTCAGGTGATCTACTTTGATAATGCTTCCCATCTTCCGTCCCCTCCCTTACTTCAAAAGCTCATACAGAGCCTGTGCGCACGCGCCGGTGTCGATGATGCCCTCGGGCATGGGGATGCCGGCCTTGACCAGCTCATCCCGCAGCTCGGCAGCCTGCGGCACATCCAGCCGCAGGGCGCGCACCTTTTCGGTCTGGCTGAACACCTCTTTCGGGGTGCCCTCCATGACCACATTGCCCTTGCTCATCACCAGCACGCGGTCGGCCTGAGCAGCTTCTTCCATATAGTGGGTGATGGACACCACCGTGATGCCCATGTTCTTGTTCAGATGGTGGATGGTCTGCATCACCTGCTCCCGGCCCCGGGGATCAAGCATGGCGGTGGCCTCGTCCAGGATCAGGCAGTCGGGCCGCATGGCGACCACGCCCGCAATGGCAACGCGCTGCTTCTGGCCGCCGGACAGGTTGTGGGGCGCACGCTCCCGGTACTCGTAGATGCCCGCCATCTTCATCGCTTCATCCACACGGCGGCGCATCTCCTCCGGCGGCACACCCAGATTTTCCAGCGCAAAGGCGACATCTTCCTCCACCACGGTGGCAACGATCTGGTTGTCCGGGCTCTGGAACACCATGCCCACGGTCTGGCGGATATCGTAGATCTTGTCCTCGTCTTTGGTGTCCATCCCCTCCACCAGCACAGTGCCGCTCTCCGGCAGGAGGATGGCGTTGAAGTGCTTGGCCAGCGTGGATTTTCCACAGCCGTTGGCCCCCAGCACTGCCACAAATTCGCCCCGCTTCACCTCAGCCGACACGCCGTTCAGGGCGTAGTCCGGCTGTTCCGGGTCATAGCGGAACTTCAGCTCTTTCGCAGTTAAAATCGTTTCTTCCATAGGTTTTCTCTTTCCGGTGGTGCGCCCTTCTCAAAAGGGCTGTACCCCATTCTTGGTTCTTCTTCATTTTTTCAGAATGGCTGCCGTCAGGACACTCCCCCAGTCTGCTTCGCAGACAGCCCCCTCTGAGATGGGGCCTCTGGCGCAACCGAGAAGTTTTCCGGCAAACGGTCAACGTTCCCGCCATGCCAAAGGCTCCCTCCCCGAGGGAGCTGGCACGGCGACAGCCGTGACTGAGGGAGTTCATTCTTCCCAAATGGCCGTTGCGCCGCAGGGCACAACGCCGCCGGTGGCGGAAACGGGCAGGCCGATCTCATCACAGATGGTCTTGCCGCCAAAGCGGGGCACCAGCGTGGTCTTGAGCATATACTCCATGACCGCGGGGGACAGGCCGGTGGTGTAGCTGTTGACCGCAAAGAAGAGGGGCGTATCGCTCAGCACTTCCTCGCACTGGCTGATGAGCTCGTAGATGCAGTCCTCCAGCTTCCAGATCTCGCCGCCGGGGCCGCGGCCGTAGCTGGGCGGGTCCATGATGATACCATCGTAGGTGTTGCCCCGGCGCTTTTCCCGGGCCACGAACTTGGCGCAGTCGTCCACCAGCCAGCGGATGGGCCGGTCCGCCAGACCACTGGCCACGGCATTGTCCTTGCCCCACGCTACGATGCCCTTGGAAGCATCCACATGGCAGACAGTAGCGCCCGCAGCGGCACAGGCCAGCGTTGCGCCGCCGGTGTAGCCAAACAGGTTCAGCACCTTGACAGGGCGGCCTGCCGCGCGGATCTTTCTGGCGTACCAGGCCCAGTTGACGGCCTGCTCCGGGAACACGCCGGTGTGCTTGAAACCGGTGGGGCTGACGATGAGGGTCAGCTTGTCCTCGCCCTCACCGCAGGAGATCTTCCACTTCTCAGGCAGACGGCGGCGGTACTCCCACTCTCCGCCCCCCTGATTGGAGCGGTGGTAGATGGCATCGGCCTTGGCCCAGAGCGGGCTCTGCTTCTCGGTTTTCCACACCACCTGCGGGTCGGGCCGGATGAGGATGGTCTCTCCCCAGCGCTCCAGGCGGTTGCCGCCGGTGGCATCCAGCAGCTCGTAATCTTTCCAACTATCTGCAGGGCGCATAAGCGTCCTCCTTTCTCTCTTCAAACGGCTCAGAACAGGCTCTGCTGGCCGTTGTCCTCCGGGATTCCGGTCTCGGGGGCTTTCAGGCCCAGGTGCTCATAGGCAAGGCGGGTGGCACAGCGGCCCCGGGGGGTGCGGGTCAGAAAGCCCATCTGCATCAGATAGGGCTCACACAGGTCCTCCAGCGTCACGGCCTCCTCGCCCAGCGCCGCCGCCAGCGTTTCCAGGCCCACAGGGCCGCCGTTGTACATCTCAATGATGGCGCGGAGCAGGCTGCGGTCCAGCTCGTCCAGACCCAGCGCGTCCACGTCCATCCGCTTCAGACCCAGCAGCGCCACGTCCTGATCGATGATGCCGTCGCCCAGCACGGTGGCAAAGTCGCGGATGCGCTTCAAAAAGCGGTTTGCCACGCGGGGGGTGCCCCGGCTGCATTTGGCCAGCTCGTAAGCGCCCTCCGGGGTGATGGGCTGGTCGAGGATGCCCGCCGAGCGCTGGATGATCCGGCTCAGCTCATCGGGGCTGTACAGCTCCAGCTTGAGCAGCACACCGAAGCGGTCCCGCAGGGGGCCGGTGATCTGGCCCGCACGGGTGGTAGCGCCCACCAGCGTGAAGCGGGGCAGGTTGATCCGGATGCTCTGGGCGCTGGGGCCCTTGCCGATCATAATATCCAGCGCGTAATCCTCCAGCGCCGGGTAGAGCACCTCCTCCACCTGCCGGGACAGGCGGTGGATCTCGTCGATGAAGAGGACGTCGCCCTCCTGCAGATTGGTCAGCAGGGCAGCGAGGTCGCCGGGCTTC
>OIZS01000553.1_pt1 | contig 15273 bp, 14 predicted proteins | sample 1588641 | NCBI WGS metagenome assembly OIZS01 (sample SAMN03283240) | human gut metagenome | biome: human-associated habitat; material: feces | host: Homo sapiens | place: Peru | collected 2012
CACTCGGCACTTCCCATGTCCCAAGGATTACATGATTACTTGGGTGAATGCCCTGTAGCAATATTCTTTGTCATTAGTGGTTTCGTATTGTCATTGAGCAAGGGAGAGAAATTAGAGAAGGAAGAACTTAGCAATAAACAGTTCTTCCTTTCCCGCATATTCAAACTCTATCCATTACATCTACTGATAGTAGCTTTCTTTATCCCCTTAGATTGGCGATTAGGATATTTAGAATCTTGGAGTCAAACCATAGCCCATTGCTTTTTGCTGCAATGCTGGGTGCCATCTCGCGAATTCATTGCAGTTTTAAATGGACCTACATGGTTTCTTTCAGACATCATATTCTTTTATATTATATTCAAATATTTATATCGCTTTATTATCAGAAATTCATGGAGAACCATTTTGCCAATTCTGAGTATATACATGATAGGATACATCTTACTGTGCTTTAGCACAACCAAAGACTATTCTGCAGGATATATTTATTTTTACCCACCATTTAGGTTGATAGATTTCTGTCTCGGAATATGCCTTTACAAATTCTACCAATCAACAACAGGACAAAAGCTATCCGAAAAAATCGCCAAAGATATGTCCTGTTGGCAAGCCTTTATAGCAGATACTATCATCGTACTTATGATAGCAACCATGTATGAATTAGCCATCCATAGCAATCCTAATTTTCGATGTGCAGCTCTCTACTGGTTATCCTCTATAATCCTTGTCTTTTACACTGTATCGATTGAAAACGGAAAAGGTTGGCTTTCATGTTTACTTCACAACAAATTTCTCTTTTGGTTGGGGAATTGTAGTTTTGAAATCTATCTTTGGCACATGCTCTGTTTCCGTATCATACAAAGTATTGCCCTAAGAATATACGGAGAAGACATACCATATAGTGGCATACAGTTCATGATATCCCTATCTTTCACCATTATGATGGCATGGATAAGCAAGAAATACATTGTTATCCCTATATATAATAAACTCAAAAACATAGCATGCAAATGAACCAACTCTCGTTATTATTAACAGTAGAAAGCAACAGCAATAAGTAACAAGGAGAAAATCAGCAAATTTGCCGAATCGGTTATTTAGCTGAAATGTATCGCAAGACCTTAAATGTGTAACGCACTTTTGCGTAACGTATAACGCAATGTGTAACGCATTTTTGGCTCATCGTGTCACATTATGTCCTCTTCTGTACTCATAGCGGAATTCCACCGTGATGTTAGACAATAATGTTAACCTCTAAATAACCTAATATAGAAAATAGATTTTCCACTGAAAATCAGCCTATTATATGCGAAAAGAGGACTTTACGTTATGTAAAAGTCCTCTTTCTTTCAATTTGAAATTTCGTTTCTTGGTGATCCGCTTGGGGTTCGAACCCAAGACCCCAACATTAAAAGTGTTGTGCTCTACCAACTGAGCTAGCGGATCTACGCGCCGCTTTATGTTTCAAAAGCGAGTGCAAAGGTAATGACTTTATTTTTAATAACCAAACATTAGCAACTTTTTTTCTTGAAATTATCTATTTTACATTCACTAAAAACGAATTTGCCGCATTGTAGGAGCAAAGTCGCAGTTTAAGCTCATTTGGAAAATGAAAAGCCGAAACAAGACAAAAAACGACTAAAAATGACACCAACAATGCTTACGGGTGATTGGGAAAGACGCTAAAAGATGCAAAGGAAACACGTTGTTTTTCTCGGTAACGAGCACAAGTAAAGTTTGAATAATTTTCTTTCAAGAAGCTGCAAATAATTATCATTTTTTACACATTTAATGGCAAATCGTTTAAGAATTATATGTAATTTTGTATTCAAATTAATGAAGTGGCAAATAATATGAAATGGCATTATGACGCCTAAATAATTCACCATACTAATCAAGCATTATGTTAAAACAAATTGTCAACGGACACATTCTCACACCCCAAGGTTGGCTTGACAACGGGTCTTTAATCATCGAGGACAACACCATCAAGGCCGTGTCCAACAGCGACCTGCATATCGAGGGAGCCGAGATTATAGACGCGAAAGGTTGCCATGTAGTGCCTGGCGGCATTGAGATGCACGTTCATGGTGGTGGCGGCCGCGATTTCATGGAAGGCAGCGAGGAGGCTTTCCGCGTGGCCATTAACGCCCACATGAAACACGGCACCACATCCATCTTCCCAACCCTGTCATCGTCAACGGTTCCGATGATCGAAGCGGCATGCGAGACGTGCGAGAAACTGATGAAGGAGAAAGACAGTCCTGTGCTCGGCCTTCACCTTGAAGGTCCATACTTCAACCCCAAACAAGCAGGAGCGCAGATACCAGAGTGGATAAAGCCCCCAGTTGCCAAGGAATACGAACCACTGATGGAGAAGTATTCGTGCATAAAGCGTTGGGACGAGGCTCCGGAACTTCCTGGCTCGGTAGAGTTTATCAAGGCTTGTCGCAAGCACAACGTGCTGCCGGCCATTGCCCACACTCGTGCCACATACGAAGACGTGGTGGCCGGATATAAAGCCGGCATGACACACGCGACTCATTTCTACAACGCCATGCCCGTGGTCTACAAGGAGCACGAATTCAAGGTGCCAGGCACGGTGGAGAGCATATATTCGCTTCCCGACATGACCGTGGAGGTCATTGCCGACGGCATACACGTGCCACCTATAATGCTCCGCGTGGTCTACCAGATTAAGGGCGTGGAGCGCACGGCTCTCATCACCGATTCCTTGGCATGCGCGGCAAGCGACGGAGACGTGGCTTTCGACCCTCGCGTCATACTTGAGGATGGTGTCTGCAAGCTCGCCGACCGCTCTGCCCTCGCGGGATCCATTGCCACGATGGATCGACTCGTGCGCACATGCGTGCTGAAGGCACAGATACCCATGGAGGACGCCTGCCGCATGGCCAGCGAGACACCGGCAAGGATCATGGGCGTGCTGGATCGCAAGGGAACACTCGAAGATGGCAAGGATGCCGACATCATGATGTTCGACAAGGACATAAACCTCACCTATGTCATGCAAATGGGCAGAGAGGTCACTAACACATTGTAAAGGCACTAATATCGAAGCATATATACACATATTATATATATAAGCTTAACGATTACATTTAACCAACAAAACGTTATGCTAAAGCAAATTGTAAACGGGCGTATTCTCACGCCACAAGGATGGCTTGTGGGTGGCTCCGTGGTCATCGACGGCAATAAAATAAAGGTAGTGTCAAACATCGACCTTCACGTGGTTGACGCGGAGATAATCGACGCTAAGGGTTGCTATGTCGTGCCTGGCGGCATAGACATGCACGCTCACGGCGGCGGTGGACACGACTTCATGGAAGGCACTGAGGAGGCTTTTCGCGCGGCGGTCAACGCCCACCTGAAACACGGCACCACATCCATCTACCCCACACTGTCATCATCGACAGTACATATGATAGAGACGGCGTGCAAGACTTGTGAAAAGCTCATGGACGAAAAAGACAGTCCTGTGCTCGGTCTTCATATCGAGGGACCTTACTTGAACCGGAAGCAAGCCGTGGCGCAGAATCCTAAATGGATAAAGGCACCGGTAGCAGCGGAATATGAGCCTCTGCTCGACAACTATTCATGCATCAAGCGTTGGGACGAAGCACCCGAGCTGCCTGGTTCGGTGGAGTTTGTCACCGCATGCCGCAATCATGATGTCGTCTCCGCCCTGTCGTGCACGCATGCCACGTATGAGGCAGTGGCCGCGGCCAACAAGGCCGGCATGAGCCACGCGGCCCACTTCTACAATGGCATGCCCGTGGTCTATAAGGAGCGTGAGTTCAAGGTGCCTGGCACCGTGGAGAGCGTATTCGCGCTAAAGGACATGACCGTGGAGATGATTGCCGACGGCAAGCACCTGCCACCCGTAATGCTCAGGGTTGTCTACAGGGTGAAAGGCGTGGAAAAGACCGCGCTCATAAGCGACGCCTTGGCTTATGCCGCAAGCGATGGAGACGTGACCGCAGAGCCTGACGTGATTCTCGATGACGGCGTATGCATGGTTGCCGACCACTCCTCGCTCGCGGGATCCATTGCCACGATGGACACCCTTATCAGCACGTGTGTGAAAAAAGCCAATATCCCATTGGCTGACGCATGCCGCATGGCAAGCGAGACGCCGGCAAGGATAATGGGAGTGCTGGATAGAAAGGGAACCATTGAAGACGGAAAAGACGCCGACATCATGATGTTCGACGACGACATCAAGCTCACTTACGTTATGCAAATGGGCAAAGAGATAACGAATAACCTATAAGGCCCGTCAAAGACGGAAAGGCATGAAAAACAGATGGCCGTCGCAACCCCTAGCTTTCGTTAGCAGGGTTGTGACGGCCATTGTTATTATAAATGGCGTGTGCTACTTGTAGAACTCGTGCCTTGCCGCTGAGAGCGTGTTTTTCATAAGCGAGCATATTGTCATAGGCCCTACTCCACCTGGCACAGGCGTGATATAGGAGCACTTTGGCGCGACCTCGTCGAACTTCACGTCACCATTGAGCCTCCATCCACGCTTGCGTGTCGCGTCTTCCACTCTCGTGGTGCCCACGTCTATCACCACGGCACCCTCTTTCACCATGTCGGCAGTGACAAAGTCGGGATGACCAATCGCGGCGATTATGATGTCAGCCTCACGACACTCTTGCTTCAAGTTCTTGGAATGTGAATGGCAAACGGTAACCGTCGCGTCGCCATATTGCTTCTGCATCATCAGTTGCGCCATTGGCTTGCCAACGATGTTGCTACGGCCAAGCACCACACATTTCTTACCCGATGTCTCTATGCCATAATGCCGCAACAGGGTGAGCATGCCGAGTGGCGTAGCCGAGATGAAACAAGGCAAGCCTATCGCCATCCTGCCCACGTTGATTGGATGGAAACCGTCCACGTCTTTCTTATAGTCGATTGCCATTATCACCCTCTGCTCATCAATATGCTTTGGCAAAGGCAACTGCACGATGAAGCCGTCGACTGTCTCGTCGTCGTTGAGGCGATTAACGCAAGCCAGCAGTTCCTCCTCTGTCACGTCGTCCTCATACCTGATGAGCGTTGACTTGAATCCGCATTGCTCACAAGCTATGACCTTGTTCTTCACGTAAGTCTCAGAGCCTCCGTCGTGGCCGACGAGCACCGCCGCGAGGTGAGGCTGCCTGCCTCCACCCGCTATGATGTTTTTAACCTCCTGGGCTATTTGCTCTTTTATGGCTGTCGCGGTAGCCTTACCGTCAATCAACTGGTAACTCATTTCATCTTCGGCATATTGCGCATCATCTGTTTCATGCCACTTCCCGTGACCATCTTCATCATCTTGCGCGTCTGGTCAAACTGTTTCACGAGACGGTTCACTTCCTGTATGCTTGTGCCGGAGCCTTTAGCGATGCGCAACTTGCGGCTTTGGTTGAGCACTTCAGGATTGGTGCGCTCCTTTGGAGTCATTGAGCGTATTATAGCCTCAATGCCGTTGAAAGCATTGTTGTCGATGTCGATATCCTTTATGGCCTTGCCCACTCCAGGAATCATGGAAGCCAAGTCCTTGATATTGCCCATCTTCTTGATTTGCTCTATCTGCTTAAGGAAATCGTTGAAATCGAACTTGTTTTTCTGGATTTTCTTCTGCAGGCGTTTTGCCTCCTCCTCATCAAACTGCTCCTGGGCGCGCTCCACAAGGGAGACCACGTCGCCCATTCCAAGGATTCGGTCTGCCATGCGTTCCGGATGGAACACGTCGATGGCTTCCATCTTCTCGCCTGTACCGATAAACTTGATTGGCTTGGTCACCACGGTCCTGATAGACAGGGCCGCACCGCCACGAGTGTCACCGTCGAGCTTGGTAAGCACCACGCCGTCGAAATCGAGACGATCGTTAAACTCCTTCGCCGTGTTCACGGCGTCTTGACCGGTCATGGAATCGACAACGAAGAGAGTCTCATCAGGACAGACGTGCTCTTTGAGTGAGGAAATCTCATTCATCATCTGCTCGTCGACAGCCAGTCGGCCGGCAGTATCTATTATCACCACGTCGTGTCCATTGGCCTTGGCCTCCTGGATGGCATGGTCGGCAATCTCGTTCACGTTTTTGTTATCGGGCTCGCTATACACTGGCACGCCAATGCTCTCGCCCACGACCTTCAACTGGTCGATGGCGGCAGGGCGGTAAACGTCGCACGCCACGAGCAATGGATTCTTATGCTGTTTTTTCTTGAGCATGTTGGCAAGCTTGCCGCTGAACGTGGTCTTACCGGAACCTTGCAGACCAGACATCAAGACAATAGCCGGCTTGCCCGAAAGATGAAGCTCAGAAGCCTCGCCACCCATGAGCTTTGCCAGCTCGTCGTGGACGATTTTCACCATGAGCTGACCAGGCTTGATGGCAGTAAGCACATTCATGCCAAGTGCCTTGTCCTTTACAGTATCAGTAAACTCTTTTGCGACCTTGTAGTTGACATCAGCGTCGAGAAGCGCGCGACGAACGTCTTTCAATGTGGCCGCGACATTGAGCTCGGTTATTTTTCCCTCACCCTTAAGTATCTTGAACGAGCGTTCAAGGCGATCGGTTAAATTCTCAAACATATTGTTAATTAGCTTATTTTCTGCAAAGGTACGATTAATTTATCAAAAACATGACCATTCTGGATATATTTAGTCATCATAATGTCATGCCTATCTCGTCGGTGAAAACACGAGTTTGGTGATTGACATGTTCCTTAAAAATTAGGGGCTTCCGGAATTTTGAGTGATAACGTATACAAAAGAACATACACACCGTTTTAGCTTTTGTCTTTGCAATTTCTTCACGACAAGTCAGTGGCCTGGAGGCAGCCCTGAAAAGCATACGATGCATATCAAGATATTTTACGAATGGTCGTCTGAGAATCGATTTTTTTTCAACCGAGGTGTCTCTTGGTTGGAAATGACGCGATTATGGGCTATTTTGATAAAAACCTGATTATTAACACGTTATATTTTAACTGTTTTTTTGCGTTGCCAATTCACTAACGATGGAGCATCATGCCTGTCATGGATAAGAACATAAAGTCATGGTCGCATCAACCCAAATTGCAGAAGAGCCTTTATTTTCTAATTTTTCACAAAGCAAGGCTTCCATTTCAAGAATTTTGCCTATATTTGCAAACGAACCAACAAAGAGGAACAGCTTATGGCAAGATTCATCAACCCTTTTACAGATGTCGGCTTCAAGAGAATCTTCGGGCAAGAAATATCAAAGCCACTGATATTAGACTTTCTGAACAGTTTGCTTACTGGCGAGGAACATAGATGTCGCTTCCCTTTCCAGACAAGAGCGGTTGAAATATGACGTCGGCTTGAAAAAATATCGCGATACCCTGTCTGTGCTGGAAGGTGCGAAACAAGACGGCTTGGCATAAGGAAGAGCAAAAGGCCTGGAGGAAGGAAGAACGGAAGGCATACAAAGTGAAAAAGCAGAGACAGCGAAACGACTTTTAGCCATTGGTATGGATATCAATACGATAGCCATTGCAACAGGACTTTCCGCAAAAGATATTGAGACAATAATAAAACTTTGAAATTGATGCGCAAGTATTGTTTTTGCTGTGCCTTGGCAATGGCTTTTTATGGTTGTTCAACAAGACCAAATAACCAAATGGTAAAGCCGTTGCCTTCAAGTTACCAGATAGATAACTTGAAGGATGCGGAGGTTGCCACTTCTTTCTCGGCCAATGATTTTTCTTGGAAGGATGGCAAGTTGTCAATGGATGTGTTTTCAGAAGACTTGTATGATTCAGCTGAGGTAAGTAAACTAAAAGCTGGTGACACCCTAATCTATATAGGGAAACCAATAGTAGTGAAAGACGTTAATTTCAGAGACAGCTTTGTAACGGTTAATGGCGGGATTGAGGAAGGTGGTGCTGATTTTACGGCAAAACGAGGCGGTACTTATAGAGGGACACAACTTGACGGCCAGGTGACTTTACCATTGGCAGCAGATTTCAAGTTGATTGATTGTGGTGACAATCCCACAGATGCCTACGACACCATCAAGGTTGCGCAAGAAAGCTATTTGAAAAAAGTAAAAGATTATAAGAAGGACTTTAGCCCATTAAACACAAAGGTAATTATCAAGAATGGAGCTATCGCATCCATTATAAGGAGATGGATACCATAGTCTTGCTTTATCAATCAGATTATCCACAGAAAAGCCGTTGCCTTTACATTGTGAAGTCAACGGCTTTTCTGCGTAAAGTTAAACTTCTATTTCTTTTTCTTGCCAAGCGCCTTGGCATACCATTCTTTCAGAGCGGCCCTTGGGGTTCCAAGCCTCACGAGCTTGTCAAGGTCTTGAATGGCATCTTGAAACTTGCCGAGCTTTATGCGTATGTCGGCACGTGACAAGATGAAATCATTATTGTTTGGCGACAAGCCGATGGCCTTGCCATAATCGTATTCTGCCAGCTCCAACATTCCTCGCTCATTTTCCATGCCAGCCCTTGCCGCCCACGCCACCGCCGAATCCGGATACACGTCCACCAGTTGGTTTATTCCGTCAAGGGCCTCGGTAAAGTGTTTGTCTTTCTCGTTGAGCAAGGCAAGGCCAAGCCGAGCCTCAAAATTACCTGGCACGAGAACAAGCAAGTTTTGGTAATCCAATCGTGCGAATTTATAACGCCCAAGCCGCTCATTGGCGTATGCCCTATAATAAAGCGCGGCGACATTGGCGGGATTATGTCGTAACACGATGTCGTACTCGTTTTTCGCGCTCTGCCACTCCTCCAACTGAATGTACCATGATGCCTTACGCAAGCGCAAGTCGATAGAATCGGGATAATACGACAACCTCTCCGAGGCAACCTTCAGGCTGTCGCGGAGAGGATTTGACGTTTGAGCCATGGCTCCGAACGGGAGCCATAGCATCAAAGTTAACAATGTTATATTCATTGGTTCTTTTGGTTCACATACTCAGCGAATGCCTTGTCGAAAGCGTCAAGCTGAGTGCTTGTCTTGTGCTGCTTCTTCAACACGCGACGCAAGCCCTTGTAGTAAGAAGCCACGCGCTGTTTGACGGTTGCTTGGTCAGCACCGGAATTGTATATCTTGTCGAGGTCGGTGCGCATCTGCGGCACGAGGTCGGTAAGGAACGCGTTGTCTCCTTGGGCCTCAACAGTGCTGTCTCCCAGCTGGTTGGCATTCTCATCTTGGGCTTCATAGTTTGAGTTCTGGTCAGCCTGACCTTGCTCGTTTGAGTTCTTGGCGCCTTGTGCCAAAGAGTCGGGCTGTTCTGTCTGTTGAGCTTCATTCTGGCTCTGGTCGTCGCCTGACTGTGCCACGAGGAGTGCGACAGCGACGCAGACAAGCACGGCGATAATGGCTATGATAACCGCCATTTTCTTATTGCTTGAGATCGTGGGCTGGGCATCAGTGAGCTCGTCTGCCGGGCGGTTGTAGCGGTGCTTGTCAACGGCTTCCAACAGCGAAGCCACGTCTTCGAATCGCTCGTTGCGACCGAAGCGGCAACACTTCTCTATCACGTTGTGATACTCCATGTCAAAGCCAAGGGTCTTGAGCAATACTCCAAGAGAATAAATGTCGGCACGGACATCGAGGCCCACTGTGCCATCCTTGGCCTCTGGAGCAACAAACTTGAGACACTCTTGAGGTTGCTTCATGATGTCTGTATAGCGCACCTTGAACGTGAGGAGCTTGACATCATCGCCCTTACGCGTGATGAATATGTTGCTGGCGTTTAGGCAGCCATGAACCAAGCCCTTGGAGTGGATATAGTCGATGGCGTTGGCAACCTGGCGGAATATCTTTCTTTTCTCGTCGTCGGAGTGGCCCTCGCGCAACCATTCTGTCAAGTCGCGGCTGTCTTCCCATTCCATTGTAACCACTACGCCTTTCTCCGCATCGTCGTTCACGGCAATGAAATTGAATATATAGTTGCTGTCGAGGTCTTTTCCGCGTTCATACTCTTGACGCATATATCGCTGAAAGTTAGGCTTGGAGCCATAGGCTTGTTTCAAGCCAATCGTCAGTAAGTCTTTACCGCCATCCTTGCCGGCAACGATAGTGTTAATGCTTGAGTCGTTGAATTCCATATCCTTATGATATTTTTAAAAAGTCGATGAATAATTACTTCTTAACGTTTGCTGAACCAATTGGGAACAACCCATAAAGGCTGGCGTCGATCATGTCTGTTATTTTCCTGAGGTCTTCTTTGCTGTCCTCGAAGTTGATTTTGTCACCATCAATGGTTATGAGTTCGCCATCGTATGTTGAAAGCCAATCGTCGTAGCGTTTCTGGAGACCTGTGAGATAATCTATCCTTATGGACTTCTCATAGTCGCGCCCTCTCTTTTCTATATGCTTGACGAGAGTAGGGATAGATGAGCGAATGTAAATCATGAGCTGTGGCTTTTTCACCAAAGACATCATCAAGTTGAAGAGGTCTGTATAGTTTTTGAAGTCCCTGTCCGACATATACCCCTGGTCATGGAGGTTGGGCGCGAATATGCACGCGTCCTCATATATCGTCCTGTCCTGGATTATAGTGTCAGTGCTCTTTGATATTTCCACCACTTCCTTGAAACGCTTGTTGAGGAAGTAGACCTGGAGGTTGAACGACCACCTGTTCATGTCGTGGTAGAAATCCTCAAGGTAAGGATTGTTGTCCACAGGCTCGAAACGTGGTGTCCATCCGTATCGAGCGGCAAGGAGTTTGGTCAATGTGGTCTTGCCACTTCCTATGTTTCCCGCAATAGCAATATGCATATCCTTAATCTTTTTATATGAACAAGCTTCTGTTGCTCATGTCAATCCTTTTGTTTATGGAAGACGTTATGGCCGCGAAGTCTTCCTTATTGCGCACGAAGTCGAGGTTTTCCACGTCCACTGTTATCTTCGGGCCTTTGTATTGTCTCTGGAAGAACCTGTCGTATCTGTCGTTGAGGTTCTTCAAGTAGTCGAGACGCATGTTTTGTTCGTATCCTCGTCCACGTTTATGTATATTGTCCACGAGATGTGGTACCGACGCGCGAAGGTAAACCATGAGGTCTGGCTTTTCCACTACCATCATCATGGAGTTGAAGAGGCCCATGTAAGTCTCATAATCGCGGTCCGACATGTTACCCATGTCATGATTGTTAGAACTGAAGATGTAAACACCCTCATATATGGACCGGTCTTGGATGACAGGCTTTGGCGATTTCTTTATCTCCAAAAGGTCTCTGAAGCGCTCTTTAAGGAAATACACCTCCAAGTTGAGTGCCCATCGCGACATGTCCTTATAATAGTCTTCGAGATAAGGATTATATGTCACGCTCTCTAACCTGACATCCCAGCCATAGTGCTTTGCCAGCATCTTTGTGAGGGTTGTCTTACCGCTACCTATGTTTCCCGCAATGACGACGTGCATTATCTTAAACTGAGATTATAGTTGTAATAATTCTTGTCACCGGTTATGTCTTTCACGATTTTCACGTTGCCCGGCAATTTCACGGTCTCACCTTCCGCCATGCCTTTCGTCTCCAGGATAACCAGCCCCTGCAACCTGTCAAGGTATTCGTCAAGCTCGAAGTATTGTCCTTCATAGATAAACGTCGTGCGCCTCTTGTGTATGGTGTGCCGATAAGGGTCAGCCTGAGTCAAAAGAGACTCCGACAAGGCGTTGCTTACCTGTCGTTCGGTTTCTATCTCCTCGTTTTCATTGACCCTACGCTTCGTTGTATGCACGTTGATAAACTTGCCTTTTTCCCACATTCGACGGCGGAGACGCACCTCAGAGCCGGGCTCCGAGACGAGATAGGTCTGCCAAATCTCACTATTCACGGTGTTTGGAATGTTTCCGCCATTCACCTTGACTATATATTTTCTCTCCTCAGTTATTGGCTGGGGCAAGCTAAGCACGCTGCTGATTTCTTTCAGCACGCGGTTAATCTTGGTGTCGAAGTTGTCGTGATTGTTTATGACACGAAGGTGTGGATGTCCTGTCCATGCTTGCACCACCTTACGGTCAAGCATCCTCGCCTTATCAATTCCCTCTGTTCGCACCTCGTTGGTAGTGGTGTTGTAATATTGCTCAGCGCCATCGGCTGCCGAGACGAGATGCAGCACGGCATCGTAGCGGTCGAGGAGTTGCTGGTTGGTGACATTGCAAAGGTTGGTTATCTTCTCCCACATTTCATGAGGAAGATAAGTGGAAATGTCAAGAGCTCCACGGTCACAAACTATGACGACAGGCTTGTCGATGGTCTGCGCCATGGCTGAGAAGTAGTCCTCAAAAGCGAGTTGGGCTTTCAACGTGTCTTTCTCGCCTTCATAGAACCACTGCTCGTTCTTTGTCAGATAGTCCATTCCGGCCTGAAGAAAGATGGTTGGTATCTCAGGGATAGTAAAAACCTTGAAGCCTCGACTTGAGAAATACTCCATGATTTTCACCAAGGCGGTGGTTTTTCCGGCGCAGGGGCCTCCTGTCAGCACTATCTTCTTAACGTCTTTCATGTCTTATGGTCGCTGCCTTGTTTATGGCAGCGCGGTGCGCTCTTGTTAAATAAGTGTTTAATACCTCGCAAAGTTAGCAATTTCTTCCCTTAACTCAAAAACAAAAAAGCACGAAATCGCAAATTAATGTCAATTTGTGATTTCGTGCAATGTTTTTTATGCAGTGTCAACTCTAAGGGAAAGAGTTGGCAAGAAATGAATTATCATGATTACCAGAGCTGAAGGCGCTGATCCTCTGGCAAGTACATCTTGTCGCCTTTCTTTATGCCGAAAGCATCATAGAAAGCCTGTATGTGTGGCAACGCGCCATTGACACGCCACTCGCCCAAGGCATGCGGGTCGCGCTTTACGCGATTGCGAATTTCCTGCTCGGTGATATTCTGTCCCCATACGCCAGCATAGGCGATGAAGAACCTCTGCTCAGGCGTGAAGCCATCAGCGTTCTTCAATGGATGGTCTTTGGTAGCTTCCTTGAAGGCATTGAACGACACCATGAGACCTCCGTGGTCGGCAAGGTTCTCGCCAAGCGTGAAGCGGCCGTTGCTGTGAAGGCCCGGCAATACTTCTATTGAATCGAAATAATTGGCATACAAAGTGGCACGCTCGTCAAAGTTCTTGGCATCCTGTGCCGTCCACCAGTTGTGGAGATTGCCGTTGGCGTCATATTGACGGCCTTGGTCATCGAATCCATGAGTCATCTCGTGGCCAATAACCACGCCAATGGCACCGTAGTTGAAAGCTGCATCTGCCTTGGGATCAAAGAACGGGCGCTGCAATATTCCGGCAGGGAAGCAAATCTCGTTTGTGGTGGGATTGTAATAGGCGTTCACCGTCTGCGGAGTCATCTGCCACTCGTCGCGGTCAACTGGCTTGCCGGCCTTGTCGGCTATTTCTTTCTCTAACTTGAAGACACGTGTGGCGAGAATGTTCTCGAAGAAGCTCTTGTTCAGGTCAATGTTCAACTTGGAATAGTCGGTCCATTTGTTAGGGTAGCCCACCTTGACATAGAACTTCGAGAGCTTGACCAGCGCGTTGTTCTTTGTGCTGTCGCTCATCCAAGTTTGCATTTTGATGCGCTCGGCAAGACTCTTTTGAAGGTTCTTGACGAGATTTTCCATCATGCGCTTCGACGTCTCTGGGAAGTATTTCTCACAATACATCTTTCCGAGAGCCTCACCCATGGCGTTGTCTACGGTGTTTGTGGCGCGCTTCCATAATGGGTAATCCTCCTTGCGTCCAGACATCGTGCGACCAAAGAAGTCGAAATGAGCCTCACGAATATTGTCGGAAAGGTAATTTGCAGACGCGTTAATGATATCCCATTCCATCAAGGCTTTCCACTCCCAAGCGTCAAGAAGCGACACGAGCTTGTCGAGGCCGTTGAAGAACGCGGGCTGCCCCACTATCATCTCCTGGATGCAACTCTCGTTGACGCCTTCTGCCTTGGCAAGTTGCGCGAGGTGGATATTGTGATAGTTAGCCTCAAATTCCTTGAGGGTCATCTTGTTGTAATTGGCTTGCGGGTCACGAAGCTCAGTGTTGCTCTTTGATATTAGAGCGAGCTCTGTCTCAAAGCGGAACACGGCGGCAGCCTTTTTCTTGGCGGCCTTGGCGTCGAAACCATAAAGCACGAACATCTTCTCAAGATGTTTCTTATACGCTTTCCTTATCTTTACGGTAGCTTCATCATTGTTGACATACCAATCTTTCTGGCCGAGCGTAAGTCCGCCTTGATAGACTTGCAGGATGTTCCTTGTCACGTTTTTGTCGTCTGCGCCAAAGAAGGTGCCAAAGGGCTGTCCAAGGCCAATCTTGGCGTATTTAAGTTGCAAAGCGTAAATGCCCTTGCGGCCCTTTGCCGACTCTATCTCTTTCAGCAGAGGCTTCACTGGGGCGATGCCCTCACGATTGCGGCGAGCCGTGTCGAGAGCGAGCTTATAAAAGTCGCTCAACTTGCGCTCGGTGGTGCCATCCGCGTATTTCTTCTTCGTCAGCGAAGTGAGGATGGTGCTTACTTGCTTGTTGACATTCTCCTGCAGCATGTCGAACGAACCGAAACGACTGTAAGCAGCTGGAAGCGGATGAAGCTTTTGCCATCCACCTGTCGCGAAACGGTAGAAATCTTCAGATGGTTTCACACTGCGGTCGAGGTTGCTAAGGTCAAGCCCCGACTTCGAGACATTGCCCTTTGCACCTGTGCCAATGACTGGTGCGATAGCCATCATGATTATGGGTAAATAATGTGCTATTCTCATAATATGATTTAGAATATAACTGATTGTTAGCGTTTTTATGTGTCTTAGAGACTTTCAAGTTGCTCTGACAGTTGCATCCAACGGTCGTTCTCCTTGTCAAGGGCCTCCTTGGTAGTGGTATATTCCGTGACAAGTTTCATGTCGCACGCGTTTTTGGCATCCATGAGCAACGTGTCAAGTTCTTTTAGGCGTGCCTCCATCTCCGCTATTTTCTTCTCAGAGTCGGCTACCGCCTTTTTAATCCTGTTTATCTTCTTCTGATGCTCTTTATGCTCAGCATACGACTCTACGCGCTCCGCTGGCTTGGCAATATGGATTTCCTCTTGTTTGGCGGGAGCATCAACCACAGGGGCGGACTTAGAGAAAGAAGCCACTTCCGCGTTGTTCTGACTCCTTATCCAGTCGTAGACTCCACCAAGGTGTTCTTTCACCTTTCCACCGCCAAACTCGAATACCTTTGACACGAGACCATCGAGGAAGTCTCGGTCGTGACTGACAATAATGGCGG
>OIZS01000554.1_pt1 | contig 15268 bp, 24 predicted proteins | sample 1588641 | NCBI WGS metagenome assembly OIZS01 (sample SAMN03283240) | human gut metagenome | biome: human-associated habitat; material: feces | host: Homo sapiens | place: Peru | collected 2012
GGCAGCCTGAGTTCACAGATAAAACACTCTCCAGGAAACCCGGGGCGGTTCAGTTCGTGCCGATCAGCTCTGGTCACAACTTTGCCAGACAGGTCCGTTCCGGAATGTGGATATAAATGACTTCAAAAGTCTGCTTAAACATATGGGGACATGTGGCCTGCTCACTCAACTAGCCAGCGGTTAAATAGTTGTCGGGGCTGAGGGGGAGAAGCTGATTAATCACTACACGTTTTATGCCGTATTCAATACATCTGAGGAGTTTCGCATTGTAACGGGAAACCGAACTCTTGGCACAGTGCCTGTAGACTCCCCACTTTTGCCGGAGCAGCACATCATCTTCGGCGGACAGCGCTGGAAAGTGACAGAGATCGAGGTTGAAAAAAAGCTATCTATGTTGAGGCGACTAAAGGCGGGCAGCCACCACTATTCAGTGGTAGCGGGATGTCTGTTCATGATGTTGTTCGCCAGGAGATGCTCGCTATCTACAGGGAAAATGATTACCGTATCGCGGTAGGCAACAAGAGAGTTGATTATGCTGATGCCGCAGCCAGAAGCCTCTTCGCGGAAGGAAGTGACAACTTCCAACGCTACAATCTACAAAATCACTGTTTTATTGCCAGTGGTCAGAACTGCTACGTGATCCCGTGGATGGGGGATAAAATTGTCAATACAATTACGTCCCTGCTTATACGTTGTGGCTTTAAAGCCAGTTCATTTGCAGGTGTGATAGAGGTAGAGGGCTCAGGCGTTGCCTCTGTTCAGCGTGCACTTAAGAAAATGTTATTGTCGGGGTTACCTTCAGAGTTTGAGCTTGCTGCAGTTGTTCCTGACAAGTACCTGGATAAATATGACGAGTATTTACCAGAGACTTTGCTTGCTACAGGGTATGGGGCACAGGCGTATGATACAGAAGGAACGTGCATCTGGCTGCAGAAACACCTTCAGTAAACTGGATATGTAGTCAGGGTATAAATAACTTATTTATACCCTGATTTTTTACTTCCCGGTGGACTTACTTGGCTTTAGTCCCGGAGTGTTGCCAGGAGTATCTTTATTATCTCGTCGGCGTTGATCCGGTTTTCCTGTCGATTTAGCAATTGGTTTTGGACCTGGTTTAAGACCCATGATAGTTATCCTTTTGAGATGTAAGAGGGAAGCCCTCAACGTTGGTATATCTGATACTGAGAAATTTTTCAATGTGAGTAATAAACTTTCAAATGATTAACTCGATATTGTGATCAATGTCTTTTTTTTGCATCAACAGGATTTCTTTATGAATTGTAGTGGTTGATAAGAGCAAAGGCCGGACTTTTGTTTTCTTAAATGATTATGGTAATGCATGAATCTCGTGGTTTAATAATTGGAAGTAAGTCAAAGTATCATTTCACAGAGTGTGATTATCATATTTAAGAAGTAATTAAATGCTTTTTTCTTTATCTATAAATATAGTTTTTCTGTAATCATTTACTTTTGATATAAACTGATTTTTTAATGATGAGCCATCACACAGTGCCAATGTTTCCCCCAAGACGATCCTTGCACTCATGTTGATTTAGCCATCCTAATATCTGGGTGAGAGTATAACTGATTCGGTTAACTTTCTATTATTATTTGCCTGAGGGATAGACTACGAACATGCACCATGTGGGGATATCACAATATCATATGCGATGAATGTGATTTATATTTTTAAAGTATTACTTCATATCTCAAAGAGAAATAATAAAAGATAGAGTGAGAAAAGCAGGAGCGAAGTTCACTCCTACTATTATATAGTTTAATCGTGAAGTAGATTTAAAAGCACTTCAATTCTACGTGAGCGTTGGGTTTTGCTTTTTGTGCTAGAACTCATAGTTTTTCTATATTCTCTTCTTAATTCCGCATTATGTTGTGTATCTTTTTCCCACAAGCTATCCAGGAAGGTGGAAAGTCTATTTGACGCTTCTTCTACAGGAACATTATTGTTACTGCAATAAAGTGCATAACTGAAGATTCCGTATAAGTGACTAACACCGCTTGCTTTATGACTTTTGAAATCAATATTCATATCAACTAAATAGTCAGTTGTTTTTTCAAAAATAGAAAATGCCTCATTTGTTTCATCACCATTCTTGGTGCAATACTTCTCGTAAAGACTATCAATTATGTCTTGAGTTGCACCAAATACTTCATCCTCAAGGATCGTGAATATCAATTCAGATACAAACTCTTTGTCTTCCATTCTCTTCTTATCAACGTGCTCTAGCAATTTTTGCCAATATTCACGTTGTGAATATTCTACTATTTTTTTATAAAAATCAGTATCATGATATTTGGCATTCCTTAACTCTTGTCCGTTAAGTCGTTCACCATTTCTGTTAAGCCTGTCGAAAATACTATCAATTATTCTTTCGTCTTCAGTATCAATGTACTCTATAGGCATCTGATATCGCCAGAATAATTTTTTAACTTCTGCATATTTAGAAGTTGATAAATCGGAAAAAAACACACCAGTCAATTCATCATCTTCTTCCTCACTTGCTGATGTTATTTGGCCATTGATAAAATTAACAATGGCAGTGAGCCTCTGTTTTCCGTCAACAACTTCAAACGTGATTCTTCCGGTGTCATCATCAATTTTTTGATGGAGAAATATAGGGGGAATTGGATAGTTACGTAGTATACTATCTATAAAGAATGATTGTTTTTCTTCATCCCAAACACTATCTCTTTGATAAGGAGGATCAAAATTAAATTTGCCTAATGAAAAGCCCTCCCAAAAGGAAGCAATATTAATACTGTTTGAATCCCGCTTTAAAATTTCCATTAGGCAAGCTCCTTTAAAACTTCAGATGATGAATGATGAACATAACTATTAAATACCATTCCAAGTATAGCACTTAAACCATCAACATTTCCTGGATTAATCATTCTAACATTAACGTCACTGTTTATTTTGCGTATTATTGCATCAATTTCGGCACGATCAACATGCCAATATGAAATACCACAAATGAAGAAATCATCGTTTGGGTTGTACGACTCCATCGTCGCTTCAATAGACTCTTTAATTGAATTAGCCCAGTTTTGGGCATAACGATGAGCTTCTCCTGCTGGCGGTATTATTGGAATTAATGGCATGTAAAGGCTTAAGTTTTCATGCCGGCATTCGAATTTTGATATGTCGCCATTATTTAAAGATAACTCTTTTTGGATATTGTAGTTATCTTTTGACATATATCCTTCATACAAGAAGCTAATAGAGCCATGTGGTTTGTATATTTTAAACTTTGCATTCCCGTCAGATATGTTTGGGATGTCAAATCTGATATTAAGTAAATCAAGAAGGCGCTCAAGATAAATGTCATAGTTATAAGTTATAATATCAACTCGTTCTATGTTTTCGTTTTTGTCCAGTTTCATCAAATAGTCTCGCCAGCCACTTTCTAACTTACGTAGATCTTCAGAGGAAACTTTTTCGTTATAATCAATGAAAAGCTCCCTTAAATATGAAACTAATTCTTGATAAGCATAAATGTAAATGTTTGACAATGGAGTATGACTTGCCTGATTTTTCTTCTTTATTGTTTCTGGAGGTAGAGTTGCATATAAATTTATTACTGTAATTAATTCTTCTATTATTTGATATGATGCGGTTCTATTTAGCCCGGGTCTTGCACCCAATCGCCATAGATTTGGGCAATATCGAGCAGAAAGAAAACCGGGTTCCCCAGTGGCGGGCCACTTAACCATATCGCCATATTTAAATAGATCGGATGGGTCAATTATATCAAGTTTGTCCATTTTGCTAAGGAGGTCAATAGTGAATCCATTCCCAAGCATTAACCCAACTTTCTTTTTTTTTTCGCTGCTCAAAAAAGTATCCTTACAAAAGTGTTAACAAAAATACTTACTAATATAGGATAAAACTTTTTAATTCTAAATTCTAGTTGTTTTCAGCCACTAATGTAGATCCTTTGCACCTAATGATCTCTTCCCTCAGTGGACTGCATTGTGGAGTTGACCTGCTCCCACATTTATTAATATACCACGATGTAAGTAATGTCTTCATCAGCAACGTTAGGGTATCCCCATGAAGAAGTGTTTTCCGACGAACAGATTATCAGTATCCTCCGCGAGGCCGTAGCCGGCGTTTCTGCCCGGGAACTCTGCCGCAAGAATGCTATTTCAGACGCTACTTTCTACACCGGGCGCCGAAGTTTGGTGGAATAGAAGTCCCTGAGGTAAAGCGGCTTAAGACACCTGAAGAGGAGAACGACCCCTCAAGACGCTGCTCGCCAAAACCATGCTGGATAAGGAGGTACTTCAGGTAGCTCTGGACCGAAATTCTGACGACAGAACAGAAGTGGGAAGCCGTGGAAGTCATGTGTGAGGCAACGGGTCTGTCGCAACGTCGTGCCAGCAGGCTGACTGATGGTTGTATCGAATACTGGAGACAGGTCAACAATGTGCTGAAACTGATTGAGGAGTGATACTTAGGGGATTATGACTGACTTAACTATTAGATTACTGATAAATGACTATCAAGGTATTTCGTTAAGTCAGCCTTTAAAATCAAGTGATTATATAGCTGGGGAATCTTTTCGAATAGCATCAAGGTAGTCAGCGTACCATTGCATCATTTCTCGTCTTCCTTCAAGGTAACGAGCATGGTTGTATGTACCACGAATGCTGTTTTTGTCCGTATGTGCAAGTTGCATTTCAATCCATGCACTATTGAATCCTTTCTCATGTAGAATAGTACTCATTGTATGACGAAAACCATGCCCGGTAGCTTTTTTGTCATAGCCAATCTTCTTCAAAACCATATTGACGCTTGCATCGCTGATAGGCCTGTTAACATCATTTCTTCCGGCAAAGATGTATCTGTATCTTCCCGTCAGTTCTTTAAGGATTTGGAGAGACCGAATTGCCTGATTTGAGAGGGGAACAATATGTTCCTTCCTCATTTTCATCCGGGTCGGAGGCACTTCCCATATTTTTTGGGAAAAATCGATCTCACACCATTCCCCCATACGTAATTCTACGGTCCTCAGCCCTGTGAGCATCAACAATTTTGTAGCTTCACGGGTTACAATACTGCCGGTGTAGTTTTCGAGTTTGTACAAAAACTCTGGTAGTTCAGGAGGAAGCAGGAATGGGTAATGTGTTCGTTTATGGCTTTTCATTGCTATAACCAGATCAGAGGCTGGATTGTATCGAGCCCTACCTGTAACAATGGCATACCGAAACACTTCACCACATCGTTGGCGAACTTTATTAGCTAGCTCGCAGGCTCCGCGGCTTTCAATACGCTGAAGAACTGCGAGAAGTTCAAGAGGTTCGATATCACTGATGGGTCTGTTTCCAATGTAGGGAAACACATTATTTTTGAATGCTCTGTCGACATAATCAGCGTAGCTGGCCGACCAGCCTGAAACTTTTGCGTTGTACCACTCGGTGGCGATTGTGGCAAAAGTTCTTCCTTCAGAAAGGTTTTTCTCAAGATTTTCAGCTTTCTTGACTTCACCGGGGTCTTTACCATCGGCATGTATTTTCTTGGCTTCATCCCGACGTTTGCGAGCTTCAGCCAATGTAATAGTTGGATAGGTGCCAAATGATAGTTTCTTTTCCTTCCCTGCATAGTGGTACTTCATTCGCCAGTACTTTGAGCCGTTAGGATTGACCTGCAGGTAGAGCCCACCACCATCGGCAATTTTATAAATTTTATCTTTGGGTTTGGCTGTTTCAACTTGTCGAGCTGTCAGTGGCATCTGGGGGCCTCGCAATAGATTGACCAATATGTGCCCCTAAATAGGCCCCCAAATGTGACTTGATTTACGTACCCCTGAGGAGAATCACGGCGACTATTTGAGTAACATAAGTAAGGGTATATACTGATTATAAAGGCTTTTTATGGGATATGGTAGATTTCAGGAGAGGTGTAAATGGTGTCCCCTGCAGACATCTACTTGAGGCGGCAGGGGATTGATTGGAATGGTGTTTTTTAGATGTGAGAAATATTTTACCCGCTATTTTACCCATTGGCGCGGCTTAAGAGCTTATTTTTGAATTCACAATGGTCACGATATAACCATCTTGCTCGCCCGTGGATAACTTTGGCTTTTGGCAAGTCGCCGGACTTAATACGGTCGTAGATGAAGGTTTTACCAAAGCCAGTATCGGCCATGATGAATTTCAAATCAACCAGTGAATCAGGCTGTAGTTCGTGTTGCATGAGTGCTATCTCCGAATAGGGAATCGAACCTGCAAATCAGGCAATAAAAAACCGCCATCAGGCGGTTTGGTGTTCTTTCAGTTCTTCAATTCGAATATTGGTTACGTCTGCATGTGCTATCTGCGCCCATATCATCCAGTGGTTATAGCAGTCGTTGATGTCCTCTGCTTCGATAACCCTGTTGAATGGCTCTCCATTCCATTCACCTGTGACTCGGAAGTGCATTTATCATCTCCATAAAACAAAACTCGCCGTAGCGAGTTCAGATAAAAGAAATCCATCAATTGGTTAGGGTTTTTGTAATTCTACGAATTATGTTGTTTTTTAGCTTCAGCTTTCCATTCATCAAAGGCAGTGTCTTTGTTCATGGTGCTGATATTGATCTTACGGTCAATATCATATACACGCCACTCACCGTTAGGCCTCTCTTCGCATCTAACTAAGTATGAATTGCCATTAATATCTATGCGTCTGTCTATTTGCATGAACATTTTCAATTTTCGAATCCTCTTTAATATGCATTTTTTGCTATTTCAGTAGTTTACTATTGATGAGGCGTTATTATACACACTTCATTAATGCAAGCATCTTTATGCTATGCTACTAATTTAGCAATTGATATTCACCTTTATCGCGTATACCTTTACCGGTTTATCGCCGAAGTGGGGATGTGTGATTGTCTTGATTTCATATCCGTCATACGGGACATCAATTCTGCGACTGAAGTCGTCGCGCTTCGGATATCCCTTCGTGATAATCAGGCGGTCATACTCCCGGAACATAATTCGCTTATTCCAGTAGTCATTACACAAGCGATACTCTTCCGTTTTCTCCCCGCGAATCATGGCATCGAAGTATTCACCTTTAACGGCAAGTTGCAGATTAGCCACGGTTAACCTCCTGAGGCGGTTCTGGTAGAGGCATCCAGTGTGTGACATTGCTAATCAGACCATATTCATTAGTTTGAGGATGGTTGCCGTTATCGTCTCCGTATTTAAGACTCTCCATAAAGCCATAATGCCTATCACCATTAACGCTCACAAAGCCGTAATAAGCAGGTATAACGCCGATCTCACACGTAACCAGTAAAGGAAAACTAGTTCTCCAATTTAGCTCGCCGATTACAGGCATCTGCTCACTACAGCTTATCCAACCATCCGGAGTTACCGGAGAGTTGCCCGACAGCTCGTTTAACTTGTAAGTCTGGCTTACAGGTTTGGCACCATGAAGCATGGCGGCGCGGCAGGCGTTCCAGTCTGTAGCGTATGCAGCCGCTTTGATGCTGCCTTCAACTGGCGCATCCTGCCAATATATTTCTTCCGGCACTTCCGGCGCTGGCGGCACACGATATAGCGGAATTCCTTTCCCTCCATCAGAAAATTCATTGCGAGCGTTATACTCACGACCATCTGCGTCATCACGCATCCACGCCACCGGTTCTGCTTCCAGCGATGCCAGTGCAATTCGTGCCAGTTCTTCCGCTTCTTCTGCTGGCAGTACAACGTTGCTACCAGGTCCGTATGTTTCGCGCCACTGCTTGATTGTCAGTAGTCGCTCTTTGGTAATAGTGGTCATGGGTTAGTCCTCATCCACTTCAACGCCATCTTTCAGCGTGATGCCGTGCCAATCATCAGCCCAACTGGTTAGCCCTGGCGCATCAATGCTAGGCATATAGACGCTTGCAGTGTGGTAGCCCTTATCGTTATCAATGCTGGCAACGTGCTCACCGTTGTATGCGCTCAGCGTGTCCAGGACGCTATAAAACTTTCCTCCGGATGCCCTGAAATCCTTTACAGCCTTCACAAGGCGATTCCACGCTTTTTCCTGTTCCGGCGTCAGGTCGATTAATTCCTGCAAAGTTGCCATATCACTCTCCTTTGATGCGAATGCCTGCGGCGCGGAAAAGTTGAACATCACCATTTTCTGAATTTCTTTCGCTCCAGATGAGAGATGTCTCCCTTCCTCGTTCATTGATGTACTTAAGATTTCTCTCGTCAGTGAAGCATGCCAACTTGAAATTAACTGGGGATGCATAAAGCGCTACCGCATTATCTCCCCACTGCTCAACAGCATAGTTTTCGTTCTTGGTGAATATTGGTCCAAATGTAGTAATATCGTCGCTTCTCATCCACGCCACAGGTCGCATGGATTTAGATTGTAGTTCTGCCAGACGTTTCTCTGCGGCTTCCAGCTTCTCGCGCATATCGTCAACGTACTCGACCAGAGAACCGCCAGCAGGAATTTCGCACTCCTCGACCAGTTGGAAGTAGATATCAGCTGCGGCCCGTGTGTTGCTATGCCTAGCGTCGCCCATCTCACCTTCACGAAGAGCATCGCGTTCGGCGGTAAGATTGGCTATTTTGCTGTCTTTGCCTTCCAGCTCAACGCGCAGCCTCCCAACCGTAAGCGCAATATCCTCGTTCTCCTGGTCGCGGCGTTTGATGTATTGCTGGTTTCTTTCCAGTTCATCCAGCAGCGCCAAGACGGTAGCCGGATTGGCTGCGGCGATGAATTCAGCATTGGCCTGCTGTTCTATTTGGAAATCTTCATCGAAACCGCTTTCAGGATGCGCTCCTTCAATTCTGCAAATGGGAATATATCCAGCAGCCTCGCGATGAATTAGTGCATCATCACCATCAAATCGGCCCTCTCCATACTCGAGAGACCACTCGCCACACGTTGCTTTTTCTGCCTTAGCACGCAGTGCCTGATAATCAATCTTGCTCACTGGTTGCCTCCTTTGCGAAGCTGGTCGGCGAACAAACGTACACCAGACGCTTCACTGCGTAGAAACTTAACGGCATAATCAAAACCACCTCGTTCTGCGTCGTCTGCTCCGTTGTCGAGGTTATCTGCGTACATCTCTACCCCCTGCGCCCGTACTTCAGCCAGGAATGCGTAGGTGGCTGTGGTCTCGATTTCTGGCTTGGCATATACCGGCCAGCAATCAGTTCCATCGGAGTTTTTGTGTCCTGCCTCGTCATGAACATCAAGATATTCACCGCATGGGAGCGGGTCTTCCCAGCTTGGTGGAATAGCGTGCCAGGATAGATATGCTTGAGGCTTATCAAACGCACCCTTCAGCCCCGCATTCTCCGCCGCCAGCGCCGAAAACTTCTCGTGTGCCAACTTAACAGCCGCATCAGCCTGCTTAATTGACTCAATCGCTTTCTGGTGGTCTTCGGACAGAGCCGAAATCTTGGCCTCCGCTTCAGCAAATTTACGCACCAGATACTCAGCGTTTGTTTCGTTAACCTTTAAATCACTTGGGATGCATTTACCTTTCAGAAAACCATCCATCTCAATTAGTGACATTTGTTTCATTTTTTCCCACTCCGCCACATCGCATTCAGATATTTGTTGTCATTAACAGAACCGAAACTATTTCTCTTAAGCAATTCCTCTCTCGATGGCATTGGCTTTAGGCGTTGGCGAATAATCATTTCTGCCGGAAGAATGCCGGGATTGTATGCAAGTCCTCTCATGGTAAATTCCTCAGTCATTACTGATAGCGCCATAGCGTGAGCGGTAATTACGCAGGCGCGGGTCGATATATTCAGGGAAGTGGGTATATGTGGCTTTGCGGAATGGTCGGATTGATGTCTGGTAAATTCGCTCGCGTTCTTCTTTCTCTGCAAGCCATATACAATGGCGAAATTCCTTTTCCTCTTTCGTTTCCTGCGGTAGCGACATTATCAGGTCGTAGTTTTTTCTGAATTTATCCAGCACCTCCGATACGGAATTGCCGGAACAGCGGCGCGCGTCATCCGCACCATACAAAGGCGCTGGCATAATTAAATCCTTATTTTTCTAAATCAGAATGGGATGGAATCGTCGTATTCAGGATGATTTTGATGATTGCTACTTTGCTGCTGTTGGCTGTTTCCTGAAGTTGCAAATCCAATCTTTGCATTCAGTAATTCAAGAGTGATTGATTGACCATTTTGCCCCTGATAAACATCAACCCTGATGTTTTCTCCGGTAATTTCTACAATGCCACCTTCAACAAGAACACTACGGTAGTAATCCGCTTGCGCTCCCGGCTTGGCAAATACAACGGCGCTGTAGTTTGTCCATTCTTTCTTTTTTGTCTGGCGATCGTAATACTGAACGCCAGCACGGATGTTGAATCCGATATTTTCCCCGGCCTGAAACTCTCTTGCGGGCTTGTTTAGTCTTACAGTAATCGAATGTGCCATTAAGCAGCCGCTCCTTCTAATTCTTCTCGTCTGATGTTGTAAACGTCCTGCGCTTTGTGCTGCTCCGGTGTGCCTTCGAGCATCTTCCACGCTTTGGCGAACGCCTGTTTAAGCTCTTCCACGGTGTTTTTCTGCATTGCTGCGTCAGTGAATGCTTTTAGAACCTGTTCAGGTGTAGGTGATGGTTTTGATTGCTTTGCTGCTGCGTTCTGCTGATGTTTATGCTCGTCTGTATCTGCATCTTTCGCATCATCTATGCCGAACAAACCATTGAGGCAATACTTGCGCGCATAAGAACTTGTAGCTCCCGTAACTTGTGCAGAATCCATTCCTTTCTTGCTTTCTTCCTCTCGTGCAAGAGCGGTTGCTGTATGACTGTTTTCGCCATCGGTAATAGTTGCCGTGGCTTTCACGTAATACCGATCACCAATCAACACAACTTCATCGCTGATTGATAAAAACAGGCCATTCAGTAACGGCTTAACGCCTTCAAGAATGTCTTCGCAGCTTCTGTATTTATATTTGCCGAATGAGTTGTACTGATTCTTTGGCGCGTTCAGATTCTCCTGAATAGCTGCCAGTCTTGCGTAAAATTCTTTGCTCATATGATTGTTCTCAGAATGGACACGGCCCAAGGAAATAACGCTGATTTAATACTTCGACTCGGGACAAATTAAGGCATACCCGCATTCCTTCGCGGTCACCCTTCTGGCGATACATTAACGCCTGCTGCGTGTACATGCGTCTCTGTAACTTGCTCTCCTTCACTGTGGTTGCAAGTGACATGAATATCTCCTTCGTTACCAATTAATTCTTTCATCTGACGAATGAATTCTTTGTCTGACCAGTTATCTGTAAAACTCATTTCCTGCGATACCACGGAAGGTTGATAGCTGATTTCATCGCTTTATTTGCTTCAAGCCACATTTTTGAATCACCAATAAATCTGGCTATTACTGCTTTGTTCTGTGCAGCACGAAGCATCTGGTGATTGATGGCTATTTCATTGCGCATAATAAGACCTCAACTCTTTTCCATCCGTCACGTAATTTACGGGTGATTCGTTCAAGTAAAGATTCATTTAATTGGAAGGCACCCATGCGAGCGCCTCCCGCGATTGCGTAAATCATGGGTGGTTCCTTATGTTGGTTTTATTAGTAGGTTATTTTTGTTGCGAATACTTCGCCTTTTACGATGGCTGTTATGATATTTTTAGCAACATCTTCTGATGCGCCAACCTTGATAAGGTCAGCAAGTATTTTGTTATTTACTTCTTTCCGGTGAGCTTTATCCTTTGCTCTGTGCTCTTCTTCGTCCTTGATTCTTTTTTCTTCTGCGATTCTGGCTTGCTCTTTTGCTTCAGCCTCGCGCCGGATTCGTTCAGCCTCCTCCTGTGCTTTTCGGCGTTCTGCTTCAATTGCCGCCTGCTTTTCTCTTTCAGCTCGTTCTGCTGCCTCTTTTGCTTCGCGCTGTGCTCGTTGCTCGGCTTCAATGCGTTCACGCTCTGCACGTTCCGCTGCGGCCTTAGCTTCTGCTTCTCGCCTTGCTGCTGCTTCAATTTCGGCTTTTGCCTTTGCTTCGGCTTCTGCTCTGGCTTTCTCTTCAGCTTCTCTTTTTAAGCGTTCTTCATGCTCTCGCTTTTCCTGCTCCGCTTTGAGTCTTGCCTCTTCTCTTTGGCGGTCAAATTCGCGATCCATCAAAATCGCTATTTCATGGTCAGACTCAATTTGCTTTGCGAGAGCTTCAGCTGCTGCCTTAGCTTCTTCTTCGGCTTTAATCCGCGCCTGTTCCTCTTCATAATCAGTAAGAGGCTGGCGTGCCTTGGCTTTCAGTTCATCAAGGCGATCGCGCACTGTCTTGCGGTTGGCATCAATTAGCTTTGGAATTTCCTTCAGTTCAGCAACAAGGTCTTTTCCAAGACCATCGAGATATGTTTTCGTCTGCGCAACTTTATACGCCAGAGAAGCGATCTCCTTTCTGCCCTTTGCCGTTGTGATATCAGGCACAAAGGACATAACTTCACGTTCAACCTTTTGAAGGATTTCTTCAATCTGGTCGGCAGACTGAAATACAGTCATTGCATTTGATTTTTCAATAACAACTAAATCTGTTACTTCACCCATATATCCTCCTTCGTTGTATTCTTTAAAAACGCACTCAGGCGGCCTTGATAGTCATATCATCTGAATCAAATATTCCTGATGTATCGATATCGGTAATTCTTATTCCTTCGCTACCATCCATTGGAGGCCATCCTTCCTGACCATTTCCATCATTCCAGTCGAACTCACACACAACACCATATGCATTTAAGTCGCTTGAAATTGCTATAAGCAGAGCATGTTGCGCCAGCATGATTAATACAGCATTTAATACAGAGCCGTGTTTATTGAGTCGGTATTCAGAGTCTGACCAGAAATTATTAATCTGGTGAAGTTTTTCCTCTGTCATTACGTCATGGTCGATTTCAATTTCTATTGATGCTTTCCAGTCGTAATCAATGATGTATTTTTTGATGTTTGACATCTGTTCATATCCTCATAGATAAAAAATCGCCCTCACATTGGAGGGCAAAGAAGATTTCCAATAATCAGAACAAGTCGGCTCCTGTTTAGTTACGAGCGACATTGCTCCGTGTATTCACTCGTTGGAATGAATACACAGTGCAGTGTTTATTCTGTTGTTTATGCCAAAAATAAAGGCCACCGTCAGGCAGCCTTGTTGTAAATGTTGCAGGTATCAAGTAAGTAATTAGATGGAGCGCCATAAATTATGAATTCATCGTTTGTCGGGTCCATCTCCATCTCTTGACCTATTGCCATTCTTGCGTCAGTGTCATCAGAGGCGAAGCATAAAACAGCCCACGCAACCATTGTTTTAAAAAGAACTGCAATTGGCTGTGGTTTTACTGAATTTGCGTTAGCGCGAAAATCACAAATCGCACTTTCATGAAACTCCATATCTCACCTCAAATAAGTGGTTTGCTGCCTAATTTCATTTTCTGGCGACCAACACAAGTCACACCCATTTCACTGCGTGGCTTGCGGTAGTAAATACGATTCTGTTTACTCTCGACTTCTTCTGCCTTCTTGCAGAGAAGGCTTCCGAGTGATGCTGCTTTATCTGCTCTGACGCAACCAGAGAGCTTTAGCGCAATCTTTCGCGCCAGTCGCTGTTCTTGCATTGCCTGTTCACGTTGAGCCTGTCTGCGTGCTCTGCGGCGATTTCTGGCGTTATCGTCAGCCAGATATGTAATGACTACTGTCATGTTGACCTCCGATGAAACAACTTTGGAATTTTTTTTATTACAAAGTGGTTTCCTTCCCCGCCAATTAGACGGGGATGGAAGAGCATTTATGAGCCTTCATGGACTCTGCTCGATCAGTTCTATTTAATTAATCTCTCAACTGAATGTAAGTATTCACATAAATCCTCCTACCTCTTGTGCAGCTTTCTTGAATATGGTGGCGACTGCATAACGCCTATGGAATTGACTTTGGCGGTGACGCGCCGGGTGCTTATCTTCCGGTTGCCGTCGTGCAGCTGCACTTCACGTCACCCCAAAGCCAACTACTCTTTGGTTCCCGCATTTCGGCGGGACAATCCCATCAATGTTAAAGAGCCTGCCAATCTGTTCCGTTTGGCTACCAGCGTCCTGCTGATGGCTTAAATTTAAGATCTCTTTAATTAATGGTCAAGAGTATTTTTGAAGAAAACTTAAATTTTCTTTCGTAACTTAAGTTTGGCTTTGATTTTTAAAGGAAATAAAAAAAAGGGGCGAATGCCCCCTTATGGAAGGTTTGCTAGTTTTGCATCGACAACTACGCCGATGATTTTGCAGTTTCCGTTGATCTCGATCATCGGATATTGTGGGTTAAGTGGTTTTAGAAACTTCCTGCCTGCATCAATAACTAACTTCTTGAAAGTTGCCTCGTTTTCTCCTTCGAGCTTTGCAACTACCAGTTTCCCGTTACGCGGCTCTACTTCAGGATCGACGAGTATTATCATTCCTTCAGGGATACTGAGACCGGCCGGAGCCGTCATTGAGTCTCCCTTCACGTCCAACCAAAACGAATCTTCTGAACAGTCTACGGTTGTATCGTACCAGTTATCTATTGCACGCTTATGATATGGTTCTACAGCTTCCATCCAGCATCCTGCGCTCACCCAGCTAATCAGAGGGTATGACCCTCTTGGATCATGCCTACTGTGATAGGCAATGTTTGAAAGACTTTCCTCTCCTTTCATCAGATAGTCAGGGGAACACTTCAACGCATTAGCCAGGGCGAGAAGATTCTCTCCATTTGGCTCTGTCTCAGAGCGTTCCCACTGAGATATGGCAACATTAGACACGCCGACCATCTTTCCAAGTGCGGCCTGCCTGATCTTGAGTTCTTTTCTCCGAGCGCGAATGCGCTCTCCCATCAATTGAGTTTTCATAGTTAAGACATCTTAAATAAACTTGACTTAAGATTCCTTTAGTGGATAATTTAAGTGTTCTTTAATTTCGGAGCGAGTCTATGTACAAGAAAGATGTTATCGACCACTTCGGAACCCAGCGTGCTGTAGCTAAAGCGTTAGGCATTAGCGACGCAGCAGTCTCTCAGTGGAAGGAAGTCATCCCAGAGAAAGACGCCTATCGACTGGAAGTCGTTACAGCTGGCGCCCTGAAGTATCAAGAAAGCGCTTACCGCAAAGCGGCATAAGCAAATTGCTCTTTAACAGTCATGGTCCTCATTCCCGCCGAAATGCGGGAATACAACGCGCATAAGTTGATGCGCATAACTTCTTATTTGTTAAGGAAATACTTACATATGGTTCGTGCAAACAAACGCAACGAGGCTCTAAGAAT
>OIZS01000555.1_pt1 | contig 15261 bp, 12 predicted proteins | sample 1588641 | NCBI WGS metagenome assembly OIZS01 (sample SAMN03283240) | human gut metagenome | biome: human-associated habitat; material: feces | host: Homo sapiens | place: Peru | collected 2012
TGAACACCAACCGCACGGACGTTATATGGGACGACTATCTGCTCAACCCCAAGGTGCTACATTCGGCTTGCCATGTGGTGCCAGCCATTATGGTGTGGCAGATGCTGCCACCGCTGTTGGACGCTCATCCCGTAACCCAAAAGCTTGTAACCAAAGCCACGGCAATATACATAACCATTGCTGTTATACGATTAGTGATAACCTTTATTGGGTCGTTCAAACTATTCGACTCGGACCAGAACCACCGCACAGCAGCCCAACAATACTTCCACTCCTTCTGCGGAGTGCTCAAGATAGTGGTGCTTTTCCTCGGCGTTATCGTCATTGTGGCTATCGTTATCGACCGCAGTCCGCTGACGCTTCTTGCCGGATTGGGTGCCACATCGGCTGTACTGATGTTGGTGTTCAAGGATTCGATAACGGGTCTGGTTGCCGGAATACGCCTTACAAGCAACGATATGGTGCGCAAGGGCGACTGGATAACGGTAGACAAGCTGGGTGCTAATGGTGTGGTTGAGGACATGACGCTGTCCACTGTAAAGGTGCGCAACTTCGACAACACTATCGTTACGGTGCCGCCACAGAAGCTTATAGAAGACTCGTTTCAGAACTGGCAAGGAATGCAGCAAAGCGACGGACGCCGTGTAACGCGCATGATATACATCGACTTCCATACCATAGGCATTGCCGACGACAATCTTAAGCAACGACTCGTGGAGCGAAAGCTTATGAAGAAGGAGCAACTGAAGAGCAATGTTGTAAACCTTACGCTCTTCCGCAACTACATCGAGCAATGGATAGAGCATAACAAGGAGGTCAATACCAACCTTACATTCATGGTCCGCCAGCTGCAACCCACCAACACCGGTCTGCCAATAGAGGTTTACTTCTTCCTAAAGAACAAGGAGTGGAAGACGTACGAGCATAACCTTGCCGAGATAATGGAGAGCATATATGCCTTTGCTCCAGAGTTCGGGCTGAAGATATATCAACGCGAATAGCACATAAAACAACAATATTAAAAGGGCGCGTTGTCAATAGACAGCGCGCCCTTTTATCTTTATTGAGCCTGTTGCTTACTTAGCGTAGGTAATGGCAATCTTGGTAAACTGGAACTGTACGTTACCCTTACCAGAAGCCTCATCAAATACATTCTTGTAGTCGATGTTGTTGCCGTTGAAGCTCAGAGTAGCTGTAGCATTGCCTACAGTAGCCTTCGAGTCGCAAGTGAACACTATCTTGGCAATCTTGCTCTTGCCAGCGATGTGCATAGTGTTGTTCTTGTACATACGTATCGACTTCTGGCTTGCATAGTATGCAGTCTTTTTTGTGCCCTCGTCGGCACCGAATGTCAGCTTAGTGCCGTCCGACAAAGCCAATTCGGCAACCTCCTTACCATTCTCAAGACCAAGCTTCTCTACAACGTATGTAGCTGTCTCGCCCTCTGCCACACCGTCATTAACGAATGTAACCAAGCCGTTTGTTGTATCAAGGTTCAAGCCAGCTTTAAGCTCTGGAGTTGCAGGAGTGTCGGGGGTAGAAGGGATGTTCATTGCTGTTCCGTCACCCTTGATAGTGAAGTTGTCTATCTCCCAACCGCCAGAGTTGTTGTCTGTACTTGTATACTTAAATGCGATGTATACTGCCTTACCGCAATAAGCAGTGAGGTCGATATCTCCCGACTCTACAAAAGTCCAGTTTACACCCTCTGGATACTTAGGTATAACGAGCTGCTTCCACTCTGCTGTTCTGACATCACCAGTATAGTTGGTAGAAATCCAAGCTGTCATCATATCCTTCATGCCGCTTACGTCGGCAAGCTTATTGATAGCATGCTTGAACGAAAGAGTTGCCTTCTTGCTGTCGCCAAGCAAGATAGCAGGCGATACTGCCCACGACTCTGAAGCATGACTTGCATTGCTGTAGAAAGCAGAAGCATTGAGATAACCATTGTTGTTGTAAGAAGCAACCTTCCATACTCTTGTCAAACCACCCGTAAGAGTAACGTCCTTGAATGTGAATGCAGTTGTTTCGTTATCGAAATTCTCTGAGTATATTTCCTTCAGTCCGTTCTCGTCGCCGCCTGTGCCGCCACCTGCGCCACCACCTGTCGGAATGTTGTAAGGAGTAGGAACATCCTCGCAGCTTGTAAATGATAATGTTGTCGCAAGGGCGACAAGCATTGTATAAAGTATCTTTTTCATAATTGTTATGTTTTTGTTCGATTATATTTAATGTGTATTTACTTGGTCTCCACAGCCTACTTAAGTTTGAAGTCGGAATAACGGCGCAGCGCAAGCTGTACAGTATGGTTGTACTTATCGCTTGACTTGTAGCAAGAGAGAACGCCCGTTACATCGAGTTTGCCCTGTGGAACAAGCTCGGCAGCAAAGTCGGCATAGCAGCTGGTACGTATACCTATCTGCTTGTTGGTCTTGTCGTAACCCTTGAAGTAGCGTGTCACGCCATAGCCAAGGTCCTTGCCTTCTGCTTCGGGAGCAAGAGTTGTGGTTCCGTCGCCCTTTACAAACTCCACGTCCTTAAGCGTAACAAGACAGCCTGCATACTTGTAAGCCACGTCTGCCTGAATGAGGTCGGCAATGTTAAGCTCGCCCTTTGAAGCGGTTTGTGCTGAACACCTGCACCTTAATCTTCGAGGCATCCGGCTTGCCTATAATCTTAAAGCGGTTCTGCCAGTCGGCACGGCTTATACGGCTCGGATAGTTCTGGTCCTTAGACGAGTCGTGGTAAGCAACGCCAAGCTGCGGCTGCGAGCGATAGGTGCCATAGTAGAGTCCGCCCACGTTGATGAGCACCTCCTGACCAATCTGCAACTGACCCGACAGTCCGCCCTGTGCTACAGAGATGATGATGCCGCTTGGTACTTTCTCACCAGGCTTACCATTAGGATCGTCGCTCTCGTCCTGTATAGCTATTTGGCTGTAGATATTACCCTCTATGTCGTTGCCTGTAACGATACCCTTGATCTGTGTGCCGTCGGCAATACGAACTGTATCATTGATAGCATCCTTCTGCATTTTACCATATGTCTCTTTCAATTTGGCTATAGACACCACATTGGTCTCCTGTATAGAGTTGTTGCCGTATGGTGAAGTCTCGCTGTTTGGTTCCTTCCAGTCGTCGTCCATGCACGATGCAGTGGCAAAGACAGCAACAAGAGCGAGAAGTGCCAACTTAAGATATTTCATTGTTTTCATCTTAATGCTTGTGTTTGTTAGAATTTATATGTAATGTTCAGCATACCGTTGGTGCCCCAGACATAGAACTTAAACGGATTCTTCTCGAACGAATAGCCACGCAAGTTGTACTTGCCTGTAGCCACACCCGAGTAGCCGCTTCGGCTCTGCTCGTAACCGCCAGTAACGATGCTGCGGTTGTTGAGGATGTTGGTCACCATAAGGTTGATTGAGAGTGAGCCCTTCTTAAGGTAGATGTTGCGGCCGATAGAGCCGTCGAGCATAAAGCCGCCCTTGCCCTTAGCCTGGTCGAGAGCGCCCGGGATAACCTGACCTGTAGCATCGTTGATGATTGGGTAGCCCAACTTTGTCATTGCGATGTTGCGGTTCTTGATGTTCTGCTCGAAACGATAGTTAGGCGAGTAGCTCAAGTAGATGCGGTCGTAATAGTTGCCATTGAGGTTGATGAACCAACCATTCTGGTGATAGTTCAATCCAAGGCTCAGTGCTGTAAGCGGTGTGCCGCTGTCGCGCATGCCCTTGTTGTAGATGCGGTCGTAGTTGTCGCCCGTCTGGTAGGTACCGTGCAGAGTGGCGCTGGTCGACTCCATATACGAGAGGGTGGCATCGTTTGTAATCTTAGCCTCGCTTATAGTACCGATGAGATTAACGTCGAAGAAGCTTGCCACCTTGAACTTGGCGCCAAGCTCGACACCATAATACTCCTTCTTCATATCTGTAAGCGATACGTAGATGAACGAGTTGACGTCGTCGTTGAAGAAGTTCTGCCAGTCGGACACGTTGGTCATCTGTGCATAGTAGCCGTTGAGGTTGAGGTGCAACCACGAGTTCTCGTACATATATCCAACCTCGCCGTTGAACACGCGCTCGTTCTTCAAGCCGTAAACAAAGTCGTTGTTCACCTCAGGAGCCATGAAGGCGTTGCGTGCCTCAGGTGCACGATACTCGTAGCTGGCACCCAACGAAACAACGTGGCCACCGCCGAGGGTGATGTTAGAGCCAAGCTTCAAGCCTCCGTCGAGGAATTCGGCGTGATGGCTCTTGCCGTATGAGTTGTTGGCAGCAAGACCATTGCGCATTCTACCCTCACGCTGCATGGATGTATAGCCTATCTTTCCAGCCACGGTGTAGTTGAAACGGCCAATGTTCTGCGAGTAGGAAGTCCACAGACGAGCCTTGTTTACGAAGATGTTGTAGTCGTAGCCAAAGCGGTCGCCCTCCTTAACCACAGCCTTAGGGTTGTTAAGGTCGTAGTCGGCCTCAGGCGAGTTTGCAGTATACTTGTCCGAGATAATGTACGTATTGATATTGTGGAACGAGTTGGCACCGAGCAAATCCTCCATTGTTTGGTAGTGCATGCCCTTGTTTGTGCCAGCCATCAAGCCAAAGTTAAGCTTCTTGTCCTTGTCGATTTGATGGTTGAATACAGACGAGAGGGTCAATGTAAGGTTGTCGTTGTGCTTGGCCTGTACATAGTACATAGCGTCGCCACCCTCCGCGTTTACGTTGCGGTTGGCATAATAAAGGCGGTCCCAGTTGATTTGGCGGTTTGCCTTAGACGCGCGCCAGTAGTTGAACGAAGTTGTCCAATCGTCGAAAGCCTGCTGTGTGCGGTAGTTCGTATTGGTGTCGTACCATACGTCGAAGTAGCTCGAAGGCAGATTCTTCCAATAGTTAGGCTGCGGGTTGTCCGAGTTGTTGTAGTTTAGCTTGGTGCTCTTGTACATAGAGTACTTGCCAAACAAAGATGTTGTGAGCTTGGTGTTGTCGTCGATGGTCCAGTCCCAAGTAAAGATGGCGCTCGGAGCAAAATCGTTTACAACACGCGAGTTGCGCTTCTTGCCGTTCTGGTAGCCCCAGTAAGGGTTGTAGTAGCGGTTGTTGGCAAGCCAGTAAACCTCGTCGGTACCCGCACCCTGTGTAGAGCGCTCTGTAGGGTTGCCCCATGTAGAGAACGAGAGGCTGTGGTTGCCAAACACCTTCTGCACGCCGAGGAAGTAAGACAGCGAGTTGTAGAAGGTACCCTCCACATAGCCATTGCTTGCCCAGCGGTAGCCAACGCTACCCGAGAAAGCCCATCCCTTCTCCGACAGACCTGTGTTGTAGGTGTACATTCCACGCAAGGTATAGTTGCGGTTGGCGCCGCTCAATGTAAGGCGCTGGCCTACCGGCATGGCTGCGGGGCGGAAGTTGTAATTGTTTGAGCCAGCCATTCCGGCTACGGCAAACGAGTTGCCCTCGAAAGGAAGCGCAAAGTCGATGTTGCGGGTCATGTTGTTTATGCCGCCCACCTGCGAGTAGCGGAACTGTCCGCTCTCCATATCGTTGAGCGAAAGACCGTTGACGTAAACCTCGTTGTACTTCTGGTCGAAAGCGCGGTAACGGAAACGAGCCGGCGAGAACAAATAGCCCACCTGGCTGGCATAGATGTTGGTGTTGGAGTTGACGATAGTGACGTTCTGCGTCATATCGTCATCCTCACCAAGCTGAGCCTCAGTAAAAGTGAAGGCTGCCTCGTTAGAGCTCTCGCTATGATAGCCGATAGAATCGGTCTGAGCATAGGCGGCTGGAACGCAGCACATAGCCAACACTGCTAAATTAAGCTTTTTTTGCATGTATTTGATAATTAGATTTGTTAATTCACATTTAGCGAGAATGCAAAGTAAAGCATTAATTTTCAATAAAAAAAGTTTTTTCGTGTTTTATTCTCATTAATATTGTGTTTCAATGCCTAAGCACCTACAAATTGGTCGGTTTGAGAATACATAGCCAATAATTCTTTGTTACAAATTGGGATATTTCAGATTTAATGCCGATATTTGCAAAAAAATTAAACAAATTACAACAATAAGACAATGAAAAAGAAACTCTTAATCCTTGCCCTGATGCTGCTTGCCATCGTAACCGGCACACAGGCACAGAAAAAGTACAACCTCTATGCTGTAGGTTTCTACAACCAAGAAAACCTCTTCGACACTTGCCACGACGAGGGCAAGCGCGACTACGACTTCCTGCCGGGCGGCTCCTACAAGTGGAACGGCTTGAAGTATAGCCACAAACTGCACAATATGGCACAGGCTCTTGCCGACCTTGGCACCGACAAGCTGCCCGGCATTGGCTGCGCCGTCATCGGCCTTTCAGAGGTTGAGAACTCTAAGGTGCTCGACGACCTTACAGCACAGCCCGCCCTCAAGGCTCGCGGATACAAATATGTACACATCGAGGGACCAGACCGCCGTGGCATCGACTGCGCCCTGCTGTACAACCCACGCTTCTTCAGCGTGCGCAACGTAAAGCTTGTACCTTACGTTCCGGAGCAGAAGAAGGACTCGGGATTCGTTACCCGCGGATTCCTTACCGTAAGCGGAACAATGGCTGGCGAACACGTGGCTATCATCGTGTGCCACTGGCCAAGCCGATTCTCTACCTCCTACTATCGTGAGGTGGCTGCACGCCAGGTGCGCGTGATAAAGGACTCGCTCTTAGCTGCCGACAAGAACTGCAAGGTTATGGTTATGGGCGATATGAACGACGACCCTACCAACAAGTCGATGACCGAGGGTCTATCGTGCAAAGCCAACATTAGCGAGGTGGGCACAAACGACATGTACAACCCGTGGTACAACATCCTCGCCAAGGAAGGACGCGGCACCCTCTTCTACAACGGCTCATGGAACCTGTTCGACCAGATTGTTATGTCGCCCAACATGCTCTGCCCCAAAGGTTCTAAGGATTATGCCACACTTAAGTTCTTCCAGAACCAGATACAAATCCGCCCATACCTCTTGCAGCAGGAAGGCAAATACAAGGGTGCGCCCAAGCGCACAACAGCCGGCGGTGTATGGCTTGACGGCTATTCGGACCACTTGCCAGTAGTGGTGTATCTCGTTAAGGAACAGAAATGATAGAACGCCATCCTTTTGAACCCTTCTTGCCCGACGGATGCCGCCTGCTAATGCTGGGCAGTTTTCCGCCGGGCGAAAAGCGTTGGTCGATGAAGTTCTACTACCCCAACTTCACCAACGATATGTGGCGCATCTTCGGCCTGTGCTTCTACAACGACAAGATGCACTTTGTGGATGTTGAGCACAAGACGTTCCGCCTCGACCTCATCGTCCCCTTCCTGCGCCAATACGGCATAGGCATGTACGACACAGCCACCGCCGTGCGCCGACTTAAGAACACGGCATCCGACAAGGACCTCGAGGTGGTGGAGCCTACCGACCTTAAAGCCATGGTAGACAGCCTACCCTGCCTTACCAACATCGTAACAACCGGACAAAAAGCCACCGACGTGCTGTGCCAATGCTTCGGCATCGACACCCAGCCCAAAGTGGGCGAATACGTCGAGTTCTGCTTCAGCCAACGCCAGCTACGACTTTGGCGCATGCCAAGCAGTTCGCGCGCATATCCTATGAGGGTAGAGAAGAAGGCAGAGTTTTATAGTCGCCTCTTGGGTTTGTTGCATAAAGAAGTTTGTAATATAAACGAAAATTATTAACTTTGTAGAAATTATGTAACGTCGTAAAAACTAACGAATAGGTTGAACAAAAACAAGACGTATGAGAATATTCACAGAGCAAACACTGAAAGAGTATATTGCTAATAATCCTAAATCAAAAGTCGCCTTACAAGAATGGGTGACTATTGTTAAGAAAAGTAATTGGAATTGCTTTTCTGATGTAAAATCTACATTCAATAGTGTAGACAATGTAGGAAACCAGCATTACGTCTTCAATATTAAAGGAAATACATATCGCTTGGTAGTGGTTATAAAATTCACAATAAAATTTGTGTATATTCGTTTTATTGGAACACACAGCGAATATGATAAAATAGATTGTCGAACTATTTAATTATGGAATATGGCATCAATAGTAAATAAAGAACAATATGATTGGGCAGTAAAGCGCGTAGAAGACCTTCTACCACTTGTCAACGACAATACTCCAACAAATGACCCTAATAGTATAGAATTAGAGTTGTTGTCAAATATGGTAGCCGACTACTCTGAGATACATTATTCCATTGGTGAACCCACCTTGTCTGATGTACTGAAATTGCGTATGGAAGAAATGGGATTGTCGTTAGCAAATGTAGCAAAATTGATTGGTGTTAGCCCAAGCAGAATGCAAACATATTTATCAGGAACCAAAGAACCAACTTTAAAAGTTGGACGTCAAATAAACCGTCAACTTGGCATAGATGCAAACATCATACTTGGTGTATAGACTGCCTTACAATTAAAACAAATATCAATATATGACAAACGATAAAGTTACAATTATAGGCATTGCCGGAGGCACTGGCTCGGGCAAGACCACAGTGGTTAAGAAGATTGTGGAGGCGCTGCCGCCACACCATGTGGCTGTGGTGCCACTCGACTCTTACTACAACGACACGACATCCATGACCGAGGAAGAGCGCCACGCCATCAACTTCGACCACCCCGACGCATTCGACTGGAAGCTGCTAATCAAGCAAATCAACGAGCTGCGGGAAGGCAGAGCCATAGAGCAGCCTACCTACTCGTACCTCAAGTGCAACCGACTGCCGGAGACTATACACGTCGAGCCGAAGCCCGTTATCATCGTCGAGGGCATCATGACGCTTCTTAACAAGAAGCTGCGCGACATTATGGACATACGCATCTTTGTAGACTGCGACTCGGACGAACGCCTCATACGCAACATACAGCGCGACACCGTGGAGCGTGGACGCGACGTGCAGACCGTGCTCGACCGCTACCTCAGTGTGCTCAAGCCTATGCACGAGCAATTTATAGAGCCTACAAAGCGCTTTGCACACATCATCATACCAGAGGGCGGCGACAACGTCAAGGGCATAGACATGGTGTGCAAGTATATCGAAAGCATCGTTAAGTAAAGTAAAGTTTGCAATAAAAAGTGGTGCATCTGCCAGCATTGACACATCTCGCTGAGAATCATCACTCCACATTCTCTATAAACAACTGGTCATCCATATCGGCAAGCGACTTTTTCTTCTTGTTCTCCTTAGCCCCAGCCTTAAGCAGATTGCGTGCAGCCGTGATGATGCTGGCGCCACTGTCGGCAGTAGTAATCTTAAGCTTCGACATCTTCTTAAGAGTGTCGTTCATACTCGACTCTACATCCATAAAGCGCACACCAAAGTCTTGCACACGGTCTATCACGATGTTGGCGGCATCCATCATAGCCTGCTGGTTGCTAAGCTGGCGCACCTGAGTCCACATCATCTCCAGCACACGAAGATTCATATACATAGTCTGCGGACCGAGAATCATCACACCCTCGTCGTAAGCCTCACGCCACAGCGTGCTGTCGTTGAGCAGCGCAAGGTTGAGCGCACCCTCTATGGGCACGTACATAATGGCAAAGTTGAGCTTGTTGTAGCCGCTTGGCAGATACTTGGTATACTCTTTCTTGGCAAGACGCTTTACCTGAGCGCGCACGCTGGCAATGTGCGACTTAAGATACTCCGTCTTCTCCGGTGTGCCGTCCTCGGCGTTCATGTAGCGCTCGTAGTCGGTAAGCGACATCTTCGAGTCGACCACCACGTGGCGGTTGTTGGGAAAGTGGAGGATGAAGTCGGGAATCAGTCCCTTGCCGTCGTCGCCCTTGGCCAGCTTTCCAGCCTTGTCCTTAAGCGTCTCCTGTGTGTCAAACTGCTCGCCCTCCTTAAGCTCGAGGTCCTCCAAAAGCTGCTTAAGCTTAAGCTCGCCAAAGTTGCCCTGCACCTTAACCTCGCCTGTAAGCGCACGTGTAAGGCGGTCGGCAGTCTCGCCAAGAGCCGCACTCTTCTGCATATTGATCTTTATCGTCTCGTCCAGACGTGTCAGAGCCTCGCTCTGCTGCTCCTTAGTCTTGTCCAAAGCCTCCTGCATATCCTTTAGGCTCTGCTGCAGAGGGTCGATAATCTTGGACACCTGCTCGCGGTTGCGCTCGCCCAGCTCGTCCTGCCGGCGCTTAAGCACCTCCTCCGACGTGGTCTGCATCTGCTCGCGTATAAGCTTGAGCTGGCTGTCCACCTGTTCGCGGTTCATCTGCTTAAGAGCCTCTATCTGCTTGTCGGCGGACGCCTTAACCTGTGCCAGCTGCGCGTCGTGCGACGCCTTAAGCTCGGCTATCTGCGCTGTCTGCGACGCCTTGAGCTCGGCTATGTGCGTGTCGTACGAAGCCTTACAGTCGGCCATTTGTGTGGCAAGCTGCTGTCTATAGTTGTCGGCTTGCGTCTTCTGCACATCCCTTTCCGAGGTAAGGGCAGTTATCTGCTGGTTCTTACTTGCAATGGCTTGCCCGCACTTCCAAAGCGCAAACCCCATCACTGCCATTGCTACAGCCACTATTGCTATAATGAGATATACTATCATATTGTTGTTAGTTTTAGTCTACAAAATTCGTCAAAATACTTGATATATACAAGCTAATGTCAATAATTATGCGTACCTTTGCCTATTATATCTAAAAACGAAGTAGAAGAATAATGATGCGAAACAACAAATCAGCCAACACCAATAGCCGAAGCAGCATGTTGCACAAGAACATCCTGTTTTCAGGGGTTTTAAAGGCGATAGGCCTAATAACCTCGCTTGTCATTGTTCCGATAACAATCAACTATCTTAACGACGAGGTGTATGGTGTATGGATGACCATTACATCCGTACTTTATTGGATCACGACGTTCGACATAGGCCTTGGCAACGGCATGCGCAATTATCTTACGGAGGCTTTGTCGAAAGGCGATACGGCTTTGGGACGCTCGTATCTAAGCACAACGCTTATACTGCTGAGCCTCATTGCGCTGACAATGGGGGCGGCTCTGATATATCCGCTGTACAGCATCAACTTCAACAGCTTCTTCAACACCTATGCCGTTAGTGGCGCCGACCTGCGCTTGGCTGTAATCATAGCTGTAGGATTCACGCTCATGAACTTTGTGTTGAAGAACATCGGATTTATATTCGTTGCCTTGCAACGCTATGCCCTAAACGACCTGCTGGCGATATCGGGCAACGTTATATCCTTGATTATAATATACCTACTGACCAAGGTTACCTCGGGCAGCCTTGTATTGGTGGTGTTGGCCTACACCCTTACGAGCTGCGTGGTGTATCTGCTTGCTGCCATACCCCTGTTCTGGAAGCATCCCGAACTAAAGCCGTCGTTGAGGTGCTTCGACAAGAGCCTCGGCAAGAAGATTGTGGGCAAGGGCTTAGGCTTTTTTGTTATACAGATAAGCAGCTGCCTCGTGATATTCGGCGCCGCCAACTTCTTCATAACCCAGGCATGCGGACCGGCTGCCGTCACAACCTACAACATAGCCTACAAATTCTTCAACCTGCTTGTTATAGCCTACACCATTGTGCTTGCCCCGATGTGGAATGCCTACACCGACGCCTATGTCAAGGGCGACATGCTGTGGATTAGGGCCACATTCAGGAAGGCGTTGCTTATGTGGGGACTGTCGGTATTGGGCGGAGCGGTGATGCTTGCCCTGTGCAACACGTTCTACCGGCTATGGGTAGGCAGTATGGTGGAAGTGCCTCTGAGCGTGTCGTTGTGCACGCTTGTGTACGTGTGCTTCTTCAACCTCAACAACTGCGTTACGTATTTGATAAATGGTTTGAACAAAATATTCGTCCAAATTATAATATCTTTGGCAGTTACAGCGTTATATATTATATCTGTATATGCCATAGGAGGCAAATTGGGAATAGAAGGCATCGTGCTAAGTATGGCGGCAAGCTATGCGGTGATGAGCGCGGTGCATCTGTATCAATGTTATCTTTTGATTGGCAACAAGGCCAATGGAATATGGAACAAATAAAAAATATATAAATGGAAAATAATAAAGACGTTTCTAAGACTAAAGAGATTGATTTTATCGGCTTGGCCAAGCAGATGCTTGCCGACAAGAAATCATTGGGCATTTCGGTCCTTGTCTTTGCCGTGTTGGGTGTTGTTGTGGCATTAAACACACCAAAAGAATACACCTCCAAAATATTGCTTGCGCCCGAATACTCGGCAGGCACCAAGCTGTCGGGCAGCTTGGGCGACATCGCCTCGATGATGGGTGTAGACTTGGGAAATGTAGGCGGCAATTCGGTTGACGCCATTTATCCGCAAATCTATCCGGAGGTTATTGGTTCTTCCGACTTCATAGTACCCCTGTTCGACGCCAAGGTGCAGGGCGAGAAAGACACCACTACAAAGACTTACTACGACCACCTCACAAAGGATGTGCACATACCCTTTTGGGCTTATCCGCAAATGTGGATAACGTCGCTGTTCGCCAAGAAAGAGCCTACCGGATACGCCAAGCTAAACATGAAGGCATTGACAAGAGAACAGGACGGCGTGTTCAAGATAATAAGGAAGAATGTGCTGTGTACAGTCGACAAGAAAACCAACGTTATCTCCATCGCCGTTACCGACAACGACCGCAAGATAGCCGCAACCATGGCAGACACCATACAGAACAGCCTACAGCGATACATCACCATGTACCGCACAAGGAAGGTGCGCAAAGACATGGAGTATTATCAGAAGATATACGACGAGGCTTATGCAAGATACAAAAAGTCGCAGGAGGTATACGCGTCTTATTCGGATGCCAATGTCGACGTGGTGTTGCAGTCGTTCGCCTCAAAGCGCGACGAGCTTGAAAACCAGATGCAGCTAAACTACAACATCTACACCCAAGCCACCCAACAGCTACAGTTGGCAAAAGCAAAGGTACAGGAACGCACACCCGTATTCTCGGTTGTGCAGAGCGCCACAATGCCAATAAGGGCCTCAAGCACACCACGCTCGTTTATGGTTATAGCTTTCTGCTTCATCGGAGTGATAGCAGACGCCTTATGGATATTTATCCTAAAAGACAAATTTAGAAAACAAAAGTAAACAATAAAGAATGATATACTCTATTCCATACATTTTAATAACGGTTATATTTGGCGTTATTGCAATGTTGTATTCTTCTTTGCCGCCTGAGAACGAGGCTGCAAAGAAGAATATGGATATTGTATGCATCGCATTGTTCATATTGTTTTTTGGACTCAGAGGGTATGTGGGCGACGACTGGATGAACTATACAAAATTCTATCAGGACTGCAGCCTTGACAACGTTTCGTTCAACATACTAAAGATGGGCTCCGAATCCAACTACGAGCCGGGCTACACCATCTTGAACCTTATATGCAAAGCCATAACAGACGAGTATGTGTTCTTCCAGCTTGTGTGCTGCTGCATAAATGTCTTTCTGCTTTACATATTTCTCAAACGCAATGTAAGCAATGTGCCTCTTGGCTTTATGCTGTACGTGTGTATGGGTGGATTCTTGATGAGCATAAACCTCATGCGAAACACCTTTGCCATACTTATATTTGCCAATGCTGTGCAATTTATAGAGAAGCGCAAGCCCGTGGAATACTTCTCCTTATGCTTGCTGGCATTGTCTTTCCACCTATCATCCCTGATGTACTTTCCGTTGTACTTCTTCATGCATAAGAAATGCAACAAATGGGTATTCCTGGCCATCTTCGCATTGGGCAACCTTCTGTTCATATCGCACGCCAAAGTTGTTACAGCGCTGCTGTCTGGTGTGGGCAGCATCTTTAGCGACAAGATGTCGTCGGTAGTCGAACTGTACACCGAAGAGTACGACGCAAGCAAAGGCATATCCATAGGCTATCTCGAACGACTGATAACCGGAACGCTCATGATATGCTATTATGACAAACTAACAGGCCTAAAGAAATCGAACATAATATTCATGAATATGGGATTGATATACTTCTCAATCGCCTTCCTATTCAGCGAATTCGACGTTATGAGCCAACGTCTATCCACATTGTTCACCATATTCTATTGGGTTATATGGTCTGACTTGCTGTCGTGTTATGCGTATAACAACAACAAGCGGCTGTTCATAGGCTTTATGGCAATATACAGCGTATTGAAAGTAGCCGGACTTAGCCACTTCATAACGTACGACTACGACAACTTCCTGTTTGGTCACAAATCTTACAATGAACGTATGTACATACATAGCGACTACAAATATGACGACAACTAAAGTAAGCATAATCACAGTTGTATATAATGATGTCAAGAATATAAGGTCTACTATCGAGAGCTGCTTAAGCCAGTCGTACGACAACAAGGAGTACATCATTATAGACGGGGGAAGCAACGACGGCACTATGGATATAGTAAACCAGTATCGCGACAGGATAGACGTTGTGGTTTCCGAACCCGACAAGGGCATATACGACGCCATGAACAAGGGCATCAAAAGGGCTACCGGCAACTGGATTGGGATATTAAACAGTGGCGACACCTTCGTGTCTACCGACACATTGAAGACGGTGTTCTCGCTCGACTGGACTGGGGTGGACGTTATCTACGGCAACAGCAAGGAGGTTGGAGATTTCGTCAAGGACGTCATTGCCAGCCCGGACACAAGCCTGCTGGAGTTTTATCCCATATATCGACATGGCTCGTCGTTTGTAAGGGCAGAGCTGCACAAGGCCAATCTGTTTGACCTTTCAAAAAAGTCGGCATACAAGTATGGCTTGGACTGGCTGCTTATACATACGCTCTACAAAAACGGATGCCGCTTTAAGAAGGTTGACACCTTTGTAGAGCAGTACGAGCTGGAGGGCACGTCCAACCATCCTTACCGCAACAGATGGATCAACTACAAGGTGACGACAAGCCGAAACTGGTCGGCAGCCAAACTTATGATTCTATTGAAAGGCATCGTGTTTCTCGCCATCACACAATCGTGGCTGTACAGATGGACAAGGGGCTTTGTGCTTAACTTTCTTACCAACGACGCAATGCACTGCATTCCCTTCTGGAACATAAGACGCCTGTTCTTCAAGACGCTACGCATGAAGATAGGCAAAGGCAGCTTTGTTATGAAGAATGTATACATTATGATGCCCAACAACATCAAGCTGGGCACCTACTCGCACATCAACCGCGGATGCGTACTCGACGCGAGAGGCGGCATATCGATAGGCAACAGCGTGTCGATA